>Ga0213829_1000843_pt1 | contig 24855 bp, 13 predicted proteins | sample MC6MC0896MG_FD_180665 | JGI IMG/M metagenome (GOLD analysis project Ga0213829, IMG submission 180665) | Enriched soil aggregate microbial communities from Iowa State University, Ames, United States - MC6-MC0896-MG | ecosystem: Environmental > Terrestrial > Soil > Unclassified | place: USA: Iowa...
AATGGAGGCAGATCATCAGCGTATACAAAGCTGTGTTGGAATGGATGTAGATTTTGTTCCGCGTCGTGAAACAGTTTGTCAGTATACTATCATGAGTCGAGATGTTCTTATTATTGAAGATACCTTCCTTGACGAAAGAACATCATCCAAAAGAATGATAATCGATGGAAATATCAGGTTTTATGCTGGTGTTCCTTTAGTTGATGAAAACGGGTTGGTACTGGCAACAATATGTGTTGTAGATTTTGTCCCTAAATTACTTTCGGATAAACAGATTGTATCTTTAAAAAATCTGGGCAAGGCAGTTACTAAAACACTGCTTCGCAGAAGAGAGAATATTCAGGCGGAATATTTTTCTGAAATCTTTAATGTTACCAATAATCTTATTTGTGTCTTAAAGAATGATCAGGTATTTAAAGATATAAATCCAGCATTCGAAGCTCTGTTTCATAAGAGTAAAAGTGAACTGGTTTATTTGAAGTTATCAGATGTATTGGGAAACAGTACAGATTTGCAACAAAAATTAGACGCGTTATCTTATAATTCAGGAGGATTTACTACCACAACAATAACAAAACTCGATGATCAGGAAGAGTTGTTTATAGAATGGTACTTTAAACCTAATAGACAAAATACCGAAATAATATGTTTTGGCCGCAATATTACTCATGATATTGAAGAACACAGGAAACTAGAAAGTTCGGAACGCCGTTTTAGAAATTTCTTTGAAAATGCGATAGGACTTATGAGTATGCACGATCTAAATGGAAAGATTCTTGCCGTGAACGAAAAAGGGCGAGAAATACTTGACTTTTCACCGGAAGATGTCGGCAATTTGTCATTACAGCAACTGGTACCGCCGCAACACCTGCAAAATTTAAATGATTATATGCAGCGTATCATAGAAAAGGGTGAAGATACCGGAACAATGATTCTACGTACAAAGACCGGAAAAGATATTTACTGGATGTACAACAATATGCTGGAAACCGATGAGAACGGTAAACAGTATGTGGTAAGCACAGCACTGAACATGACCGAGCGGATACAATTGGAAAGGGATTTGATTTATACCCAGAAAATTTTAGAACAGACAAATAAAGTAGCGAGTGTAGGAGGGTGGGAAGTGAACCTGAAAACGAATAAGATATTCTGGTCTGATTCTACAAAAAAAATTCACAGGGTTCCGGAGCAGTATACCCCCGATTTAGATAGTGCAATTGCATTCTATGAAGAAAAAAGCAAACCAAGAATAGAGCAGTTGTTTTTGCGTGCGGTAGAAAAAGGACTTCCTTACGATGAAGAGCTAAGGCTAAAAAGGCACGACGGTTCATTGATATGGGTTCGTGTGAAAGGGATTCCTGAATTTGAAGACGGTGTATGTGTGCGGGTGTTTGGAATTATTCAGGATATCGATCAATCGAAGAACACATATCTTGAACTTGAGAAGAAAGAAGCCATGTTACGGTATTTTGTAAATTACGTGCCGGCTGCAGTAGCAATGCTAGACAATAACTTAAATTATATATCGGTAAGTAAAAGATGGTTGCAGGAATTTCATGACAATTGTTCGGATATCATCGGACAGAATTTATATGAAGTAAATCCGAATATTCCCGACGAAAGAAGGGCTATATACACTAAAGCTCTTCAAGGACAGGCGTACAAAAATGAAAATCAGAAGTTTGAGATACCGGGTGAAAGCACGCCACAGCATTTTAACTGGGAGGTGATTCCTTGGCATTTATCTAACGGTACGGTGGGTGGAGTAGTGATATCAACGCAGAATATAACAAATTCCGTAAAAATAAATCAAGAATTAAAAGAAGCAAAAACATTAGCAGATTTAGCAAGTAAGGCAAAGTCTGAATTTCTTGCCAATATGAGTCATGAAATACGTACACCGTTAAATGGTGTAATTGGTTTTTCTGATCTGCTGCTTAAAACGCCTTTAACAGATATGCAGGTGCAGTATCTTAATTACATTAGCGATTCTGGAAACAGCTTATTAAGTATTATAAACGATATTTTAGACTTTTCTAAAATTGAGTCAGGCAAACTAGAGTTGTTTATTGATCGATACAATGTTTACGATTTGGCAAACCATGTAGTTAACATTATACTGTACCAGGCGCAAAGTAAAGGACTGGAATTACTACTTAACATAGAACAAGGGCTTCCAAATACGGTTTGGATTGATGAAGCCCGTATAAAACAAGTGTTGATAAACCTACTGGGTAATGCAGTAAAATTTACCGAAGTGGGAGAAATAGAATTTGCCATAAGCAGATTAAAGCAAAACGATGAAAAAATAACATTACGTTTTTCTGTAAGGGATACAGGTATTGGGATTCCAAAGGAAAGACAAAAACGCATTTTTGATGCTTTTACGCAAGAAGACAGTTCTGTAAGCAAAAAATATGGCGGAACAGGACTTGGATTGACCATTTCAAATAACCTACTGAAGTATATGGGAACGAACCTTATGCTTGAAAGTGAAATGGAAAAAGGATCTGTCTTTTATTTTGATATCGAAGTTCCGTATGATAAGGATGATCTGCAGGAAAATGATGATGATATGACAGAAATAGGCAGGGTATTGGTTGTAGACGATAATCAGAATAACAGAACCATTTTACAACACATGCTGGCGTATAAAAATATAAAATCTGAAGCGGCGGCAAACGGCTTGGAAGCGATTCAGCTTTTAATGAATGGAGAACGATTCGATATGATTCTGATGGATTATCATATGCCGGTGTTATCGGGATTAGAAACAATTGAAAAAATAAAGGAATTGTTTAAAATTCAGGAAGAAATGATTCCACTTATCGTACTGCATACTTCGTCTGAAGAAAATGAATTCATATCAGCATTTAGAAAACACGATAAATCATACTGCTTATTAAAACCTATTAAATCCGACGAACTTTATAGAACGCTGGAATATGCCGTAAAAGATTCTAAACAAGATATATTAAAGAAAGAAAATAATATTTCTGAAGAAGAAATGATCATTCAACAGCCTATGACGGTGCTCTTGGCAGACGATAATCCGGTAAACAGGGCACTTAATAACAAAATGATGCAGCTTAGTGCCCCCAATGCTATCTTAATAGAAGTTAATGATGGAAAACAGGCATTGCTGAAATGCAGTGAAACAGTTTTTGATTTAATTTTAATGGATGTTCAAATGCCGTTTATGGACGGTATAGAAGCTACAAGATCAATCCGTACGCTTCCTGATTATAAAGATGTGCCTATAGTAGGAATCAGTGCAGGTAATTCTGTAGGCGAGAAAGAGCGATGTTTGTCGGCAGGTATGTCCGATTTTCTTCCAAAACCTATAAGACAGGCTGAATTGTTTGCTGTAATTAAAAAAAATATTGCTGTTGATTATTACACAACTAGGAATTCGAATTTAGATACTTCAGATCATTTGGATAAAAAAATGATTGAAGAGCAGCTAGGTGATGATGAGGAGTTTAAAGATTTCTTTATAAACTTAGTCATTCAAGAACTTACCAATACTAAAGAAGAGCTGCAAAAAATTATTTCAGATTACGAAAGTAGCACAGCAAAGGGTTTTCTTCATAAACTTAAGGGGACTTCTGGCACATCGGGGTTGGTAAAATTAACCGAAAGTGCTACTTTTTGGGAAAAAGAGGTAGATGCTGATCCAGATCTGTATAAGCTGGAAACTGAAATAACAAATGAAATTAATAAGGGAATAGAGATTTTCCGCCAAATAAAAAAAAAATAAAGATATGTTGATTTTAATAGCTGAAGACGACGAATTAATATTAAGGACCATAGAGCATAAGCTTAAAAAAGAAGGGTACGAGGTGCTAATGGCACGTAATGGTAAAGAAGCAATAGATTTAATTAAGGTAAAAGATATTGATCTAATAATATCAGACATTATGATGCCTTTTGCTTCAGGTACCGAAATATTGTCGGCCATTAGGTCATTTGGTAAAAATATTCCGGTTATAATGCTTTCTGGGCTTGGTCAGGAAGAAGTAGTTTTAGATGCCTTTAATCTTGGAGCGGCAGATTTTATGGTGAAACCTTTCAGTCCAACCGAACTGATATTGCGCATAAAACGTCTTATGTCTCAAAAATAAATAAAGTATGGGAACAGTACATTTAAGTATTTTGATCCATGACCTGGTACTGATTTTCTTAACGGTACTTGTGCTGATTTTGATAATGATTGGCGCAGTATTGTTTTATGGTTTCTACCAATACAAGTCGCTGAAAAACAAACGCGATTGGGAATCTTTGATTGATTCAAGGGTAAGTAATGCTATAGTATTTTCCGAAGAAAAAGAAGTACCTGAAAGTGAATTCTTCCACAGTCATTCTCAAGAAGGTTCATTCAGGAATCTGCTGTTGGAAAAACTGGTATCGTCAAAGAAAAAATTCTCGGGAGTGGCTCAAGATGAAATTCAACGCCTTTTTGTTAATTATAAACTGTATAAAGAGGCTGTTCAAAATTTAAATAGTACCAAACCCTACATAATTGCAGGTGGTATTCAGGAAGCTACCGCGATGAAAATGACTGACAGCCTGCCACAAGTAGAAAAATATTTGACTCATCCCGCTTCACAAGTCTATAATGAAGCGCAATACGCTATGGTTGTATTCAAAGGTTTTAGCGGTTTGGCTTTTCTAAATACGCTGGATACTGCACTCTCAGATTGGCAGCAATTGCGACTGTTGGGATCCCTACAAAAGATTCCAAACGATTCGGATTTACCTGTTGAATTATGGCTTAAAAGCAGTAATTTATCAGTTGTGATTTTTATATTGAAACTGATTAAGAAATTTCAGATGCTGTCATTCTATGATCGGGTTAAAGGTTTGCTTTACCATGAATCTGAAAAAGTTCGACTCAATGCAGTCTTAACACTGCAGGTTCTTGAAAACGATCGTACAAAGGATGACTTTATAGAAGCGTATCCTTCGCAGCCTGTAAAGGTTCAACTTGCAATACTGCGCGCGATGAAACATTCTAATGACAAGCGCTATTTTGATTTTTTTATGACGCAATTAAACAATCAGCCTATTGTTGCTTTAAAGATAGAAGCGGCACAAGCGCTATTGGCATTAGGGTTTTCTGAAAGTTTAAAAGAAACCGCTCACAGTAAAGCTGTATCGGAACAAATAAGGGAAATTGTAAAACACGTATTACAGCAGAAGATATGATTGACTTTGCCCACACTGTATATATAATTGTTATTTGGCTGTTTTTACTATATTCTGCAGCAGTTTTTCTGGTTTATTCGTGGATAGGAATTTATGCCTTTGGAGCGGTAAGACGCTATAAAAATGAAAATACGTTTACCGATTACGGTATTATAGCGTCAAATCCCAACGCACCCACATTCAGCATTATAGCTCCTGCTTATAACGAGGGGCTTACTATCGTTGACAATGTTCGTTCACTATTGTCGCTTTATTATCACAATTTGGAGATCATTATTGTTAATGACGGAAGCAAAGATAATTCTATCGCTAAACTGATTGATGCTTACGATTTGGAACGTATATCGTTTTTTGTACAGGGAACTATTGAAACAAAACCTATAAGAGGAATTTATAAAAGTAAAAATCCGGCGTTTAAAAAACTGTTGGTTGTAGATAAGGAAAACGGTGGAAAGGCAGATGCATTAAATGTTGGTATAAATGTTTCTTCGGGAGAATATATGGTTTGTATTGATGTGGACTGTATTTTGGAACAGGATGCGATCTTAAAACTTGCAAAGCCTTTCTTGGAACAGGCTGATAAAAGAGTAATTGCCTGCGGTGGTGTAATACGTTTAGCTAACAACTGTAAAATAGAAAATGGAAAAGTGGTAGGGGTTAACCTTCCTAAATCACGATTGGGTAGAGCACAGGCATTAGAATATATCAGAGCGTTTGTATTGGGGCGTATGGCATGGTCACGTGCATCGGGGCTTATTCTTATATCGGGAGCTTTTGGAGCTTTTGATAGGGAAATAGTATTAAAATGTGGTGGATATGATACATCTACCGTAGGCGAAGATATGGAACTGGTTGTGCGTATGCGCCGGTTTATGGAGGAAGCGAAGGAACCTTATGAGGTAGTTAATATTCCGGAACCTCTTTGCTGGACCGAAGTTCCTGAAAGTAAAGACATATTCTCCAGACAAAGAAACCGTTGGATGCGCGGAACTATGGAAACGCTTTGGAAACACCGCAAACTAATGTTCAACCCTAAATACGGTAAGTTGGGCATGATAAGTTTACCGTATTGGTTTCTGTTTGAATTTTTGGGACCCTTGGTAGAGTTCTCAGGATATGTTATTTTCTTGATATTCTTACTTTTGGGTATCGTTAACTGGCCATTCTTTTTTGTATTGTTTGCCTTGGTAATTTCAACCGGTATTTTATACTCCGTTTACGCAGTTTTGGTCGATTTGGTCGGCAGGCAGGTATATACAAAAAGAAAAGATTTTCTTACTCTAATTGCAACTGCTGTGGCAGAACCTTTTTATTTCCATCCTTTAACGGTAAAGGCTGGTGTAAGTGGTTTTATAGATTATTTTAAAAAATCTCACAGTTGGGGAGAAATGACGAGGCAAGGCTTTAGTCAGTCTGCAAAATGCTTGTCTCAAAAAGAGAAATTTATTCAATTTGTTACTTCGGGCTTAAAAAAATGGGGACTTATTGCAGCTATTCTTTCAGCACTGTACCTTATAGGTGTTTTTGTAGAATGGATATGGTATAAGAAAAATTTTAATGATATTGATACTGTTTCTGTCTTAAAATATCTTTATATATCCAATACTATATTTTTACTTAAATTACTGTCTGTTTTAGGTATTTTATATTTTATTTTTCGCTTATTAAAAGAAAAAATTGCAAATTTTTTCATTATTGTAGCAGCTACATTAATAATCGTAAGTCAGTATGGTTTGTTTCTTTATTTTGCAGAGACAAAGAATATTTTAGGTGCAGATTTGTTCTATTATAGTTCGGCAGAAATCCATCAGATTTTAAGATCGAGCGGAATGCTGAATGTAAAGAATGTGGCGTTAATTTTATTACTGGCTGCAGCTACCGCAATTCCGTTATTTATAGTAACAAAATTTTCCTTTAAATCATGGTATGCAGGTGCAGTGCTTATTCTTGTTGGTTTTATTTTGATGGTGATTCCAATTAATAAATTTGCAGAAAGCTTTAAAAGTAACGAATTCCAACAAAATGCGGCTAAAAGTAAAGTTTCTTATTTCATTGGTTCTTATACCGAAAATTATATAAGTGAAAATTCCGAGATGTTTAAGTGGCTTTACCCGACTGTTGAAGCCGATATTGATAAGAAGAATTTTGACAATGAATATCCGTTTTTTAAAGAAGAGGATACGGCAGATTTTTTAGGTAGTTATTTTAATCAATCTGATAAAATACCTAACGTAGTTGTTGTTATTGTTGAAGGACTTGGGCATGCATACAGTTCGCCCAATGGTTATGTAGGTAATTTTACGCCATTTATAGATTCTTTAAGTGGTAAAAGTTTGTATTGGGATTTTAATTTAAGTTCTTCAGGTCGAACTTTTGCGGCATTGCCTACTATTTCGGGATCACTTCCTTTTGGAAAAAATGGATTTTTGGAAATTGAAAAAGTACCACAGCATTTTAACTTGTTTAACATATTAAAGATTAATGGTTTTGAAACAGGCTTTTTTTATGGTGGGAATGTTTCTTTTGACCGCATGGATAAATTTCTGGAATACAGTGAGGTAGATCATATTATAGATCAGGCGTCTTTTGATGGTTCATACCGTAAACTTCCGCAAAGTAATGGTGAAAGCTGGGGTTATGAAGATCAGGCGGTGTTTAAAAAAATGCTAAATGTACAAAAAGAAGTAAACAAACCTTACTTTAACATGATCCTTACCTTGTCAACCCATAATCCGTTTTTAATTAACAATACTGCTTATTACGAGAGTAGATTCAACGAGCAGGTAAAATCGAACCACATTACCACTAGTCAGAAAACATGGGCATTGCAATATAAAAAACAATTGGTTACGGTTATGAATTTAGATCATGCGCTTGAACAGTTCTTTGATACATATAAAAAGCGATCTGATTTTGCTAATACCATTTTTATAATTACCGGAGATCACAGTATGCCTGAAATTCCGCTACAGGAAAAAATAGACAGATATCGTGTACCCTTAATTATCTATTCTCCTTTGTTGAAACAACCTCAGCGTTTTGAAAATATAGTAAGTCATTTTGATATTGCACCTTCTCTTTTAGCTTATTATAGAAAGAATTATAATTTAAAAACCCCTGCAAAAGTAGCATGGATTGGAAATGGACTTAAGGGTACTATTGAAATGACCAGTAAAAGTTTCCCTTTAATGCAGAGTAAGGATCAGATTGCCGATTTTATATCCGGTAATTATCATTTAAATCAAAATAATCTTTACTCTCTTAAAACCAAAAATGAAGAATTGATTGAAAATGAGGCTACTAAAAATAAAATAACAAAACAGTTTAATTATTTTAAACAGAAGAACAATGCATTCTATTCATCTCAAAAATTAATTCCTGATTCTTTAATTTTGGAATTCTTTAGTACTGATAAATAGTATTCATATTAAGAATGTTGTCTTCTGACGTAAAAAAAAATGGATCATAATTTTTATGATCCATTTTGTATATATAAACGATCTTTAAAAGTTTCGGGTGTATCCTATACTAAAATCAAACTGGTTGCCTTTTTGGTTTATGCGGTACTCTTGATTAGAGTAAAGAAATGTTAGCGTAAAGATGTTTAATTTTTTTACAGAGAATGTATATTCACACCCGACTTTAAAGGTTTTAAGTTTAAAATTTTCGTTTGCAAGCAGGTTGTTTGTACTTTCTTCAGGACTTATACCAGAGCCTACCTGTATACCAAAATAATCGTTTGCACCTTTGGTATAATAACGCACGGTACCGGTATATGAATGCGATATATTCTTATTATCAGGTGTAAGGTAGGTTCTTAGATTAAACCAGTAATTTTTATAATATTTTCCAACCGATGCAGTGTACATCCAAATGTTATCACTGAAATAAAGCTGACGGTATCCTAACTCTCCTTCGAAACTTTTTGGAAGATTTGCAAATAAAGAAACACCTGTTCTGTATTTTGGAAAGATACCAACATTTTCAGAATAGCCTGCACCAACGTAAAGATAAAAGGTTTTTGAGATACGCGGATAGGCTTCCAACTCAATCTGTTTCCCGTCTGCTCCAAATTTGTTGGCATAATTACCTCTTAAAATTACCGAACCATATTTAGTTACCCTTTTATAACCCAGTCCTACAATATGCCAGTCTTCGTCGAATTGTTTGTCAAAATGTGTCAGATTATAAATTACACTTAACGCATTTTTAGAGTTAAGTTCTTTAATTCTATTGTACATTGCTCTGGCTTCGGTATTTTTAGGATTAAGCTCTAAAACATAAAGTACTGCTTCTTCGGCTTTTGCAGGATCGTTTGTAGAATGAATTTTTGCTTTTAGTAACCACAAATCCTCTGATTTTGGATGATACTGAAGTCCTTTTTCAACAATGTCTAATGCCTTTTCTTCATTACTGTTCCAAAATTCTAAAGAACCATAGGCAATAAAAAAATCTTCATCTTGAATCATCTTCTTTTCTAAATCTTCAAAAAGTACCCTTGCAGAAGTTACATCATCATTCCATGTGTATAATCTTCCCAAAAAAACAGATATATCAGTATAATCTGGCGACTTCTCCAAAGCTTCTTTTACCAGTGCTATAGATTTAGAATAATCCTTCTCTTCAAAAGCAATAGTTCGTGCTTTAGCAAACAGTTCGTCTGTAGTTAAAGATTCCTGACTGTAAAACGCCACCGGAATTAAAAATGTGAGAATTAAAGTAAAATATCTCATTACAGTTTTATATTAGTTAACATTCTTGTTACTATAACCGAAGGTATAAAAAATTAAAGTGGATAAAAAATATTTATTTGTGCGAGATTTTTAATAAAATTTTACAAAAAAGCTGAAGTAAAAGAAAATTAAAATGCCATTGGGATAAGGTTTTGTAACACTTTATAATAACTATTGTAAAAAATAATTGATACATAAATAAAAGAATGCACAAGTTGGTATAGAAACAACAAATGATATACATTTGCCTCGTATTTAAATTGTTAATTATGAAAATCAGATACTTTTAATAAGTTTTAATAAAGCCCTTTTTGTGTTTTACAATTAAAAATCTTTACGAGGATATGGTAGTTTAAAAGATGCTGTAAATATGGAATGCTGTATAAGTTTAGTATTGAAAGATAATTGATTACAACCTAAAAATAATATTATTTTTTGTAATAATGCTGCTGAACAAAAACGAATGTTTCCTTAATTAAATGATGGATTTCTTTTTTATCGGCCTCTGTAAAACCGTGATTTCCTTTTTTGACTTTAATAAGTTTGTTGGTAATATCAAGCTTGTTAAGTTCTCTATGTAGTTTTTTCGATTGTTTAAAAGGAACAATAAAATCTCTGTTGCCATGTAGAATTAAAATCGGAGTTTGTGGTGCAGTCTGTAAATGTTCAATAGGCGAGTATTGTCTTGCTACGGCAATTGCTTCTTCTTTATTTGTATTAATATCGAACGATGTCATTGCAAAGATTAATTTCTCCCTAATGTCATACAATTTTGGTAGAAACAGTTTGTAAGTTTTTTTGGTAAACCAGCTGGCGTTGGTTTTTAAAATTTTGTTTAGATCGGTTGGTCCGAAATTATCAAGAATAAAACGAATTTTAAGTGATCCGTTTGATTGTTCGGCGGTACACCCAATCATTAAAGCCAAATGCGCTCCGGCTGATTCTCCCCATAATCCTATGTTTTCTGTATCAAAATTAAATTGATCTCCATTATCTGCAATCCAACGTATTGCATCTTTACAATCATTTAACTGTTCTGCAATATCAACAGTTTTGCTAACCAAACGGTAATTTATAGCTACAACGGTATATCCGTTTTCCTGTAAAGTATCTTTAATGCCCTCGGTATAATGGTACTTAATTTCTTTGTCGCCCTTTGCCCATGCACCTCCGTGAATAAACACAACAACCGGGCTTTTTTCGAAAACTTTTTGATTGGGAAGATGAATGTCGAGTTTAACAGTGTCTTTCTCTACAATTTTATAAGGAATATCTTTTAAGAATGTCTTTTCGTTCGCACTGTTTTGTGCTGTTATAGAAAGTGAAAACAAACCGATTATAAACAGTAATGATAGCTTCATTTTTTATGTTGTTAAACTGAAAATCTAATTTACTTATTTTTTTTCAAATAAAATTTACAGATTTAAAACTGCAGTTAAAGATCATCCTCAAATCGAAATTTAAGAAAATCGTAAAATGCGACTGAAAATGTTAAGATTCATTAAAAGAATATAAATAATACCGTAGAGTGTATTTTGTTTACAATCAATTATTTACCTTCCCTAATGAAATTCATAAGTGAAAATTTTATAGAAGGTATTTTTTCTTAGTTAAGAATAGTAGACTCAAATATAAACCAATAAATTTAGTTTATAAATAAATTAAAATATAAATTTATTGGTTTATATTTGCAATTTTTAAATGATGTTTTTGAAGTTGCCGAAAAACAATTTTTAATGCTTTGTTTAATGAAAAATTTATTAATGAAATCAACACTATCAGATGATAATTATTAGCTGTTTGTATGATTAATAGCACTTTGTAGATTCTTATCTTATCTGGATTTGCAGGTTTATCGCGGAAAAAACTCACTTATTTAATTATTCTCTTTAAAAATTTTTTATAAATAATAATGTTTTTTTTATCTTATCAATAAGTTATTTTTGTTTTTGTTAATTATATCGTTAAAATTTTAGTGTAGTCTTCTATAACTGTTATATTTGATATAGAAAAGTGTTGAAAATGAAGAAGATTGATTACACCGATGAAGAACTTTTACGCTTTATAGCGGAAACGGACGACGCAAGTTATTTTGAGATATTGTATGATCGATATGCGCCATTTATATATAATAAATGTTTTTGGTTTGTTAAAGATGAAGAAGAGGCAAAAGATCTTACGCAGGAGATTTTTATAAAAATATACCTTAATCTGTCCAAATTTAAAGGTGACTCTAAACTTTCTACCTGGATTTACGCAATTACTGTTCACACCAGTATTAAGTTTGTAGATAAGAACAAAAATAAAGCGATAATACTATCCGAAGAAAACTTACATAAACATTTCACCGAAAATATAGATAGCACCGAAACTTCTGATGCAGAATTGTTGGATATTAATTATGAAAGACTAGAGGAAATTATGAATGTGTTGCCGGTAGAAGATAAAACGTTGCTGCTTATGAAGTATCAGGATAATTTATCTATACGTAAAATAGTGGAGATTTTAAATATAAAAGAAAGTGCTGTTAAGATGCGTTTATTGCGAGCAAAGAAAAAAGTTATTGAACTACATGCAAAATTAAAATCTGCTTTAAAAAAAGTACAACAAACCAAACAATTTAATTTTTAAATTATTAATGTTAACTGATTATTTTAGTTGTCTATAGGAACTATTTGTGCTTTTGTTGTCTATATAGTACATAAAATCCGCTTCAATTTACGAAGCGGATTTTGTTATTTTTTCTGGATAAGTTCTTTTAATGTTTCTATGTGTTCTTTTAACATGACGATTGTTTCTTCATAATGTTGTATTAAAGAAATAGAATCATTGGCAACAGGTTTGTTATTTTCTTTTTTAGCAGTATTCTCATCATTACACACATCTGAACTAAAAATTTCATTAGGATGAATATTTAAAATCTCAATGATTTCTCCTAATCTGTCAATAGTTAACTGGGTTTCCCCATTTTCAATCTTTGTATATGCCCTTAATGATATACCTAGTTTTTCAGCAACGAATCCTTGTGTATAATTCTTTTCCTTTCGTATGCTTTTTAATTTTGTTTTAATTTCTAACATATTTTTTTCACGAACTTAATTTTTTAGTGCTTTTTTGTTTCTTACCTACGAAAAACAACGGCTTTTAGTTTTAATTTTTTAGTTTTTTTTTAACAAATTAAAATTTGTGAAAAAAAAGTACTACTTTTATCAAAAATAGGAACCATTAATTCCTTTTTTAGATTTATTTGTGCTTGTTTTAGTTGATGTCTATATTTAGAGTTTGTATAATACAATAATAAGACCACAATTTTTTCTAAAGTCACACTTTAAAATAATTATTTAACATAAATATCTGATTTTTAATTAAATAAAATTTTATTCTATGATGAAAAATACTTTACTAGACACTGTTTTCTCCATAAATGCACAGGTTGGGATTGGGTATTGCACACAGACTGCCTCAGCTTAATTAAACGAAAATCCAAAGAATAAATTTTGAATAACCTTTTATAAAAGTGAATTTTTCTCTGATTCGGGTAAAATTTAATAGGTTAATGGTGTATCGCGTCACGATATGCTAACTAAATGATACTAAAATAGATACTTTAAAATATGAAAAAGAAAACTACTATTTTTAAAATGAGAATTGTCCACATACTATCGAGTTTGTTACTCATACTTCTGTGCGGTACAAACTTTTATGGACAAACGAAAATATTGGCAAATTCGGTAACTTCGGATCCAAATACCCTCAATGCAAGTTACGCATTAGTGGAAGATAATACTTTTGCTTCTGTTAGAGCTAGACAAGGAACTTTATTGTCTCCAGGAACTTATAGTGGAAATATAGAATTGAGTTTTCCTTCACAGCTATCTGCTAATACAACTAGTTATGTAAGAATAGATATTACAGATAATAATTTGTTGAAAGGTTTATTAGGAGGAAGTTTAGGTGAAGGTCTAGGTAATCTATTAGGAGGTACATTATTTGGTTCTCATTATTTTGAAATTCAGGTTAAAAATGGAAGTTCAGCCACATACAGTACAATAGGAGAAAGTCAGAATGGATTTGATGACGATGTTGTAAAGTTGATTACAGATGAAAATGGAATTTATTTTTTAGCAATTAAACCAAATCAGCCTTATGATAGAATAAATATTACAAGTAAACTGAACGCTGGACTATTAAATCTTTTGTTGGTAACAGCAAAGCAGGTTAATGTTTATTATGCTTATACTTTTAGTGGAAATGGAGCTTGTGGACGTCCATTATTCACTTCTTTTGACGGTAGTTCTTCAGGATTAGGACTTCAGGTTGCCGATTTAAACAACCAGTATTTGGAAAGAGCCATTGATACAGATGCTAATAGTTATTCTCTTTTAAAATCTACAGGGGTTTTAGATTTGAGTGTGGCACGTAATTTTTCTCAATTTTTCTATTTTTCATCAAATTCTCCAGCCAATAGTTCAGTAAATATAAAAATTGCCTTAGGCTCTGGTGGGGTTGTTAATACAGATTTATTAGGAGGGATCGAAGTTATATTCTACGACGGTTCGTCTGAAGTTTACAGACGTTCGTTACAAAGTGGCTTGTTGAATAATACAAATGCACTTAACTTATTACAATCAGGAGGAGCAGCTACTTTAACGTTTGCGCCGGGACGTACTTTTGATAGAGCTGAAGTACGCTTGAATTCAACCGTAGGATTAAGTGTTTTAGGAAATGGTGTGCGTATTTACGACGTTCAGCGCTACGATGGAACTCCAACATGTATAAACCCTAACATTGATCCAATACCAACTGCTACAACAGGACCTTTTGATCAAGCGTCATGTGCCGCTTCTTTAGTAAATTTTGAAAATGTGGATTTTGCACAATATGCTACAGACGGAAACAACGAAACCTATGCAACATTGTATGCCGATTCTGGAAACTTATTAGTAAGTGGACCAACTGCCGGATTCATTGAAATGGATTTGGGAACTACCGTGCCGGCAAATAAAACCACTTATGTACGTATTAATTACGACAAAGACGTTTTAGACAAATTATTAGGAGGTAGTTTAGGAAAACTGGTTTCTGATTTAGCAAACAACTTATTATTAGGTAAGCAATATTTTGAAATTGAAGCTAAAAATGGCACTACCTCTGTTTTATTAGACGATAGTACAGATGCTTTCGCAAATACATCTAATGGCGTAATTACAGTAGTAGAAGACAATATTGGTCGTGTTTATTTGGCAATTACGCCATCGGCACCTTATAATCGTATCCGCATTACCAATCATCTTACAGCATTGTTGCCTACAGGTAAAAAAGCAAGTTTAGACGTGTACAACGCATGCTTTGAAATTGGAACTAATGCTTGTTTCCCTGCAAATTTTACGTCGTATAAAGGCGGAGGGATTGGTTTAAGTGCATTAAATATTTCAAATGTAGGTGTTACTAATGCATACCGTGCAATTTCTGCAAACTCTTCCGATTATTCCGAAATTAATTTGGGAATCGCAGGTGTAGCAGCAAACGTTTACCAGACAATCTATTTTAATAAACCGTCGCAACCAAATGATAAGGTAAAAGTAAGGCTGCAGATTCAACCTTCTTCTCTTTTATCATTAGACTTATTAGGATCATATAAAATTAAATTTTTTAACGGCAATACTCAGGTAGGTGGCGATTATACTTTACAGAGCGGATTAATTAATAATATCGATTTATTGGCTTTGTTCAGATCTGGTGGTATCGCAGAATTAGAATTTCAACCAACAGGAACGTTTGATAGGGTGGATATTGGAGCAGAATCAATTGTAAGTTTAAACGTAGCTGCAGAACCATTACGTGTTTACAGTGTGGTACGTTATGGAGTTACTTGTCCGGAACCTTTTGAAACAAATCCGCTTACATTACCGTCATGTGCAACAATATTGGTTGATGCGCAAAATGCAGATAATATTCAAAATTTATTCGACGGTAACTATGCAACTTTTGCAACGTTGAATTCTGGGGCAGGAACACTTTTAGGTTTAGGAAGTAAATATGAAGGATTTGTAGAATTAGGTTACGATCATAATGTACCGGCAGGAACCACTTCATACATCCGTATTGAAATGGCAGGAACGCTTCTTGAAAAATTAGTAGGTGGAAGTTTAGGAAATGTAGTGTCGGGCTTAGTTAACAATTTGGTTCTGGGTGATCATTATTTTAAAGTAGATGTAAAACACAACGGAACATTAATTACAACGGCAAACAGTAAAGATGCTTCCGCTGGCGGAAACAATGATATTCGTATTGTACGCGATAAAAACGGACGTTATTATATCGCAGTAACACCAGATCAACCTTACAATTCGGTACGTATTACAGATATAACCAACAGTCTTTTAGGTCTTTTAGCACAACCAAATACTATGAATGTTTATGGTATGTGTTACGAAACCAGTCCAGACCAATGTTTAGATGCTTTTGCAACATCGTATGAATATACAGGTTTGTCATTGTCGTTAAATAATGTTTCAGGGGCAGGCGTTACCAATCCGCAATATGCAATCAATGATAATTCTACACAATATTCGGAAATCAGTATGGGAACATTGAATGTTGCAGGCGGTGCAAAACAATGGATTTTCTTTAATACTGTTTCTGCAGCAAACGATGTAGTAAATATCAAATTTAAAACAGGTGCGGGAGCTATTGATTTGTCGTTACTTGGAGATTTAAAAATACAGGCATACTTAGGAGATACACTTGTAGAAACCTTAGATTGGGGAACTACAGGAATTATTAACGGAGTTAATGTGTTGAATTTACTTAACAATGGAAATCTTGTAGAATTACCATTTGCTCCGGGTGCAGCATACGACCGCATTGCAGTAGGTATTGAAAACTTAGTAAGTGCTTCGGTATTGCCCCCAGTGCAATTATATGGTGTAGAGCGTTGTTACTCATTAGCAAGTGCAGAGATCGTATCTTGGAAATCGTACGTAATTGATAACGATAATACTTTAAACACAGTTAGTGGTGATGATGAAATAGAATATACTATTCATGTTCGTAACAGCGGAGGTCAGGATTTAGCAGGATTTACCGTAATAGATGCATTACCTGCAGGGTTAACTTGGATAAGTGGCGGATCGCACACAAACGGTGTGGTAACATTTGTTTCAAATACAGTTTTAGCGGTTAATCAAACCACAAGTTTTACGTTTAAAGTAAAAGTTGCTAAAGATTTAACCGGAATAACAGAAATTAAAAACATAGCTAAAGTTATAGAAAACGGCAGTACTGTTGAAATAGAAAGTTATCCTTCAATGGATAATGAAACCAACCCAAATAATCCGGATACAACCAAACCTCCGGGAACAATTATTCCGGTAAATGCAGTTTACGATTTTACAGTGGTTAAAAACGGTGTAAGTAATAATACAACCAGTACAAATCAAGCAGTGGTGAATGATCAAATTACATATACCATCACTGTTAAAAACATAGGAAATAATATTTTAACGAGCGTTTCAGTTAAAGATATTCTACAAAATACAGTTCCAACGGAAGTATCAATTGTTAATGCAGGAGGAGCTATTGTAAATGGTAATGAACTAATCTTTAATATTAATTCGTTAGCAGTAGGTGCATCAACCACATTTACAGTAATAACTAAGGTTGAAAGTTTACCGGCTTCAGGAAATATTAGCAACAAAGCAGAAGTAAGCTACACTGCTCCAGGGAATGTGCTTATCTTGAAAGATGCGATATTTAATATGGCAACTTCTTGTACCAATGTAGTTGCTTCGGCAATTGCACTTTCATCGTCTGCAATAGCAGCAGTTTGTCCGGGAACTTCAATTACTCTTACGGCATCAAACACTGCAATACCGGCTATAGCCAATCCGGTTTACAAATGGTATTTAAACAGCAATTTGTCAGATACACCACAAATTGGCAATAGTATAACAGTAAACCCAACAGCTAATACAACCTATTATGTAACGGTAGAAGGTGTAGGATACTGTTTTACAGGTGCAGCAGCAGAGATAGACGTGACAGTGCTTCCAACAGGAATGGCAACAGATATTGCTATCAGCGCACCAACTGGTGTTTGTCAGGGCGAAAATGTAACGTTCACGGCTTCGTTAGCAGCTGGAATATCAATAAATAATCCGGTATTTAAATGGTACATAGATGCTAATTTATCTCAATTAGCTTTCCAAGGAACAACTTTTAGTCTTTTGGCAACACCTAATTTAGTAGGAACACATACTTTGTATGTAACAGTTGAAGGCGATGGATATTGCGCAAACGGTGTCGGAAATGCAGCAACACACACTATTACAGTTAACGCGGCACCAACAATAACAATTACCGGAGGTCAGTCTATTTCAGCTGTGGCAGGAAATACATTCAATTTACCAACTGCTACTGCAGGTGCAGCTGCAATACAATGGTATGATTATAACAACAGTATTATAGGTGGAAATGCACCACAAACAATAGCAACGCCGGGTGTTTACACATACACAGTTGTGGCAACATTAAATGGATGTACCGCTTTTGAAAACATAATCGTTACGGTTTTTGATGCCAATGATTGTCCACCAACTTTTGAAAGAGTATATGCAAACAATAGTTCTGATTGGGGATCTATCATCACAGGTGGAGTTGCAAATACAAACAACGCTATAGATGATAACCCGAAAACCTATTCTACAATAACAACAGGCTTAGGATTGTTGGGTATAGGAACTACTTGGCAAAACATTTATTTTGATAATGCAGTTGCTGCAGGAACCCCTGTAACCATTAAGTTAGGAAAAGAATACAGCCTTTTAACATTAGCGGGTGGTTTGTCTGTACAAGGATTGGATGCCAGCGGAAACCCAATTGGCAGTCTTAAAGCTGTAGACGGTGGTTTGTTAGATTTATTGGTAGCAGACAACGTTATCGAATTCACATTTGTACCGTCAAAAAATTCTGGTCCACAAGCCTATTCAGGAGTTAGAATTTCACAGGGAGCGTTATTAAGTGTGGCACAAAATGTAAAAGTATTCGGTGCGTATTACACCCAACCAGGAAGTTTAAATTGTGCCCCTATAGATGCAAACACCAATCCAAATATTTTAGACGTATTGTATGGTGTGGAAGACTTAGGTCTTGGTGTGGCAAGTGCAACAGCATCGGTAACAAATCCATGGGATGCAGTAGATAATGATGTTAATACTTATGCACAAATTGCACGCGGTGTAGCTGTTTTAAACGAAGCGTCATTAACAGCTGTATTCAAGCAACAGGCAACAGTTGGAGACGAATTACAACTTGTTATTGAAGTACCTGCAAATCCTGTACTGCAATTAGAATTGATTAGAGGATATACAATTCAACGCTATTTGGGTGCTACTCCTGTAGGACCTGCTTTAGATAGCGATAGCAGTGTTTTAGATTTAAAACTATTAGGCCTTTTAGGCGGTACAACGAATAAAGCAGTTGTGATTGTAGCGCCGTATAATGAACCTTACGATCGTGTAAAAATTTCTTATGGAAGTGTAGTTGGAGTGTTAGGGAATTTTACAAGAATTTATGACATCTCTATGAAACCAACATTTGATTACGGATCAGATCCAAGTGTAGACTTAACGCTGTGTACGAGTGATTCTATTGTATTTAATCCTCTGGATGGCTGTACAACTTATCAAGTGTATACTTCTGCAGCAGGTACAGACAAATTGGATAGTACCGATGGATTAACATTCAAATTACCAAGAAATATAGCGGTAGGTTCTCACACATTTTATTTTCAAGCAATGAGAAACGGATGTGAGATAGGCCCAAGACAAGAGGTTATAATTATTTTGAAAAAATGTTCAAAAGGTTGTATTACATCAAACCGAATGGTTACCAATAAGATAAAAAAATAAAAAAATAAAAATCAACATTTAAATTAAGACATTATGAAAAAAATGACATTCTTAGCAGCATTACTTGGGTTTACTCAGTTTTCTAATGCACAGGTGGGAATAGGTACAGCAACACCTGCAGATGCCGTTCAATTAGAAATTTCCGCAACAAATAAAGGAATTTTAATTCCGCGTATAGAGTTGAGAAATACTACAACTTTTGGTCCGATAACAGGCACCGCAATAGAAAGCCTTTTGGTTTACAATACGGCAACGGCAGCCGACGTTACTCCGGGGTTTTATTATTGGGTTTCAGTTAATGGAACTGTAGCTGCACATTGGGAACGAATTGTAAACCAAACACAGTTAGACGAAGCTATTGGAGACATTACCGATCTTCAGGGTGATGTTTCAAAAATCATCGAATTATTAAAGGTTGCATTCCCATCAAATAACTTGGTAGCCCCTTCAGTTAATGGTGATACACATGGTGGTGGTATGGTTTTTATACCTGGAGCCACACCTACTATTGAATACGTTTATTTTGACGGTACAAATTATGTAACAAAAGACATTACATCTGATATAATTAATCTGATCAAAGGAAACGAAACCAAAACGTTTTTCAGAAAAGTAGATGATGCAACTACCGAAAATGCTCAGTATCTATATTTCTCAGAAGAAGCTATCCAAATCTGGTTGGCAGCTAACAGTGCCAATACAGTAGCAAATATTCCAAATTCGGCAGCAGCTGTAACTATTGATGCAGTTAGCGATGTGGTTAATAATTTTGAAAGTATTTTAAACCAGACTACCGAATACAACGGAGTTAATGTTACGGTTGAGCAAATCATTAAAGAACTAGCTTCTCAAGTTGAAGGCAACGTAATCTATAAAAATATTGCAGCAGTTGGATCTCCGGCGAATTGGGTTTTTCAATATTGGGACGGAACGCAATATCAAACTATTAGTCTTACAGATTTGGTAGGTGCGGCACAATCTAAAACCGCATTGGTTAAAACAAATACGGCTAATGCTCCGGTTAAACAATATTTCGTGTCTGAAACTTATCTTATTGCAAATGCAGGAGCTATTCCTTCTCAAACAGTAGTAAACGGTTGGACACCATCAACGCTACCTGCTGGTATTTTTGAAATTGATATTGTAGCTGGCGTTGCAACAAATATTCAAACTATTTTAGATCAAACGGTTACAATTACCGAAGATGGCAAAACATTTACTACTGTAGAACAATACATACAGTATATTTCTTCTAAAGGTGATGCTAATGTAGGTTACACTGTAGCAGGTATTACTGCTGCAAATAACAATGGTGTAGCCATTCCTGCAAATTCATTTTATTACATTAATCAAACAACAGGAAATAAAGTATTTATTGATTTATCTTCAATAGTAAAACAAAACGAAACCAAAACCAAATTAATTAAAATAGGTACTAAACAATACTATGTTTCAGAAAGCTATACAGGAACAACAGATCCTACAACAGGAGCCGAAACAGGCGTTTATGAAATTGATGTTATTGATGGAATTGTAAATAACTTTAATGAGTTTATTACAAGTACTGTAACTGGTGGAGGTACTAACTATACTACTGTTGAAGAATATATCGAATATATTTCGGCAAATTCAATGCAAGACGGCGTTACTAAAATTGTTATCGATGGTGCAGGTCAGGCTTCGTTCCAACAATGGAACAATACTACCAATACCTGGGTACCAGTTGCTAATACGGCATTCAGCACAATTGTTAAAGCAAACGAAACGGTAACTACTATGACCCTAAATGCAGATGGTACTTATACTTATAAAAATGAAGCCGGAGCTGATGTAATAGTTAATATTCCGGCTTCTGTAATTCAGGAATTGGGTGATATTATTGAAGCTACAACAACTTTTAATAACAGTTCGGCAACAACACTTGTTGAGTATATTCAGAATATGATCAATAACACCGATTTACCTGCTGGTACTGTAACTGCAGAAATAGTTAACGGAAATATTGTATTTAGTATTATTGATGTAAATGGTGTGGCTACTGTAGTTCCCTCAACAGCTTTTAATAATATTGTAAAAGCTAATGAAACAAAAACTACCATTGGAAAAAGTACCAATAATTCGGCATATGCTCAGGTTTTGGTTGATCCAAAGGCAGCACAAAAAGTGGTTTACGAATATTTAACAGAAAGTGCTACCGTTAAAAATTATATCGATGTTACTGCGGATGTTGAATGGTCTATAGAGAATAACACCAATGTTAAAAATGCAATAGAAGATATAATAAACAATCTGTTAAACCAAGGTGGAAATGTTTATTTTACAAGAACAGCTATTGCAGCAGGAACTCCAGCAGGCCAATTGGCAATTCCAGCGTTTTCATTTTATACGATAAATGCTACTACAGGTGTTAAAGAACTGGTTGATATAGCGCAAACAATTGTAAATGCAATCACGAACGCCACAACGATTCAAAAACAAGAAATTAAGAATCAGTTGGGCGATACGTACAACACAACAACAGTTACGAACACAGGTGATACATGGATTGACGGCAGTAAAATTTATGCAGGTGTTTATGCAGCTACTGTTACAGGAGGTACAGCAAATGTTTCTACAATTAGTATTACGCCACCTGTAGGTACAACCGCTTTAGGGAAAATCGTGAGTATTAAATTATTAAACAATGATAATAATATCATAAATACATCTACAACTGACGTTGCGCTAGCAGGTAGCAATTTATCATTTAGAATTGGAACCGGTAATATGTACAACGTTTTAAGTTCCTCAGACTTAAGCGTAAAAGTAGTTGTAGAATTCTCTGCCCAATAATTTTTTTTAAACCCTAACCATCTGTTTTTCCCCCTAAACAGATGGTTCTTCTTAAAACTTAAAGAACTATGAATAAGAAAATTATCTTTTTATCAGCTGTATTATTTAGTGCAGTAATGTCTGCACAAGTAAAAATAGGAGGCACAGACGGTACTCCAAACCCAAATGCCATGTTAGATGTTGAAGCTACAAATAAGGGAATGCTATTGCCACGTTTAGCATTAGAAGAAACGGTAGATTCTGCCCCATTATCGGCACACGTTGAAGGTATGACAGTATATAACACCGCTACAGCAAACGATGTAGTACCTGGGTTTTATTATAATGACGGAACCAAATGGCAACAAATGATAACTACAGACTACAAGGCTGTAAAATTTTTCTATATGCCTTCTATTACCTTTGATACTTCTGTAGATGCAACTGGACAAACCAAAAATTTGTATGAAGAATACAAAGCGCAATTTGCCTTAACAAATACAAATCACATAGTAAGTCCGGGAGCACCCACAACTGGCATTCCATATTTCAACAGCCCTACCGATTTGTATTATATCATTACTGATTACGATTCAAACGTATTCTCAAACATTACAATTAATAATCAAGGTGTAATGACGTACGATGTAACCGCAGCGGCAACAGATTGTACTTTGATAAATATAGTATTTGTAGTGAAATAAAACGCTTACATAATATTTGTAATAAGGCGAAATCATGTATAGATATTCAAAAGTAATTAACATAGATTTCCTTGTGCTTTTAATTTCACTTAAAAAAATAAGACTATGAAAAAGATATTTAAAAATATCCGTTTACTGTTTCTAAGCGTAGGTTCTGTAGCCTATGCGCAAACCGTAGAACCTGTAATGGTCAATCATGGGCAACTATACATATTGCCCAATACCTTGGTTTCAACACAGTTTGATTTTGATAACAAAGCTTCGGGAGTAATTTTTAACGACGGTGAATTTCAGTTCTATAAAAATTACAATAACAATGGTTTGTTTACCCACTCAACCAACCAGACTACGGGGTACACGGTGTTTCAGGGAAGTCAGCCACAGATGATAGAAGGTTCGCAGCCTTCCAAACACTTTGATGTTCTTTTCAATAATACCTCAACCCAGTATCCTTTCAGCTTAAACAGCGATATGATTATCGATGGTGTTGGAAACTTCAGAGAAGGTATTATACGCATAAATAAAAATGATGGTGGTCAGTTGCTTTTCGGAAACGGGGCTTCACAAATGAACGCGAGTAATAAAAGTTATGCTGAAGGAATGGTTGAGAAACAGGGAAATAATGCTTTTACTTTTCCAATTGGTAAGTTAGGATATTACCGTTTAGCAGGAATTTCAGCCCCTTCAAATGTGGCTGATACCTATTTAAATGAGTATTTCAAAGAAAACACAAACCAAACCTATCCGCATAAAGACCGTACAGGAATTATTTCTGCTGTAAATAATGAAGAATATTGGACAATTACTCAGGCAGCCGGAACAACCGGTTCGGTAATGGTTACACTTTCATGGCACGATCAAACCACACCTGTAGAATTCCGTGGAACGCAGGATTTGCACATCGTTCGATGGGATGCCACCCAAAATCTTTGGGTAGATGAAGGCGGAATTGTAGATGCAAATGCAAAAACAATTACCACACCTGTTCAGGTTGATGGTTTCGGAGTTTTTACTTTGGGTAAAATCAAAGAGAAATTCTTAAATCCGGGTGATGTTGTTGTTTACAACGGAGTTTCTCCTGATGGCGACGGAATCAACGATTATTTAATTATTGATAATATCGAGCATTTTCCTGAAAACAATGTTATTCTTTACAATCGTTGGGGACGTAAAGTTTACGAAACCAAGAACTACAACAGTAAAAATAATGTGTTTGTTGGTGTAGCCGAAGGTAACGGAATTGTGGGTAGCGGTGAAAAACTGCCTGCAGGAACGTATTACTATGTAGTAGAATATCTGTACGATCGCGATGGACAAAATCAGTGGATCAAGAAAGTAGGATACATACATTTAGAAAGCAAAAACTAAACTAAAAGCAATGAAGATATTAAAAATCATAGGGGCTTTGTTAGCTTTAGTAAGCTTCTCTGCCAATGCACAGCAAGATCCGCAATTTACCCAATATATGTACAATACGGTGAATAT
>Ga0213829_1000844_pt1 | contig 24847 bp, 20 predicted proteins | sample MC6MC0896MG_FD_180665 | JGI IMG/M metagenome (GOLD analysis project Ga0213829, IMG submission 180665) | Enriched soil aggregate microbial communities from Iowa State University, Ames, United States - MC6-MC0896-MG | ecosystem: Environmental > Terrestrial > Soil > Unclassified | place: USA: Iowa...
CTATTGGGGGTGAAGAAATTGGGAATGATAAGTTCAATTGGTTTCATTATAGGAGCATGTATTTTCCTTTTTACTTTAATAGCTATGAAAAAAACAGGAAAGTTCTACTTGGCTCCGATTGTAACATTTTTAATTGCTGTGTTTACCGTCGTATACGGATTGTTCAAAGTGGGAGGCTTTGAAGGGATGGGTTTTGGCATTATTGGAGTAGGTATTTTGATAGCTGCCATGGTTGGAACGTTGTTACTTCCTTTTACGAAAGGCCTAAAAAAATCTGAATTTAACAAAGTGGATAAATCCATCTTGTTTATAGTACCAGTCCTTATTTTTGCTATTATTGGTTGGGCGATCACCTTAGATGAAGGTTATTGGATCAATGAAGAAGGCGTTATTGTGGCTGGTAACGATACATCCTCCTACTACGAGGTATCTACGATTTCTGAAGGAATGAAACAAATTCATATTCAATTAGGCGAGAAATATAAAGGAAAACATCTGGAAATAAAAGATGTAAAGACCCTAGGGAACACTGAAATCACAGTTATGGTTGTCGATAAAGAGAAAGCAACAGGACTCCCATTTATAAAGATAGGCCTAGAAAAAATTGTTGAGCCGTTAGTGGTCCAAACAACTGATGGAGAGAAAATCAATTCTAAATCTACTAACTAAAATAGACTGGACAGCTAAGCCTTACCTCTTACAATAAGTAAAAGATAAGGCTTTTTACTATTATTTATTTCTCATAAATGACGAACCAATCATTTTGGTCCTCATACATAGAAGTACCTAGATAGCCCTGCTTTAAAAGCTGTTGCTGACCAACTGTATCGCCCATTGAAATCCATTTCTTTTCTGTAAAGATTGGTAGTTCTTGTCGCAAATCTTTATAGAAAATATAACGCAGCTTATCTACATACTTAACTTTTAATCCCTTTACGACTAAACCTTGAGAGAATTTATCCTTTAAGCTAGGAATATTATATGGTTTTACCGTTGAGCATACATAATCATATTTTTCTAAATCAATATGACCCATGACCACTTTGGCTAACGTCTTTTGTAAGCCATACCCACGATATGCTGGTGAGACATTTGATATTTCTTGATATAATACGCGATTAAATTCATCCTTGGCAATCCCACAATCATAGCCCAGGTGCTCATCATCAACAGGTGGATTCAATAATGCGCGAAAGGCAATTAACTCATCCCCTACGTAAGCACCTATCATCATGCCATTACCTTTTAAAATATAGTCGAATTCCTCTGTACTCAGTGGCTGTAAGATGCTTTGGTCCTCTAAAGATTCATAAACCTCAAGTTGTAATTTCTCAATTTCTTCTAAATGCTGAAGATTTAATGCTGAAACAAAAAACGACGTTTCCCCAAGCATACCTTCATAAATTTTTTCCATCTCACCGTCTCCTTAGGCTGTTACAATCGTTGAGAATTTACATAACTCTTTTAGAATCTCTTCATCTACATCAACACCTAATCCCGGTTTTTCATTTAGGCAGATAAATGGAACATCATAGTGTAAGTTCCCAACATCCTTAGAGAATTTTAGCGGACCTGTTAATTCTACACTTGTCATTATTTTTTTAGAGAATGCTACATGGAAACCAGCTGCTGAACCAACTGATGATTCTACCATTGAACCAATTTGACATTCAATGCCTGCCATTTCAGCCATAACTGCTAACTTCATAGCAGGATAAATGCCACCGCATTTCATTAATTTAATATTGACTTTATCTGCAGCACGCTTTGCAATAATTTCACGCATTTCGCGAACACCGCGAAGTCCTTCATCAATCATTAAGGTAACATCTGATTTTGACTTCACTTCTACCATTCCATCAATATCTTCACTATCTACTGGCTGCTCTAACCAATCGATATTTAAATCCTTTAATGCACGTAAGCCCTGTAATGTAGTAGAGGCATTCCCCCATCCTTGATTGACATCTACTCGAATTGCGATGTCTTCGCCTACACGCTCACGCACAGCTTTGATGCGAGCAACATCACGCGCAACCTCTGTTCCTACCTTCATTTTAAAAGACTGGTAGCCCATCTCTACTCGACTAGCCGCCTCATCAGCCATAGCATCTGGTTCTCCGATGCTCAGTACATGTGTGATAGGGAATTTTTCATGATAGCGTCCACCTACTAGTTGGTACACTGGAACTTGTAGCGCTTTACCAGCAATATCGAAGCAAGCAATATCAAGCGCTGCTTTCGCTGCAGGCACATCCTTCACAATTTTGTTCATTTTATCGTGAAGTTTTTCAAAGGCCATTGGATTTTCTCCAATGATGGCAGGAGCGAGCTGATTCTGTAATACGGCATACGTGCTCTCCCACGTCTCCCCTGTTACATGCTCATCTGGTACTGCTTCACCATAGCCTACAATCCCTGTATCTGTCGTAACCTTCAAAATAATAGAAGGCATTGTATCATATGTAGCATAACTGATGATAAATGGATCAATAAGTGGTAAATGAATGGCGAAAATTTCTACTTGTTGGATTTTCATTTGTATCTATCTCCTATATAATAAAGTTGTCGTTAATACGTCGCTAATTATTAAAAAATTATGCCTCGGCATAATTGCGTCTGGAATCGGCTTTGTGCTTGCACAAAGAACTCCTTTCCGATTCCGTGACATCCGCCGGAGGCTTTAACTTCTTTCAGCGGGTGTTTCGACACCCGCTGAAAGAAGTTAAAAAATAGAGAAAAGGAACATTACTTATGTCTACTAAAATAGCGGTTATCTGCTCTAAAGCATTTATGGAACGTATAAATAGTATCGCACAAAACATTAAGAATATTCAATTAGAATTTTATCTTTACAATCAACCTACCGAGGCACCCGTTTTGTTAAAGGAAATTAAACCATGTGATGCCCTGTTATTCGGAGGGACGTTGCCCTATTTACATACCCAATCAGCACTATCAGCAATACCAATACCTTGGAATTATATAAAACAAGATGAGACAACTATTTCCACAACGTTATTATCGCTTATAGCAAATCATGCAGTACCTTTAAATAGAATTTCCATTGATGTTATGGATCCAGCTATTGTAGAAAATGTTCTAACAGAAATAGAGTATCGTGGTCCAAAACCATATATCCAGCCTATTTCTATTACAAAACCTACTCAATCTATATTGCAGCATCATATAGCTTTATGGGAAGCTAACAGTATTGATTTTATCATAACAAGTATTCATAGTGTGTTTGATGAATTACAGGCCCTTCAAATACCTGCAATGCGCATGCTAGATGCCACTAACTCCATTATTCAATGCTTAGAAGAAACGAAATCCCGATCACTTCTGACAAAATCTGAATCTGTTAAAGCTGTTGTCGGACTATTACAGGCTCCTGAAAATAAACCTATAGACGCTAACATGTTAACGCAAATCACTGCTGCTACGCATTCAACCTATAAACAAATTACAGCTTACTCTTTTGAGCTTTATACGACGGCTGGACATTTGCAAAGGGCGCTTGAAAAAGAAAATTTACAGAACTTATTACAGCAAACTAGCAAGCCCTTTAAGTTAGCATTTGGTTACGGTCACTCCATTTTTGAGGCTCATCAACACGCTAAGAACGCATTATCATTTGCTAAACCGTGTGAAATTTATATACTAGATGAACATAAAAACTTGCTAGGTCCCTTCCCAAATTCAGAAGCAAGACTAGCTTTAAAAACTGATGATCCCTATGTTTTACAAATGGCAAAGCAAACAAGCTTAAGTCCCTTAAATATTTCTAAAATCATCAACTTTAGCAGAGAGCGACAATCAGCTCAATTTACATCACATAATCTTGCCGAATACTTACAAGTTACACGCCGTACAACAGAGCGCATTATCAAAAAATTAGTGGATAACGGCTATGCTAAAGTAGTCGGTGAAGAAATGACTCATCAGCAAGGCCGCCCACGCACAATCTATGAATTAAACTTTGCAACCTATTAACATATAAAAAAATATCGTTCTACTTCTAAAGCTAGAAAACTGAAAAGTTCTCGCAGATGCTTTTGCATCCGCGAGACCCTCATTAACTATCTGAAAAGAGCAAAATTTTAGTTTCTACATTAGTCAGCCATGACCATATTAGCATCATTCACTTCTTGCTCTTTTTTACGCTTCTCTGCCTCTTTTATTTCTTCAGGTGTCAGCTTAACAATTGCAAACCCTACATATGCATAAATAATTGAAATGATCGGTACCACGAAGTTAATGATTGCATATGGCGCATATTCAATCGCGCTTACACCTAATGTTGCTAAAATAAAGACTCCACAAGTATTCCACGGGAAGAACACAGAAGTTAAAGTCCCCCCATCCTCTAACGCTCGAGATAAGTTCTTCGAATGCAGGCCACGCTCTCGATAAACTTCCGCAAACATACGTGATGGAACAACAATTGAAATATACTGCTCAGAACATGTAGCATTAGTTGTAATACATGCAGCAATCGTTGAAGCAACTAGGCTACCTGTTGATTTAGCAAACTTCACAATAACATTCATCAATGCTTTTAACATACCGGAATATTCTAACACCCCACCGAATGTCATAGCCACAATCGTCATTGAAACCGTATTCATCATTGAATCTAAGCCGCCACGGTTAAATAACTCGTCCACCATTTCATTGCCAGTTGAAATAACAAATCCTTCTTGTAAAGCATGTACAGCCATTGCAGGAGTGCCACCTTGCACGAAGATTTGTAGTAAGAATCCTGAGATAATTCCAACAATTAAAGCTGGAATTGCGGGTACTTTTTTTGCTACCAATACAATTACACCAACTGGTACAAGCAATAACCACGGAGAAATAACAAAGCTTTCCTCCATTACTTGTAGTGTTGTTAAAATACTTTCTGATTTCATTGAGATATCCGCAAAGCTTCTTCCCATAATTCCAAATGCTACGATAGCAATGGCTAAAGCCGGAATTGTCGTATAAAGCATATGCTTAATATGATCAAATAAGTCGGTACCTGTTAAACCTGCCGCGAGATTAGTAGTATCCGATAACGGTGACATCTTATCACCAAAATATGAACCCGAAATAACTGCTCCAGCAATCATTGGTGCAGGGATTCCCATACTTAACCCAATACCCATACCAGCAACACCTATTGTTGCCATCGTTGACCATGAGCTACCAATCGCCAGTGAAACAATTGAACATAACAGCATGATTGTTACTAAGAACCAAGCTGGGGAAATTAATTTTAAACCAAAATAAATCATTGTAGCTACGACACCGCCGCCAATCCAAGCACCAATTGTCAAACCTACTAAAATAATAATGACAATTGCAGGTAAAGCTAGGCGTATCCCCTTATACATCATTTCTTCAATTTCTAACCACTTAAATCCATGTAATTTGGCAACAATTGCCGCTACAGTTGTTCCAATAATAAGTGGCACGTGAGGACTTTGCTCTAACACAACTACTGTTATAAGCATAGCTATAATCATTATTGCAAAAGTTAGAAGTGCCCAACCAGCACTGATTTCCTTTTTCATCGTCCCATCCCCTTTTTTGCACCCATTCCCTTTTAAAATTTTCTAAGGCGCAAATATTTTTTTACGATTTTTAGCTTAATATTCAAAAAATTAAAAGTCAACGCAAAAAATTTATGCTTCTCGAGCAATTTCTACTTTTTTAGCGTAAAAAAACGCTTTCAAATAGCTATTACAAACAATGCAAACCCCCGTATATTCATACATTTCGACAAAAAAGAAAATAAAAAAGAGTTAAATCAAAAGAATTTTAATCTTTTGATTTAACTCCCACACATAGTTATTCTGGTTTTTTCTCTAACACACAAGCAAGTACTTTTGCTGCATCAATTAATGCACTACGTTCAAAAGTCATTTTCGGATTGTGTAATCCTGGTACCAAATTAGCACCAATACCAATCATCGTCGCTTTTAATTCCGGTTTTTTAACCGTATAGAAATGGAAATCATCACTTCCAGGAGTTGTAATCTCTTCAGCAAGATGTTCTTCACCTAACGTTTCCACAATGGCATTTTTAGCCATGCGCGCAGCAACCGGCGAAACCTCAGCACCTGGTGTAAAATCAATCCATTGCCAATCCATATCAATCTCAAACTGCTGTTGAATTGATTTTAAGCCGAATTCAATACGGCTACGAAGTAATTCTAATTGATCATTACGTTGTGCACGGATATCCATCGAAAAGCTCGCAGTACCCGGAATAATATTTGTACTACCTCCATCTGCAACAATTTTCGTTAACTTTGCCGAATGGGGCTCAAATGGTGATAAATGAATACTGTGCAGCATTTGTTGCACTGCCATAATAACATCAATTGCATTTTTCCCTTGATGAGGTCTAGCACCATGGGCATCAGTACCTTTAATGGTTCCATCTAAAAAATATGCCGCTCCATGATGAATAGCAGGCGAAACCTTGCCAAGCGGTAGTTCTTCAATTGGTCTTAGATGAACACCAAATAAATGCGATACGCCATCGACAGCTCCACGCTCAAAGGCTGCACAAGCACCATTACCAAGTTCTTCAGCAGGCTGGAAAATAAAACGGACACGATGTTGTAATGGTCGATCTTTCAGCTGTAATAAAGCACCTAATACCATTGTGATATTGGCATCATGCCCACATGAGTGATTAGCTTGCCATTTCCCGTCCACTTCTTGCCACAACGCATCTATATCAGCACGTACCGCAACAATTTCATCTCCTGAACCAATTTCAGCAATTAGCCCTGTAACATCGCCTAACAAACGATACGATACGTTGAACTCATCTAAAATCGCCGCAATCTTTTTAGTTGTTTCAAACTCCTTCCAGCTGACCTCTGGGTATTTATGAAAATGTTCAAACCATTGATAAATTGTCTCTTCTAATGTAACCGCATTTGACATAACTACACCTCTATACGCATTTTTGATTCCCATTATACAGGAAACCATTTCACAAAAGTATATATGTAATTAGATCTAGATAAGAGGAATAAATAAGATATATTATTAACATAATTTCAAACAGTAATTTTTTATCAACTAAACAGACAATATAAAAAAGTGATTTAAAATATGTAAAAAAAAGCAAAGGACTGTGTTAAAAGTTTTTTCCACCTTTAGCACAGCCCATCAAATAAATATTATAAACTTGTAAAAAAGCCTTCTGGATATTCTTCATAATACACCCGTGTAGTTTGCTCCTCATTTTTTTCCTCTTCCATAGTTAACTCCAATTCCTGATCCATTAAATATGTTTCAAACTTTGAATTGAACAACTTTTTCATGTAATCACCTCTCCTTTTGATTTAATTGAATTTTCTGATATTTTTATTATACAGTAGTTATTTTAAAAAAATCAATAAATAATGCTTTATATGCATAAAAAGTATAAAAATAATCTACTTTTTAGATTAAAGCTTGAGGTTTATCAAAAAAGAGATGTATCAAATTACTTTTATTAAAAGTCATGCAAATGCTTACATTTATTTGGGAGTAGTTGATTTTATATAATGTCACACATTAACAATAAGGTAAATGTAAGTGCACTGCCTAATCATCAACTTCGAGCAAGAGGCTCATCGCAATCACTTATAACGTCATGCACCAGCAAAACGGATCACTTCCACCACAATGAGGGCAACATCCTCCTGTATAAGTAACTCTAATTTGATCTGAATGCAGTACATAATAATCAGTAATTGGTTCGACCCCAGGGATCGCGATCCCGCCTGGAATCACCGGCAATTTAACCTCCCGCACTGTCATTTCCGACCACTTTCCGCTCCAGGAACAAATACTGCACTTTAATATCTCTCCTGAAAAGTTCGGAGCATTTTGGATGACAATAATACATTCTCTACTATAAGTATTACAATTAGGACAATCGTGTACTTTCATGAATCTCCACCTCTCATCAAATACAAAACCTTTCACGTACATTTAATAATGTTCTTTCGTTAGTCCAATGTCAAAAAAGGAATTTCACAATAGGAAAATCCTTTTTAAAAGCTGCGTTTACTTGCCCAAGCTCCTTGCATTTTACCCAGGAATACAATTTGCCCAATATGCGGCGTGTTGTAGATAGCTCACTTAAAAAGAAAAAAGGATCTGCTCTTTCTAAAGCTTGTAAGTTAAGCAAATTCCTTGTAGACATTACAAGGCATGCACTTACTAACTCAGAAGGTGAGCAGATTCTCGTTATTTAAAATTCTTCTATTTTCCTATCATATTAAGCTGTAGCACTTGTTTTACTATTTTGATTGTCATCGCTACCTTTATGTTGTGTTACATATTGAATGACAAACATCACAATAAAGATTGCTAAACCAGCCCAATCCGAGAATTTTTCTGGATAGATAAGTAGTAGACCAGCTGCAATGGAAATAATACGTTCAAACCACAGCATTTTGCGATACCAGTAACCTATTACTCCCGCACCAATAGCTACCATTCCTGTAACGGCCGTGAATACTACCCATAAAATTTGCGGAACAGTTGTATCTATCATTAGTAACGCTGGAGAGAACACAATCATATAAGGAATGATAAACGCAGCAATAGCAAGTTTCGCTGAGTTTACACCCGTTTTAATAGGATCTCCACCTGAAATGCCTGAAGCCGCAAAAGCAGCAAGTGCCACTGGCGGTGTTATATCGGCGATAATACCAAAATAGAACACAAAGAAATGTGCCGATAATAAAACAACTACTGGTACTAGTTCCTGTGGTGTATTCGGCGCTAATAATGCTACGATTGCTGGAGCAGCAATTGTTGACGTAATTACGTAGTTTGCTGTTGTCGGAGCCCCCATTCCTAAAATTAGGGAGGCAATCATAACAAAAATCAGTGTTAAAATAATACTACCTCCTGCTAATTCTACTAAACTATTAGCTAAACTTAAGCCTAAACCTGTTTTTACAACTACACCTACGATAATTCCTGCGCATGCTGTTGCCGCTACCACACCAAGTGCTGTACGGGCACCTTCAACTAATGCATCAATAATATCCTTTGGTTTTAAACGCGTTTCCTTATTAAACATCGCAACACCAATAGAAATAAGAATACCGTATAGTGCAGCATGCATTACTGGTGTACCCGTTAACATTAAAACGATGATAGCGATAATCGGTAATAGAAGGTAAATTTTCTTAAATACCTCTCGACGATTTGGCATTTGATCATCACGTAAGCCTCTTAACCCTACACGTTTTGCTTCGAAGTGAGTCATAATCCAAATACCTGTAAAATATAGCAGTGCAGGTATCGCAGCCGCCTTGGCAATATCCCAATACGTTATTCCGCGCCCAATAAACTCAACCATCAGAAACGCTGCGGCCCCCATAATCGGCGGCATTAACTGTCCACCTGTAGAAGCAGCCGCTTCAACTGCACCTGCGAACTCTTTACGATACCCAAGCTTTTTCATCATCGGAATCGTATACGATCCAGATGTTACTACATTCGCTACCGAGCTTCCTGAAATCATACCTTGAAGCGCACTAGAAAATACCGCTACTTTTGCTGGACCACCAATTAATTTACCCGCAAGAGCTACGGCTAGATCATTAAAGTATTGACCAACACCTGTTTTGACAAGGAATGCCCCAAAAAGTAAAAACACAAAGATAAATGTGGCCGAAACACTAATTGGCGTTCCAAAGATACCATCCGTCGTAAAATACATGAGATTAACAATACTCTCGAAGTCTTGCCCTCTATGTGCCATAAATGCTGGGAAATACGGTCCAAAATATGCATAAATTAAGAAACATATAGCAATGATTGTAATTGGTAATCCTACTGCACGACGAGCTGCCTCAAGTACCAATACAACAGCTATTGAACCAACGATAAAATCCATTTGTGTAATGGTACCATTACTGTTAATAAGCTCTGTATAATTCATCGTCCAATACGAACCTACTACAATAGATAATATCGCTAAAATATAATCGAACCATGCGATTTTATGCTTTGCTGCTTTTTTTCGCGCTGGGAATAGCAAGAAAATAAGGGTCAAACCAAAACCCAAATGGATAGTACGCTGGATTTGCGCTGGAAATTGACCAAAAATGGCTGTATAAAGTTGGAACAATGAAAATGCTAGTAGTCCAAAGAAAATGACATGTTTCATAATGCCTGATATGTTTCGTACATTCGATTCAATATCATATTTCTCAAGTATTGCTTGTTGCTCTTCAGCAGATATTTGTTCGAATTCTTCATTTTTTACTTCGTTATTTAATTTATGCTGAGTCGTCATTTCATCCTTACTCCTTTCCATTGTTCATAAAGCGATATACGCTTCACCTCAAATAAATAGGATTTTCCCCTTTGTAAATTTCTTTTTAAATCATATTCGTACTGCTCGTAACCTAATACAAGATCTAAATCTAAATCAGCTATATAGATCGTAAAATTTTCAATCACTTCATTATCGAACTGCAAAAAATATTTACCATCTCGTTTTGTTAATGTTTGATTTTCCTCTGCATGACTTGGCATGCCAATCGCTAAATCCTCATACTCCATCCCTAACATTTGAATACGTTTTCCATCTACGCATTGATAATGTTCAAGTACATCCGATTTATGGATGGAATGGGTGTATCTAATTTGAAATGTATCCTCAGTTGTCAGTGGTATATAGTGCACTATTGGATGATCTATGCGCGTTTCAGTAAATGCGAATACCTTTTGAAGAGGAAGAAAAATGACTATACTGAAGCTTAAACATAAAAAAGCTAAAACAATGATTAATTTCCTCTTTCGCATTACATCTATTCCCCCACTTAAAAAGCTATTCGCTATCGTTCACGACTTAACAGGAAGAAAAGAGGCCCGAAGCTTTACGCAATCCGAGCCTCTTCGTATTTCATGACGTGAGGTTGATTTCCGCCGTAGATTTTTCACTTCACCACAAGCAAGATTCAAGAACTCTCCGCAACAATCACTACTTTTCATCAAACTCCGAATGTTCTGTTATTTCTTTTCGTCAAAGTATTTTTGAGCACCTGGGTGAACATCAATACTAATACCCTCTAAACCTGTCTTCGCATTGATAAACTCACCTTTAGCGTGGGAAATTTTATCTGTGTTATCATAAATAGCTTTCGTCATCGAATAAACAACATCTTCCGGAAGATCTTTTTTCACCGCTAGCATCGCAAGTACCGAAACTGTTTCTGTGTCATTGGCAATACCATACGTACCAGCTTTTACTGTATCTTTTGCATAGTAAGGGTATTTAGCAATTAACTCATCTGCTTTACCAGCATCCATACCGATAATATTCACTTTAGTTGTTGCATTTAAAGCCTCAACAGCACCTGTTGGCGTACCCGCAGTAATAAACGCTGCATCAATTTGGCCTGATTGAAGACCGTCAGTAGACTCACCAAAATCAAGGTTTTGTGCTTTGATATCATCCATTTTTAAACCATGAATTTCAAGTAATTGTTCAGCATTTGCGTAAGTCCCAGAACCTGGCGCACCTACGGATACCTTTTTCCCTTTTAAATCAGCATAAGTTTTAATACCTGACGCTTCAGTCGTTACTAATTGTACTGTTTCTGGATAAAGTGCACCTAGAGCAGCAATTGAGTCAATTTTTTTACCCTCAAACATCATTGTTCCTTCAGTAGCGTAATAAGCAATGTCTGATTGTACAAAGGCAATTTCACCTTTACCTTCTTGTAGTGCAGTCATGTTGGCTGCAGATGCTTGAGATACTTCTGCAGTTGTTTTAATGTCAGTTTCTTTAGAAATTAAATCAGCAAATGTTCCACCTAGTGCATAGTAAGTACCTTGTGTTCCACCTGTTAATAAGTTTAAAAAATCTGGCTTCTCAGATGCTGTCGAATCTCCCTTATCTGTGTCCTTAGAACCCGTTCCACATGCAGCTAAAATCAATAGCGCAAAGGCACTTAATAGCATTAATAGCCTGAATTGTTTTTTCTTCAAAGTAACCTTCCCCCTTCGGTTAAAAATAAGAATCTACTTAAAATTATCAAACATAGTATAATAATGTCAATAAATTTATAGTAAATTCAGTCTTTTATAATTATACAATTACCTAAAACGACAATTATTTACGAATTTCAACAATTACTTCTTTACACTATTTTTATCTACTTAATACTATTAAATTCTTTTTCTAACAAAATAAATTCAGTTACTAAATGTATGAAAACCGCATGTCGAATTATGAAAAATGACCGTTCACTTATTCTTTTGGGCTCATCACCATAACGTGAGGTTGATTTCCGTTCCAACTGAGGGCGTCCTATGAGCCGATTTCTATCCACTAAAAAAAGACTGCATCTAAAGTGATTTACTTCAGATACAGTCGATTCATTTTCCTTATTGAATAGCACCACAAGCAATTCTAGCACCAGAATTACCAGCAGGATCTGATTTATAATCGTCCTCTGACTCATGGATGACTAATGAAGTACCTTTTCCACCCAATAATGAATTTGCAGCATTTTTATCTAATGTTAGCCCTTCCGCTAAGAAGTTCATATCTACACTACCATCTTCACCAACTTCTAAATTCGGAAGATCTCCCATATGATAGCCTTTAGGATTATCCTTCCCATGCTCTTTACTCGTTGGATTAAAATGCGGACCTGCTGATTCAAACGTTGGCGGTTCACACTTCCCAACTGAATGAATATGAATGCCGTGCGTGCCGGATGGCAATCCTGATAGCGCGAGTGTCACCCTGACCCCATTATCCTCTTCCTGAAAATATGCATTTCCATAGCTTTCATTATTTTTTCCTATTACTTTCGCGGTTGCAGTTTGTGCTGAATTTGCGTTAACTTCCACTTTTTTCTCCTTCTTTTCGAAGAAATTACAACCACCGACAAATACTAATAAGGAAATGATTATTAAACTCATTTTTTTCATAAAAATACCTCCTCTATTTCTGATGGTTGCCAACAATCCTCCTACTTATGCAATTTTGATTAGAATTTTGTGAATCATTGGAAAAGCAGTAAATTTAGCAACCTGTAAACGATAGAGATTAGCATTTCAGTGACTGTTGTAACATAAAAAGGATATCTCCAAGCCAGCGAGACATCCCTTTACATACATTAATTCAAAATTTTCACAGTAACAGTTTTAACACCCCACTGACGAGCTTGTCCCTCAGTAGGAATAAACACATCAATTTTATTGCCTTTTATTGCTCCACCCGTGTCTGCTGCGATTGCCTCGCCATAACCTTCAACCCATACCCTAGTACCAAGAGGAATAACACGTGGATCTACAGCAATTACCTTCAAGTTCGGATTAGATCTTATATCTGTTCCATTCGCTGTAATCCCCGAACATCCTTCACAATACGCTGTATAAGCGGTCGCTCGCATTGTTAGCGTTTGGCCTGTCGCATTTGCTGGAGCACTTACTTGTTTTGTACTTGATTTTGTTGCTGGTTTTGTATTTGATGTCGTTACTTGCTTTGTATTGGAAGCTGTTGCTACCTTTTTAGTTTCGCTTACAGTAGTTTTAGGCTTTGCTGCTGATGCTTTGGTAGCTAACAATTCGCCTACATAAATCACATCAGAAGTAAGGTTATTCCATTCTTTTAACTTTTCCACTGACACACCATTTTCACGTGCAATTGAAAATAATGTATCCCCATGCACAATATGATGTTGGTCTTTCGATGATTTTTCATTTTTCGTGTCATCTTTTTTCCCTAAATTAAACCATTTCGGATCTATTTCGTCTAGTAGCCCTATTTCCCCTACAGCTAATTCGTAAATCTTCGAGATTCCCCATAACGCGTCAATTGGTATAACATTGAGTTTGTCCTCAGCAGATGACGGACTTGCAAACAAACTTAAACCCAATGTCAATGTTACAGCTAAAGCTAATGCTCGTTTCTTCATATTTCGTAATACCTCCATATTTTATAATTTTGCAATCTGCTGCTAGCTCACTAGAGTTGGGCTCTTTTATGCAAGCAATGCTAGAGAATGCAATTAATCACTCAGGACAATGGACCTGATATTACGAATTATTTCTATAAAAACGGAAAAATATACAATATCAATCATATTTTTAGTAAATCAAATAGTTTAATGGAAAAATACCCAAGATTTTAATTGCAACTTTTATACGTTGGAAAATCAATACTTTTAACCGATAATATGTTAAAGGAGGAATATAGGGTGGAAATTAATACAATAATGTCTTCTCAGATTATAGAGCTACAACAAACTGTACAAATGACTGTTATGCAAAGTGCACTCAATCTAAATACGGTAGCTGCTGTCGACCTACTAGAAGATCTGCCTCAGCAGCAAGTGACCGCACATCCGTATAAAGGGTCAGTTATTGATATTTCAATTTAACCAATTTCACTTTAAGTTTCTTCAATTCAAGTTAATTAATATTTGAAAGTTGGTGCCCTTTTGATTCGAGTGATAGTAATGGACGATGAGCCATTAGCTCTTGTAAACATGGAGAAAAAGTTGAAGGAATTTAATTCAATAGAGGTTATTAAATCCTTTACAAATGTAAAAGATTTGCTTGCAGAGGGTCCAAGCTTGGATTTTCAAGTAGCATTTTTAGATATTGAAATGCCTGGTATGAACGGTTTAGCAATCGCAAAACTATTAAAAGAATGGAACAAAAATATCCATATCGTATTTGTCACTGCGTATCGAGACTATGCTATCCAAGCATTTGAAATTAATTCCCTTGACTATTTATTAAAGCCTATTTCAAAAGCTCGTCTAGAGACAACTATTAATAGAATCCAAGAACTCCTCCACCTAGAAAAAAATTCAACTCCTATACGAATACAAAATAAACTTACACTAAAGATACAATGTTTTGGAGGATTCGTTGTCTTACACGATGACAAAGCCATCCATTGGAGAACAGTTAAAACAAAAGAATTATTTGCCTTCCTTTTTTCCAATCTTAATAGCCATGTACCTCGTGATACAGTCCTCGATGCATTATGGGCAGAGACAGACTATAAAAAGGCAAGAGTGCAATTGCATACAACAGTCTCCTATCTACGCACTACGCTTTCTACATTAGGCTATGTAGAAGTCATACAGTACGCAAATGGCTGCTATATTTTGCAACTAGAGGATTTTCAATGTGATGCTCATAACTTAGAGCATATTTTAAATAGTAAAATGGAGACCGGAAAGCTTGATATAAAGAAGGCTGAGGCACTAATACAAAACTATCAGGGTGAATATATGGCCACATTAGATTATCCTTGGGTTACTAGTAAGGCAAATTTCATGAACACCCAATTTACTCTTCTACTTCATGATTTAGTAGAGCATTATACAGCAATACATGACGTAAAAAAACTAGAGCATATATTACTTTTAACACTCGAGCATAATCCATATTCCGATAAAGCTATCCAACAGCTAATGAAACACTATATCGACGTGGATAATCGAGCAAGTGCAGTAAAAGTTTACAATACATTTAGAAGTACTTTGGTAGCTGATCTCGATATTTTACCAGAGCACGAAACAACAGAGCTATTTAACGCTATATCAGTAGAAGTATAAATTACCAGATGTCTCAATTAACCATTTTTATACATTCGAAGAGGCTGATTTCCGCTACGGGCTACTCGCTTTTCTGCGGGCGGGCGCAGTTAAAACGGGAATATTTTAGCAAAATAGCAACAAAAACAATCCTTTTGATAATAAACTATTTTTTCCTAATCATCACGCCTGATAAATTACCATAAAGATCAAATCAAAACATACTCAGGCCATCCGCAAAAGGCATCGAGACAGTTCTCTCTCGATGCCTTTTTATCTTTTTTCTATCTTCATGGATGGTAAATATAGTCCTTCTAATATAAAAAGAAAATCCAGGAGGTCCTTATGTCACTGTTCAAAAAAGCGACAATTCGACATTCACTTTTCATTATCTTAATTTTTATAGTTCTTACTACCCTTCGTTTACTATGGTTAGCATACTTTCTCCCTTCGAGTAGTCAACCAATTGCCCAAGAAGGTATATTTGACATTCGTGATCAGGCGCTAAACGATAAAGAAATGCTTCACTTAAATGGTGAATGGCTCTACTATCCCGGGTTATTAATAGACCCATTAAACACAGACAATAACAAATATCCCCGATTATTCGAGCAGTCTATCCGAACGATTCCTACGCGAGATTCTGAGGCAACGACACAACGATATGGTACATACCGTTTTAAAATTTTACTCAATGAAAATGCCTCCAAAGATAATCGTTATGCCATTCGGATTCCTGCAGTATCAACTGCTTCAACATTATTTATTAATGGGGAGTTGGCTGGTCAGTCAGGAAAAGTCGCTACTGATTCAAATAATCATAAAGGGCAAGCCGCTCCATACACTGTATATTTTACGAATGAGCAACCTGAAATTGACTTAATTTTACATGTATCAAATTTTGATACACCAGCAAGTCCTATTATTGCTAAAAGAGTTCTATTTAGCTCTGCACCAGCTATGGCACATCATGAAATAATTACCGATTTATCTCTTACTGCCATTTCAGTAATGCTCGTATTGTTCGCACTCTTTAGTATTCTTGTGTTCCTATTCATCTATCGGAAGCCAATTGTATTACTTTTCACAGTAGGTTTTCTTTTACCATTAACCGATGAATTAATTACCTATGATCGATCCATACTTGCTTGGCTACATCTTGATTATGTATGGTCGTTTAAATTATCTTCTATCATCTATCTCGGTTCTTCTTTTTTCTTTGTTCAATTTTTGCGTATTTTACTAGTGAAATATCGTAATGCTAAATGCTTACAGTGGATCTTTGCTATCTATGCCCTTGGAGCATTTTTAACTGTCGTTTTACCGATTGATTGGTTATACACATTAAATCCTCTTTTCTTCATACTTTATGGTGTTTCATTTTTATATGTAGCAGCACTCGCTTTAAAAGAGTATCTTGAAAATCAAAAACAAAGTTCCGTTTTTATTGCCCTGACGGCTCTTGGTTCAACAAATGGCATTATATGGGGATTCATCAAATCCATTTATGTCTTTGATATACCCGTTTATCCACTAGACTATTTATTTATCATGCTTGGTTTTTCAGGTTATTGGTTTAAACATTTTTTTGAAAATAAAGAGCAAATTAATCAATTGATTGCTAAATTACAAACGGACGATGAATTAAAGGACGAATTTTTATCCAGTAGTTCACAAAAGCTATGGGATCCCATGAATAAAATGATTACCTTAGGACAGACCATTTATGAAAATCCAAACAATAAGCTTGCCGCTGATGATAAACAAAACCTAAAGCTGTTAATTGATATTGGGAGAAGCATGTCCTTTACATTAAATGACATACTTGATTTTACTCGTTTAAAGGACGGTAATTTACATCTCAATAAAAAAAACGTCAGCATTCAAGGTGTCGTTTATGGTGTTTTCGATATGTTACGCTTTATAACTAATGGAAAACAAATTCAAATGAATTCTACCATTCCTAAAACATTTCCTAATGTAGTGGCCGATGAAAACCGATTGATTCAAATTCTTTTTAATTTTTTATACAACGCCATTAAGTATACAAATGCTTGTTCTATAGAAATCAGTGCACATATTGATAATAGTCTGGTTGTAATCCATATTCGTGACACTGGATTAGGAATGGATGATGAGATCCAAAGTCGTCTATTTTCCCCTTACGAACAAGGAAATGATAACGACGATCAAATCGGTCTCGGGTTATTAGTTTCAAAGAAGCTTATCGAATTACACGGAGGGACTTTGCAAATACATTCCGTTCCTAACAAAGGCTCAGATGTCTATTTCACATTACCATTAGCAGAGGAAAGTTTAAATGAGGAGCAATCCTACATAGAGCAAGAAAATATATTTTCTCATGTTGAAGGAAATACGCCTTTAAACATAGTAGAAAAACAATTTAAAATTTTAATGGTTGATGATGATCCTATAAACTTAACCATTATGCGTAGTTTATTTGCAACAACAGCATATGCGGTTACTACTGTTACTAGCAGTGAAAAGGCATTAAAAGCATTACAGCAAGAGGATTGGGATTTAGTCATTGTTGATGCGATGCTCCCTTATATTTCTGGCTATGCATTAATTGAAATTATTCGAGAGCATTACTCATTACTTGAATTACCGATCTTATTGCTAACAGCACGTAATAATCCTGAAGATGTTTATACTGGTTTTGTTCGTGGAGCTAATGATTATGTTACAAAGCCCATTAATTCTCTTGAGCTAAAAGTAAGGAGCAAAGCCTTAATCGATTTAAAATATAGCATCAATCAACGACTACATTTGGAAACAGCTTGGCTTCAAGCTCAAATACAGCCACATTTTTTATTTAATACATTAAATACAATTGCATCACTTAGTACGATTGATACAGATCGAATGATTGACTTAATGCATCATTTTGGTGAATATCTACATGCAAGCTTTGATGTGCGGAATCTACAACGAGTAGTACCACTTAAGGATGAACTAGAGCTAGTGCGCTCATTTCTCTATATTGAACAGCAACGCTTTGGGGAATTGTTAAACATCGAATGGGATATCGATAAAACAATAAACATCGAAATTCCCCCTATCTCCTTACAAACTTTAGTAGAAAATGCGATTCGTCATGGTGTCTTAAAACAGGAACAAGGTGGAACAGTTTGTATCCGCATAAAGGATTTCCCAGATTATGTGGCAGTAAGTATTATAGACGATGGCGTTGGGATAGATCCAAGGAAATTGGAGGAGCTACAATCAGGTAGTTATTCAACAAGCTGTGGCGTAGGATTACGTAATACTGATTTACGTCTTAAGAGGATTTACGGACAGAGATTACAAATTAAGAGCACCCTAAATGAAGGAACAAATGTCACCTTCCACATTCCAAAAAATTAATTAGCCTATTCATGATTATCAAAGAGCCATCACCTTCTCAATTGAGTTTGTGGTGGCTCTTCTCTATTATTTCAAGATACAATTACTATATAAATGAAAATATTTATAGCTCATCACCAAAAGTTTAGGTTGACATTTGTTAAAACGTATGCCATGTATATAAGTTGATTGGAGTGGAGACTGGGCGACTCCTCGGGGATCAGCGATAGAGGAACGAAGGCTAAAACCATCACGTCCTGTGATAACGCCTTCGTGACCAACATCATGTTGGCCCGAGACCCTGGAGCGCAAGCGAAGCGGCTCATCGGACGCCCCCAGGAAGCTTTGCTCTGTGCGAAAGCGTAGTGCTAACGTAGCGTCAGCAACAATGTTTTATCTGTGCGAAAGCGAAGCGTCAGCAACAATGTTTTATCTGCGCGAAAGCGAAGCGTCAGCGGCAAAGCGCCCAGTCGGAACGGAAATCAACCCCACGTTATAATTATGAGCCATATTTATGGATTCTTAAATATCAGGGTACATTAAAAGTATATAAATAAAGAAAGGTCGATACTATGTACAAAATATACATAATAGAGGACGATGCTACTATTTCAAAACTTATTGTCGAGCATTTATCGAAATATCAATTTGCATGCTACACTGTCCAACAATTTAACCGTATAGTAGAAGAATTTCAAGCTATTCAACCCCATCTAGTAGTCATGGATATTAACCTCCCAACTTATGATGGGTACTTCTGGTCACGCAAAATCCGCCAGCTGTCAACATGCCCTATTATTATTGTATCTGCGCGTGTGAATGATATTGATCAAGTATATGGCATTGAAAATGGTGCAGATGATTTTATCACAAAGCCCTTCTCGCTAGATGTATTTATGGCAAAAGTGAACGGCCTAATTCGTCGTACATATGGAGAATATGCTTCCTCCGATTCTAATTCTATAACAATTACCAATACTACATTAAATCCAGATACTGTTCGGCTTCACACTGAGGAACATGAGAGCCTGTTAACGTTAAAAGAGATGCAGCTTAGCAAGTTACTATTTGAAGCTTACCCAAAAGTTGTATCTCGCCAAAAGTTGTTAAGTGCTATTTGGGATGATGAATCCTTCGTTGAAGAAAACACTTTATCTGTTAATATTGGTCGGCTTCGCAAAAAGTTTGAAGCTATTCAATCCCGTTTAGAAATTAAAACAATTCGTGGACTTGGCTATCAATTAGTGGAGGCAGAAGAATGAAGCTTTTCTTTCGAGATCATGTAAGTGTAATTATTCTTTATTGTGTAAGCTTCCTATTATTACCTTGGATCATTCATTCATTGGATGATTTATCATCACACTATTTTTATTTTATCTTTCTCGTTAGCTTTCTATTTATTATTTGGCTAATTGGTCGTTATTATCGTAGAAAAAAGCTCTATGCTCATTTACAGAAAGGCATATTAACAAGCGATGACCTCCATCTGTATGAACCACAGGCTATGATTGAGCAAGCTTATAGCCAAAAACTACGACAAATGCAATATCTACACTTAACACAACAGCAAATTTTAGAGGAGCAAGGAAAAGAAAAGCAGCTTGTCCTTTCACATTTTGCTCATCAAATGAAGACCCCATTGTCGGTCATTCAACTGATTATTCAATCTGATGCAAATAGTCAATCCGAGCACTGGCAAACTATTAATAAAGAATGTGATAAGCTGACGTTTACCCTCAACCAGCTGCTAACTTATGAACGCACATCCAATCTAGTAGCTGATTTAAAAATAGAGGCACTCTCATTAAAAGAGATTATTCAGGAGGTCATTAACGAGTTAAAGGATTATTTTATTGCCAAAGTGGTTTTCCCAAAAGTGATGCTTGCTGAAAATAATATTATTTATTCAGATCGGAAATGGTTAAAAATCGTGCTTTATCAAATCATCAATAATGCCATTAAATACGGTGAGTCTGAAAGTTCCATTCAAATTATTTATGACGAAGCTATTTTAAAAATTAAAAACTGCGGAGATACGATTCCCGATAGCGAAATTTCACGTGTCTTTGATCTTTTTTATACAGGTGTAAAAGGAAGAACGAGCGGTGAAGCAACAGGTATAGGCTTATATTTGGTTAAAAAGATTTTGACTGCACTAGAGCACCCTTTTACCTTACAGTCCCACGAACGCTTCACTACCTTTTCTATAGACTTTTCAAATAGCGTGAAAAAATCATGAGTATTATATGACAACTTTGTCATATTGACGTCATATAGCCAAATAGGTAAAATGCTGCTCCTTCTTTATACTTAAGCTATTCAATCGAAGTAAGGGAGTTGTTCAAAGTTGGGAAACTCAATCCTACAAGTAACCAATCTACAAAAAGAATATATCGGAGAAATCACATATAAGGCATTGAATGGTATAGATTTTAAACTTGGTGAGAACGAATTCGTAGCCGTTATGGGGGCTTCTGGAAGTGGTAAAACTACATTTTTAAATAGCGTATCAACAATCGATCGCCCTACTGCTGGTGAAATTCTTATAAATGGCAGAAATCCTTATTCATTAGATGATGAGGAGCTTGCAAAATTCCGCCGTTCAGAATTAGGCTTTGTCTTTCAAGATTTTAACCTTGTACACACATTAACAGTGAAAGAAAATATTTTATTGCCACTAACTCTGGATAGTCTACCTGCCAATAAAATGCATCAACGACTTACACATATATCTCAATTCCTTGGCATCGAGGAGCTTCTTCCAAAACGAATTTATGAAATTTCTGGTGGACAAAAACAACGTGTAGCTATTGCACGTGCGGTTATTCATGAACCGAGTTTATTGTTGGCCGATGAACCTACAGGAAATCTCGATTCAAAGGCAGTAAATGATGTCATGAACTTATTTAGTTCTATTCATACCGAACTGAAAACGGCCATTTTAATGGTGACGCATGACCCTTATGTAGCAAGCTTCGCAAATCGTATTATATTCATTAAAGATGGTAAATTGTATAACGAAATTCATCGTGGCAATAACCGTAAACAATTTTACCAGGAAATCATGGACACGCTTGCTTTTTTAGGTGGTGGACAACATGAGCTTTAATCATATCGTTGTACAAAATATTTTACGTGACAAATGGACCTATGTTTCGTATTTCCTTAGCAGTATGTTTTCTATCATTATTTTCTTTTTATTTACAGTCATCGCTTTTCATCCAAGTCTTAATAGTATGGACCCAGACTCAACACTCGGCATTTCATTAATGTTAGCGAGTATGCTCGTCTATTTATTTTCATTTATCTTCATTGCGTACTCCATAATGGCGTTTTTGAAGAAAAAAACAAAAACACTAGGCATCTTTATGATTACCGGTGCATCCATGAAACAAATTCGAACACTAGTTTTTCGTGAAAATATTCTTATTGGTGTAATGGCGATTATTGCAGCAATCGTTCTTGGACTTGTCATTACACCACTCTTCTTAATGGGTGCCAAGGTTGTGTTAAAAGCAGAAACTTTCGGTATGTATATTCCGATTAAAGCAATCGTTTTAACTGTTGGTTTATTCCTTGTATTATTTGTTGTTATCTCAAAAATAATGACAAGATTTATTAATAAAGAAGCGTCAATTCAGCTTTTAAAAAGTGATATTGTCATCGAAAAATCGATAAAATCTCATTATCTTTTATTAATTATTAGTATTACTATTTCCGCCACTTTAGCCTATTTATTAAAAATTGATCATGACATTGTAGTTAGCTTTGGTATTCTTTACTACATCGTGTTTTTCGCGAGTATTCTTTCTACAATTTATCTAATCATCTCACAAGGAATGTGCTTCCTGCTAAAAATCTTTGAGAAATCGCCAGCCTATATGCGGAAAACAAATATGTTACTGGCTTCCAACCTCAATGCAAAAATGAAGTCGCACGCAAATATGCTATTTTTAATAACGATTTTAATAAGCGGTGTATTTTTATGTACAAGCATTTTATTTAGCTCCTACTATAATGTTGCAAAGGACAGCGAAGCGAACTATCCCTATAGCTTTCAATACATCGCAGATCCTAAGGCTGATGCAAGCATGGTAAAAGCTGATGTTGAATATCTTGAAAAACAATTATCTACAGTGGATTCGCAAAAATACTTTATTGAATTTAAATCGAATGAAGATAAACGACTTGGTTATATGTCAGTTTCAAACTATAATCTGTTAAAAAATCAAACCGTTAGCTTAAATAACAATGAATTTATAGCTGTCGCTGGTAATCATAAACTAGCACCAATAACGAATATTGATGAAGACCATTATCTTAAGCATTTAAAGCTTGCGTCTGTAGATGAGAGAAACTTATTATCCACTGGGTTCCAGCAAACATATTTTATTGTACCCGATCATTTATATAACAATATCGACTACCCTGTTTATAAAACTTATGTATTTGAACTCGACAAGTGGACAACGCATACAGAACTTGCGAGAACAATCATTGAAGAGATCCCAACTATATCTCAGCAACGGTATGTAGCTTCAAAAATCGACTTATATGACTCAGAACTGTTTGTAAAAAGTGTCATGTTCTTTATCGGCTCTATGTTGAGTTTGATTTTCTTAAGTGCCGCTATGAGTTTACTCTACTTCTATTTACAAACGACACTTCTCCAGGAAAAAGAAAAGTATTTAGGCATACGGAAGCTTGGTTTATCCAAAAAAGAGTTATTCACTGTAGTTTCTAAGGAGCTGGCAATCCTCATATTTGTGCCATTTGCGATAGCGATTACGATGTTGTTTGTTACTTTATTTGCTATGCGAACAATGGTTTCAACCACATTTTTAAAAGTCTCTTTGATGAGTTCTGTATGTTTCTTTATCCTGTTCTTCGTTAGTTACTTATTTATTCGTAAAAACTACTTTAAACGTTTACTTAGCAATTGATAAAAAAAATTCGCACTCCACTTAGGGTGCGAATCTTTGTTATGGAGAAATCCTTTACCATAGTACAGGCTTTGCTACCATTAACCATAACATGATGAGCAATAACAAAATGTACATCCATGCTTTCTTATGTAACAATGAAGCAAACTTTTGCTGATCATAGGCAGGTGTATTAAATGTTCGTAAAGTCGGTTTGAACGCTCTTGCTAAAAAAACGATAGAGGCAAGCAATACAAGAAATGTAAGCACAATCCACGAGGTACTCCATTGATAGCCCGCATGCCACATTAATAAAATACCCGATGCAACAAGGACATGTCCCGAATGCTTGACGATTGTAATTGCTCCTTTAAAAGCCTCAATATACGGTGACATCTCAACATGGGATGCTGTACGCATTTTCTTAACAATTGGTAAAACTACAAACAATGGCCCAATCGAAAGGATGGCACTTAAAATATGTATATAAAGAAGAAGTGTATAAATTGAAATCAAGGTGCATACTCCCCTTTTAACTTTTTTCAGCAAGTATTTTGGTAGCGAAAGCAAAGCGTCAGCTACAGAAGTCCCCCACCTCTTAGGTGGTGAGATGAATGCGGGTTTAAGTTACTTTTTCAGTGGGTGTCCAAACACTTGTACCTGCCGCTACGCTTTCGGTACAGAAGACATTTGCTGAAAGAAGTTAAAACCTCCGGCGGATGTCACGGAATCGGAAAGGAGTTCAATATAGGATGTTAGCCTAAAATCATCGCATCCATGCGATAATGGCTAACTGACCTGCATCATGCAGGCCTAAACACAAAGCCGATTCCGGACGCAATTATGCCGAGGCATAAATGATTCGGTCCCTCCTCATTATAGCACTCAACATATGCGTGCCTTATCGGCAATTGTGAATCCTTTGTAAACGCAAATTGAATCATTGTTAAATTGTTTGAAATCTACACAAAG
>Ga0213829_1000846_pt1 | contig 24829 bp, 32 predicted proteins | sample MC6MC0896MG_FD_180665 | JGI IMG/M metagenome (GOLD analysis project Ga0213829, IMG submission 180665) | Enriched soil aggregate microbial communities from Iowa State University, Ames, United States - MC6-MC0896-MG | ecosystem: Environmental > Terrestrial > Soil > Unclassified | place: USA: Iowa...
CATTTGTTCCTAAACATGGCAGCTATATTTGGTATTTAAACGAAAGTACAGCAAAAAACACAGCTTTTTTAGACGATAATCCAAAAGATCTGCATGCAGGAATTTACCTTGAAGATCATGGTGGAATAATCCCGGTAATAACTTTTAATGATTTTGCTAAAGGATTAGCCCAACCCCGATACCTTATTAATTATTGTGAAATTGGAGATGCCGATAATGACGGATTTCCAGAATTTTATCTTACTTATTTTGAGGAATCTGATGGATTAGATGCAAAACCAGTGAAGGTTATCGTATATACTAAAAAGAATAATAAAACTTTTTTGAAATCAAAAATTACCGAATGGATTTCATTTCAACCTGAAGATAAATACCGTGAGGAAATGGATGATAATTTTAAATTATTACCTAAGTCCATAAGGATGAAAGCCGAAAAGATATTAAAAGAAGCTAAAAGCGGAATTAATTAAAGTGTAAAAGGAATATAAAATATATAACTGTTTGTTTATCCATTTTCATGATAAGCGCATGTAATGAAAAGAACAATGATCTAAATCAAAAACCTGCAGATTCTGTAGAAGTTAAAGAAATGAAGCAGTAAAAGATTCCCTTAAAGCTCAAAAGGAAATTGTTTTGGTTAAATCCCAACACGATAAAGAAAAAGAATGATTGGAAAATATCTTCAAAACCATATAGGTTTACGTGTCTTTACGTAAACCTATACTAGGACAAGACAATTCCCTATTTCCATTTAATATTGAACAAATAGTAGGGAGGCTGTGGTTTGCACTTTACCTTTTGATTTTGCAGTTTCACTAACGGTTTTATAGATTGTTTTGGTTAAAACTGTTAAACATATTTACGATATATTGTAATCCATCTGGCTCGTGAAGTTTAACCGTATTTTCCATCGTAATTGCTGTAACTTCTTTTACTCTTTCAAGCATTTTGGTTTCGTAGTTTTCAAATGCCGATTTTATATTTTGTTCTTTAAGTAGCTCTTCGCTTAATTCCAAAGCATCAAGCATAGCCATATTAACACCTTCGCCTGCATATGGTGGCATTCGGTGGGCAGCATCGCCAATAATTGTAAGGTTATTTTGAGTTACCCAATGTTGGTCAACTGAAAAATGATAAAGCGGTCTTGGCACAATCTTAATCTTGTCTGTTGTGAATAGTTCGTGATAAATTGTATTCCAAGTTGAAAAACTGGTCTCAAACCATCTTTTAACATCATTCAAATTGTCAAAGTTGACTCCACTTTCTTTTACCCAGTTGGCGTCTACTTTTTCGCCTGTGTAAAATGCAATACTTCCATCACCTTTTGTACTTAAAATAATTGATTGCTCATTTCCAAAGGCAAATATTTTCCCGCCTTTTAGTAAACTGAAAATATTGGGTGTGCTTTTCTCTCCATCATAAATATTCCCTTCAATAATGGTAATACCTGAATAAATTGGTTTTATATCGCTTAAATAAGGTCTTATTTTAGAGTTTGCTCCATCCGCTCCAATTACAATGTCAGCATAAAACCGTTTTCCGTTTTTGAAAAGCAGTTTCCAACCATTATTTTCTTTTTCCATTGAATCGAATTGGCTGCCCCAGATAACAGTATCTGGTTGCAACGATTCCAATAAAATTTTCCGTAAAGGTCCCCGGTCAATTTCTGGTCTGTGTTCTGCAATGTGCTCATCACAATGGTCGTCCAAATATATTTTCCCATTGTTGTCCATTACTCGCAGCTTTCCTGCATCTGGCAAGTAGTTTTTGTAAAACGCATCTAATAGATTTGCTTTTTTGAGTGCCGCTAAACCCGATTCTTCATGTAAGTCAAGATTTGCACCTTGCACTCTCGCATCTTTGTTTATGTCACGTTCATACACTTTAACAGTACAACCCTCTTGTTGTAAAAGCTTTGCCAAGGTTAAGCCGCCCGGACCGCCACCTATAATGGCTATCTTCCTATTTTTTATATTCATTACCGTAAATTTTTATAGTACGGCACAAAATTACTTTTTGGGTAAGGTAGAAAATTGTATAAATCGGTCGTTTTGGTTTTTGTTCAATTGCTTAGGATTTACACCAGCCAGCTTTTTTACTTCTTTTATAAAGTGAGCTTGGTCAGCAAAATTTTGTTCTGGAAAAAGATTGCCATCTTTAATGTGTTGAAACGAGGATTTAAAGCGGAGAATGTTGCAGTAGGCCTTTAAGGTAAGTCCAAAATGCTGGTTAAAGTAGCGATTGATTTGTCGGCTGCTCCAAAACACCTTTTCAGATAGCTCGGCAACAGTCATTGCTCCGTTTGAGTTATAGATTAGTTCAAAAAGTTTTTGTTTTCTGCTGTCTATGTCATTTGGTAAAAGTGATTTTATTTGTTGCGTTGCCTTTTTGCAGAATAATTCAAAATCTAAAAGGTCTAACGGGCTAAAGCCCCAAAAGTTATCAGGCAAATTCTTTCCTTTGGTCAACAAGTCTGAAATATTTTGCTTCAATAGGTACTCTGCTGCAAGTAGTTTAAAACTTATGGCAAAGGTCGTTGTTTGTGCTTTAATAATAGATTGTTCGTAATTTGTTCCTATTCCTAAAAGTGTAATATGAAAAGGTTCAGTTGCAGATTGAGAAAAAAACACATCAATTCTTCCGTCAGGTAAAATTACAACTTGCTTGTCGGTACAGTTAGGGTTATGTAACATCCAAAAACTCTCCACAAAGTCAGATAAAGATTTGTCAGGTTCTATATATTTGTATTCTATATCGTTACTCTTCAAATTCTGTCATTGTTTGTTTTGGGTTGCTGTCTGCTTTAATTATTCTTTCAATTTTATTTTCTAAAAAATTGACAAGTTTGTACCATTGTATCATGTTATATTTTTACAGCTGTCTTTTAAAACAGTTAAGTGTCATCTTAATAAGTAGGGCCGGTGTCATACTTATAAAATGTAATGTTAAACTTAAGTATGTATTATTGTTCAAATGCGTCCTTGGCAAATTTACAAATAAGATATTGTACGGAGTATTTTTCACATTTCTTTTTAATCCTTCTCCCATAAGCTTAAGGTATCTTTTACAAACGTTTCGTCAAAAGAATGGAAAGTCAATTAATCAATAAAGAACCTCTTCAGAATTCTTTTTAAAAATATATGCTGATGCTCTGTGCTCTCTGGGAGTTTTGCCTGAATGTTTCTTAACAAAGCTTGAAAAGTTTGCTTCGTCTCGGAACTCCATCTCATAGGAAATTTCGGTAATAGATTTTGTTGAATGTTTTATTAGCCGCAGACTTTCACTTAAAACTTTTTCTATAATGAGTTGCTTTGGTGTCTTTCCGGTGACTTTCTCTGTCATCTCCGATAATCTTCTCGAAGTAATAAACAGTTTCTCCGAAAAGTACTTAACTGATCGGTGACTTTTAAAATCACTATGAAGCTGGATTCTGAACCTGTTAACGTAGTCAATAGAACTAAAGTTTTCCGCTGTGCTTTTTAGACTGCTGTTTGAAATATTTAAAAGGCCGTCTAATATTAATGTTTCTACAGTATTGTGTGCAATAGATATGTAAAGCCCTCTCTCATGAGACTTATAAAGTGCCAGGCGGTCTATTGCAAATTTCTTTATATCATACTCCGTGACTATTGTGGGAGTAATGGTAATATTTTCGGTAAGGTTAAAAAATAAGGAAGAGTTTAAAAATAAGGAATCATTCGCAGATTTTTCATAAAAAGATGCTGAAAAGGCTATAACAAAAGTGTTCGCTTCTTCATCATTTTGCTTGTAAATAATCTCTTTCGACGGACCTATAAATATCAGGTTAGGACCTTCCACTTCGTAATCTGTTCCTTCTACACATATTACCGCATGTTTAAAAACAATATAAATGCAGTAATACTGTAAAGTATTAAACGATCTGTTCCCATTGTTTCGTTCTATTATTTGTTGAAGAGTATTTATATTGAAACCATCAGATTTCAACTGTTGAGATAATATATACATGCATTATATTTTTAGTTATGTTTTAAAATCTTAACAAGCTGCTTACTGTATGAAGTTACTGAATTTAAGTGATGTAAAGCCTTTAATTGGCCAACTTTTAACTAATTTTTTTTATTTAATATTTAAAATTCCTTGCTATTTATATTTAGTAATTTTCATAACTAAAAAACGTACAGTTTTTTTTAAAATAACGCTCCAATAGAATTTGATAAGATGAATGATAGAAGTAAAAAGTTGCTTTTTAATATAGTTAGACATTCTATATTGTGAAAAGCTAAACGGTTTTCTGCAGCCTAAAGTGGTTATTTAGCGCTTTGGTTTTTTGAAAATCTATAGATAGTAATCATTTAATCAAGCTCTTTATTGTTTGTAAAAGAATCATAGAAAGATGTTTTAAAAAAAAGAGGTTGTAGCAAAAACCTCCAATCTCTTACTTCTCAGTCTTTAGGTCGTTCTATTTAAAGGGATATTTTTTGTAAGCAATTTTTTCAATATCTTTTTCAGAATAACCTTTTTTCCTAAGTTTAGAACAATAACTTGCACGTAAACCTGCAAAATCATCAATCGGATAATTCTTTAATATATTCGTTTGACATTCAATTTCTCTTTCTTGCCAATCATCGCTAAGCTTTTTAAGTAACTCGTTTTGTTTCTCAAAAATCATTCGTCGACAGTCCTGAGTTTCAATTCTGTTTTTTAGTTCAAAATCACAAGCCATTGAAAAAGTAATTCCGGAAAATATCCAATAAAGTAACTCATCTATATCTTTTGCAATTTTGTCTTCAAATATCTGACCCCGCTCACGAACTTTCAAATGCATTTCTCCAGAAGAATCAATTTCTATAAAAGGGTAGGCAAAATCATTTTCTTCCCAAATCTGCGTGGTTGAATTTTCGGTTAATCCTATTCTTAATGCAAGCTCTTTAATTTGCTGTTTTAATTTCAAAATTAGATTCTCTTTCATATACTTTTCCCTATTTTCTCCCATATTTAAAAGCAGTAAATTTTTATATCTATTAAAATTTATTATACCGGAATGCAGTACTTTCTACTAAAATTTTTTGTCCGAATATTTAGATTATGTTGAATAGTGCTATTCAACTGTCTTTTTTTTCAGAATAAAAACAATACCGTTAGTACCGCCATTTCCATTAGTTGTTTCACTAAGAATAAGTGTATCGGTCAGTTCAAATCCTTCCGATACCATAAAATTCAATACCGAAGCATACGATTTTTTGTCGGTAAGCAGTTCGGATAACTCCTTTCCTTTAACAATCTGTTCGTCAGTATCACTTAAATCGACCTGTACTTTTAATTTTTTAGAAAATATTTTGCCCGATACCGACACGTAAGCGTATGTATCATTCATTTCCTTCATCTTTCAGTCTCTTGTGTTTGTGAGTAAAGGTTACTGTTGCATGCAAGCAGCGTAAAGAATAAAAGTTTAAAGCATATCGTTTTTTTCATTTGTAAGTAAATTTTATCAAAAGTAAATTTTATTAATATAATAAAGAATAGCTGTAAGTCAATAATAGCAATCATGTATGTTTGATTATCGGTGTAGTGCTTAATAAAATTACTATCACATGTTTTAAAAATAGTGTCATGTACTAGCATAGGTTTACGTAAATACTTCTTATTTTTATTGATCCCATGTCAATTAATGAGTCCTGAAATATATTGCCATTGTGTGGAAATTATGAAACAACAGAAATATGATTGCAGTCAAAATAAAAAACCAACGTCTATAGGGCAGATTGAAATAAAATGAATTTCCAATCATTCCAATTCCTGTTAGCCATAACAATGGAGTGTATGCAGGTGCCATAAATCCAAAGACGGTACTACTCCATCTGCTGTCAGGAAAGTAAATCAAGACAAGCCAAGAGACAAAATATAATATTGTTCCGCCTACATATAAAATAAGTCCCCGTTTCTGTTTAAATGTTGAAATACTTAAAGGCATCAGTAAAGTAAGCATGAAAATCAATGTCCTTGAAATATTTTCAGCATATGTCAGCAAAGCCGGAATGTCTTTCCAAAATATATCGGGTTGAAAGTCTTTTGGCAATTTATTTGTCAAGGCAATATTCCATGCCATAATTGGTAGTGTCAAGAGGAAACAACTAAAGGAATATTTTTTTATAGTGTCTAAATTCATTCTATCGCCATTGTGTTGTGTCTGTTGCGCCCGGTTATATTACACTTCACGCTAGTTTTTTGCGTGTATAAGAAGTAGCTAAATAAAAAGCATTTCACTTTCAGTTTGGTACGCACTTTTATTAAAACAACAGAACCTTGATTTAGCACTTAATCTTGATTTGTTACACACGCAGTTAGTGGCTGGCATTCTTGTCAGTTCAATTGTTTCGTTTTCTTCCATTTTCGTATTCTGTCATTTGCGTTTTTCAATGGTGAAGAAGTATTAAGCTGTATCATTTTTCTAAAAGTCCATTTGTCATACCAAGCCATTTCATAAAGTTCTACGTTCGTTTGCTTTCAATCAATTTCAATATTTCGTTTGTCGTTTTGTCAAGTTTTTCGGTAAGGGTTTTGAAGTAGTCTTTCTCGTAGTCATTGTAAAATTTTTGTGCAAGTAGTCCCAGTTCATTCCATTTAAAACCCGTTTCCGGAAAGTCAACTTCAAGTCCTTCACTTTTCCTGTCGTTCCACTTCAAAACCAATTGTCCCCAACCAACAAGATAAGCAATAAGGTTTTCAATACTCATTAGCGTGTTTTTTGTATGCCCTTCAAGTTCTTTTTATTGGTTAGGTGAATTGGAATGTTAGCAAATTCGTTTGTCAACTTTTTGTAGTTGTCATCGCTTTTTGTAATTCGTGTTTTTCTTTCGGTACTGCCATTTCCATTGTATTTTTATGTCTGTTCTGTCGCCCGCTATCCCTGTTACTAACAGTTGACAGATTTGCGATGGGCAGGCTTATCACAAATGTTAATAAATACAGCAGCTGCTTATTAATTATAACTAGGGCAGAGGAGCACTGAGCCAACACTTTTGCCAAAATCGTGTTAGCAGTTGGCACACTTGTCTATCTGTATTTCGCCACCTTCAATTTTATTATTCGCTATTTTTAGGCATTTTTGTATAATCTGTTAGTCCCAATTTGTTGCCAAACGGGTCATGAAATTCAACGCTAATTCCAGTATGTATTTCAAAAGGCTCACTTAAAAAGTCAATTCCTTTTGCTTTGAGTTCTTTATACGCTTGCTTTACATTGTCAACAGTAAACCAAATTGCAGGTTTTACATTTTCGTCTTTACGTAAAATGATGGCAGGCTCGTTATCACCAACTTTAAAAGCAATCATTCCCATTTCCGAAAAGTCAAACTTAATATCAAGTCCGAGTTTGTTTTTATAAAATTCTTTAGCAGAGTCTAAGTTGTCTGATGGCAAAAAGAAATTGTCGTAATTACTAATTATGCTCATAATTTTTCATGTTTTATTTGTGAAAGGTCAAGTCCCATTTTAGTAAATTTTTTTTGTCCTTTTTCCGTGATGTAAAAATGTTTATTCATGGGGTTATCTTTAGCTATCCATTTTTTATCAATAAATGTTTCTAACAATAATTCGCCAAGTTTCCCGCCAATATGCTCAAAACAAAGTTTTGCTGGTTTAATGTCTTTGATTGCAGTCATTTTTTAGTTTTTTGTCAAAGATATTGGTTTCTAGAATGGTCCGAAATGATATTTGTCATTTCTTAGGTAGTCATTTATACATGCCATTAACCTTTGGCCGCTAAGCGAAGTTGCTTCAAGGCGGACTGAGTTCGTTCTGCCAAGATATAAAATTGTTCGTGAGCACCAAACGTCCGGCGACTGAAGAACAGCAATTTTTGGTAATTTATAAAAAGTGTTGATAAAATTTGAAACACTTACAAACTTTGGCTTTATAAACCAGAAAATGATTTATTTCATAATAATAAAGGCGAACATTTGTTCGCCTTTATTATTTTAAGTGGCTTAGGCTTTCAAGCCGTGACCTGCTATTTCTTCTGTGTTTTCTAATTTTATAGAATTGTTAATTTCTCCTACATATTGATGAATGGCTGTGGCAACAGGATGCGTACTCTGGCTTTCCAAAGCATTGACCATTTTTAGAATTTCGTCTTTATTCAATTCAGGTTTCAAATTAAATTCCTGCACTTTGAAAACGCCTTCGGTCATCGTTCCGGTTTTATCCATCACAACATTCTGAATACCTGCAATTACATCTAAAAAGTTACTTCCTTTGAATAAAATTCCATTTTTAGATGCTGCACCAATTCCACCAAAATAGCCTAAAGGAATACTGATAACCAAAGCACAAGGACAAGAAATAACAAGGAAAACCAATGCTCTGTATAGCCATTGACCGAACAAATAATCATCAACAAAAAAGTAAGGAACAACAGTAATAAGCACTGCTAACACCACCACAATGGGCGTGTAAATTTTAGCAAATTTTCTTATGAATAATTCTGTTGGTGCTTTTTGGGCAGTAGCGTTTTGTACCAATTTCAAAATCTTTGATAGCTTACTATCGGTATATGCTGTGGTTACTATTACAAGTGCAACGGTGTTTAAATTTATCATTCCTGCCAATACAGTTTCGCCTTTTGTTTTAGTATCGGGTTTGCTTTCTCCCGTTAATGCGGCGGTGTTGAATGATGCTGTTTCGGATAATAATTCGCCATCTAATCCTAGTTTTTCTCCGGGTTTTAATTGAATGATATTGCCAATGCTTACGGTTTCTGCTTTTACGGTTTTAGGTTGGTTGTTTTCTAAAATCGTTACTTCATCAGGTCTTTGGTCAAGCAAGGTTTTTATGCTGGCTTTGGCTCTTGTTAGGGCTAAAGTCTGAAAAACTTCGCCAACGGCGTAAAACAACATTACGGCAACAGCTTCGGGATATTCGCCAATCGCAAAAGCGCCGACAGTTGCAATACTCATCAACAAAAATTCTGAAAAAACATCGCCTTTTCTAATACTTTCAAAAGCTTCTTTAATCACCGGAAACCCAACAGGAATATAGGCTGCAAAATACCAGATAATTCGCACCCAACCTGTAAACCAAGATTGAGGAAGCCAATTATCAAAACAAATTGCCAGAATTAATAGTACAAAAGAAATTACTGCCGGTAAAAAAAGTTTAAACAAACTTCCTTCATTTGCGCTGTGATCGTGTCCGTCGTGATCGTGATCATGATCTTTTGTATGCGGATGATTGTGCTGTGTATCTTTCATAAATTTGTATTTTGAATTACATTACTTTGAACTTCTGATTCGTTCCACATTACTGTTCATTATATGTCGGACGAAGTTTTTAAAGACAAATCTTTTAAAAACATTCAATTTTTGTTGATGCTTTTTATAAAATTCATCGGGAGTATCAAACACACCAAAATCTTGATTAATGCCTTTATCCTGAATAAATGTATTGTTTAAACTCCAATCAATCGCAGGATTTTGAAAATTATCTGTGTAAACTCCAAAACCACAAAAAGTAGTTTTACATTCGGGGTTTTCTTGCTGAAGTTTACTCAGATATACTTTATCTAAAATTACACCCTCCATAAAATACCATTGTTTGTTAACCAAAACTTCAACCCAACTGTGCAAGATATTTTGTGGTGAAAGTGTATACCAAATTCCTGTAATCGCTCCTTTTTGCAATGCTTTATCAATTGTAAAGCCGTGAATACGGTTAGGAATCTCAACAGCTCGCAGCAAGGTCATCAATAACGTTGCTTTTGTGTTACATTGTCCGTAGCCGTTTTTCAGTATTTCGGAAGCAGGAATATCATCAGCCGTATTGTATCCAAACTTAATTTCGTCTCTTACAAAATTGTAAATACTTTTAATTCGATCGATAACTTCCAATTTTTTCCATTGTTTTTGTTCAATAAGTTCATGTATGCTTTTGTTACTGTAATCTAGTAGCTGTGTTTCCTTCAGATAGTTTTTCATGACAATTGTATTGTTACTTAATGTTTATTATTACAACAAATTTAACCAGGACGTATGTGCAATGCTATTGCAAACTTTCTTTCATACAGTTTTCACAGATGCCTTTTGCAAAAAAACGTATTTCATCGATACGGTATTCCAGTCCCTCACTTTTAGGAATTATAAAATCCTCCTTACAGGTGGTTTTTTTACACACCTTACAATAAAAATGCAGATGTCTGTCTTTGTGTGTTTCCTGATCGCATCCATCGTGGCACAACATGTATTTTGTAGTGTTGTTTTCCTGGATACTGTGAACAATTCCCTTTTCTTCAAAAGTTTTTAAGGTTCTGTAAATGGTAACCCTGTCAGCCTTGTAAAAATAATGTTCTATTTCAGATAAGGACATAGCGGTCTGCTGTTGTTCTAAAAAGTCAAAAACCAGAATACGCATGCTTGTAGGTGTGGTTTTTTTATCTAGAAGTTTTTTTTCTGTATCTTTTTTCATGTTGAAACAATTTTAGTGTGCATGCCCGTCACCCGAATTGGTAAGTTTGGCATTTATAAAAAAGGCACAATATATTTTAAACACATATTAAAACGAAGGGAGCCATTAATCAAATATTAAAATAGACTACTTTGCTCGCCTTTATAAATTATTAGCTTCCCCATTCCTTTAATAAACAAATACTATTCTATCTTTAACATTTTGTGTCGTTCTCCCCATTTTTCCATTTCGCTGATGATCGGTTTCAGTTCGTAGCCAATTTCAGTCAGTTCATAAACAACTTTTGGCGGAACTTCTGCATAAACAGTTCTGGTAATAATATTATGCTCCTCAAGTTTACGCAACTGCATTGTCAGCATACGTTCTGTAATATTTGGAATAGCTTTTTTCAGTTCACCAAATCTCATTTTACCGTTTGTTAACCATGAGCAAATCACAAGTGACCATTGCCCGCCAATGATATTTGCAGCATATACCTCAGAACATTCATCCGCCAGAATTTTTTTGTTTTCAAAATTTGTCGACGTTTCTTTAATTCTTCCCATTACTTACCTTTTTTATAGTACCGTACAATTAGCTGCTAATATACATTATTACATATTAATACAATAAATTTGCTTCGTAAGTACAGTAAGTGACTTATTAACAATAAAATAATAAAAAGATTTAAAGCTTTAGCAGAGCTTAGTATGTTCTTAAATAGCTGGTGAAATAGCAACTCTTACAGAAAAAATAATATTATTATGTGTAAAAAAATTTTAAGTATAGCACTGGTCATGATGACCTGCTCCTTTTATCCGCAAAAGATTAATAATCAAATAGACAATCAAATAAAAAAACAGAAAAAAATGAGCAACGCAGCAATATTACACGAAGCCAACGAGTTTGTAAAAAAAGGCAAGTATGAAAATTTCTTAGCTTATTGTACAGAAGATACCAGATGGGTGTTTGTAGGTGAACAGATCTTAACAGGTAAGGAAGAAGTCCGACAATATATGAAAGAATTTTATTGGGAACCACCTGTATTTACTGTCGATACAACTGTAGAAGAGGGAAACTTCGTAATCGTAACAGGTCAGATAACATTAAAGGATAAAGAGGGTAATTATAATCAGTACGATTATTGCGATGTATGGCAGTTTGAAAATGGAAAAATGGCAGGAGTTAAGGCGTATGTTATAGAAAAGAAAAGTTAAAATAGTCCTTTATGTTCAAAAAATTTTCACATCGTTATAGTCAAATTTTCAGGAGGCTCAATTTTTAAAAATTGAGCCTTCTTATGTAACGGGTTCTTATCTTATTGTAGATGGCGGATATACCGCAGTTTAAGCAATATTTAACTTTGTTAAAAATAATACAAGCTTGTTTTTAAAAACAAGCTTGTATTATTTTTAAGTAACCAATTCAAAAGTTAGGACTGTGAAAACAGTAATGGCTTTTCATAAACACTAAAGATATCTTTATTTAAATTCTATATTGATTATAAAATAATGGGGAATATTAAAATGTTGTCCAAGTTTTTCAGGTTCGATATTTGATTGTGCAACTTCACAATATGAACCCGAACCATCTGTATGAATTGTTGGTGTTATTATCGCAAAAACCGCATTCTTTCTGCTGACATCTAAGTTTAATTCTGTTTTACTTCCAAAAAAATCCTTCAAAGCATATTTTTCAGATTCTTCGTTTAATTTAAAGAATGATTTTTTACTTCCGAATTTTTGTCCTCTTATATATGTCTTTAGTTTTCCATCGGTCATTTTAAAAAAGAACTTTAAGGATTCTTTATCGGAACCAATTTTAAAATAATCACTTTCAGAGCCATCAAATAATATCGATGTCTTTTTAAATTTCCCTTTTTTGTATTCGTCTATGCTTACTGTGATAAATTTTCCAATTAATTCTTTGCTTTCAAAATTCAATTTTTCAATATAAATATTTTCAAAGTCGATGATATCTTGAATTTCGGAATTTTCACTCCCGTAGTTATTAGTCATTTTAACTCCGTCTTGTGCAAATGCAATATTAGAGATCACTAAAAAGGTTAGTAGTATTTTAATTTTTGTCTTCATTCTGGTCTTATGAATAATTTTCATTTTTGTTAAGATTTCTAACTTAATTATCAACGAATATAATCACTTCTTATAATTATCGTATTATTGTGTAAATACTTTATTTTCTGTATAGAAATTACAGCGTATTAACTTCTTATTTTGTCTCTTGCATTTATTCCTTCAACTTAACAATTTGCCTAGTTTTCTCATTACTCCCAAACTGCATAAAGAGGAAATAGCCGATCAAAGTTTGTACTTCAGTTTAAATTAAATTACTATACGTTGTCATCTTAAAATATTTAATTTTATGTAATACATTCTTCCCACTTACCTATTATCCTTTAACTATGAAAGCGGCGTGGACAATATGGAGCAGCAAATTGAGAGCAATTACCACCAGATAAAGCAAGACATTGTCAGGCTATCGAAAATAGAAATGGAACGTATTAAAATGACACGGACTTACAGTATGTGGTAGGAAAGAAAAAATATATTTTACTAAAGTAACCCTTTCAAAATACCAATACTTTTTGTCAAATCCTCTGTAGAAGATGAAGCAAAACCTAGCCTGATTCCATTCTTATTGTAGGCTGGATATTGATGTATTACACCATTAGAGATATAGAGGTCTTTTGTATAAGCTTTTTGTGCTAATTTTTCAAGATCAATAGATTTATCAAATTCAGTCCATACAGTCATCCCACCGTCAGGAATAGAAAAGTCTACCGCATTGCCAAGCTCACTTTGCAGCAGCTTACAAAAATGATTTCTTCTTTCTTCATATACAGTTAATGTTTTTCTAAGATACCGTTGTATTGTCCCTTCATTTAGTAGTTGTGCCATTGCATTATCCAAAATATGGTCACCTTGCCTGTCAAGTAATACACGGACATTGGTAAGGTGTTCAATTACATTTTCGGAAGCCGCCAAGTACCCCATACGAAAAGCCGGAGAAAAACTCTTGCTAAAAGAACCACAGTAAATTACCATTCCGTTTTCGTCTGCACTTGCCAGCGGGAGTAAAGGGCGATGACTGTAATGAAAGTCAAAATCGTAATCGTCTTCAAAAATGATAAAACCATATTCATTAGCTAATCGCAGCAATTCCAATCTACGGTCTATACGAAGTGAAACTGTTGTGGGATAATTATGATGAGGCGTTACATACACCATTCTGACTTTTCTCCGCTTGCATATTTTCTTTAGCTCTTCAACCACCAACCCGTGTTCATCTACCGGAATACCAATGTGCTTTGCCTTAGCGTGTAAAAAATTATGTTCAGCACGTTGCCACCCGGGAATACCCGATACCACAACGTCGCCAGGATTAATAAGAGCAGTGCAAACAAGGTTAATGCCCATCAAAGTACCGCGAACCGACAATATGTTTTTTGAAACCGTTTTTAACGCCCTTGTTTCGTTCAAGTAACGCGATAATGCCTCTTTGTACATTTCCGAACCATCAGGAAAGCTGTAACTACCAAATTTAGAGTATAGTCCGCTTCTCGTGATCTGGTTTCGGTAAGCCCTGTAAAGTTCCTTTAATGGCGCTAATTTAGGGTCAGGAAAACCATCGTCCAAGTGGAATTGAGCATTAGGCACAAAGTACGGATTGGACAAGTACTGTTTTTCATTGAGTATGAAACCAGCTACTTTTTGAGGTTTGTTGATAGTTTCATTCTGAAGCTTTTTTGGTTCAGGTTCAGGAATATGAGAGGAAACGAACGTACCTCGACCTACGGAGCTTTCCAGCCAGCCCTGCATTTGCAGTTCTTCAAATGCTTTCGCCACAGTAATCCTGTTAATCTTCAATAGACTTGCCATATCTCTGGTTGAGGGAAGTCTCTGACCTGTTGTGAGTTTCCCGCGTTTAATCAACAGCAGTATTTCATCAGACAACTGAAGATATATTGCTCTTTCATCTTTCTTTTTTAGTTCGATACGGCTGAATATGCCTTTGATAATTGGACTATCCATTTTATTGATATTGGACTACAAATATAATCCAATACAATATTAACTTTGATACGTTTAATAAAAAATAATTGCAATATGAAGATTCGTAAGGCTGTCGAAGAAGATAGTGATAAGGTTTGGGTGCTGATGAGAGATTTGGCTGTTTTTGAAAAGTATATTGATGTTTTCGCCATCACCCCCGAAATTGTAAAGGAAAGCGGATTCCGCCAAAATCCGCCCGATTTTCATTGTATTGTGGCAGAACACAATGATAAAATTGTTGGGATGCTCGTTTATTATTTTCTGCCCTACACAGCACAGAACAGAACTGCTATTTATATGAAAGAATTGTATGTAAATGAAGAATATAGGGGCCGGAAAATTGGCGAACAATTGATGGATGCTTTAAAAAATGAAGCTGAATTGAATAACTGCAAACAGATCAAGTGGACGGTAGCACCTTGGAATAAAGCAGGAATGAAATTCTATGAACGTTTAGGTGCAAAGGAAAACAGCGATTGGGTAAACTATGAATGGAATATTTAACAAGTCATAAAATTCAGGATAAATGGAAAATATAGAAATAAAAAGAGCAACACTGAATGAGATCAAACTGTTGCAGGACATAGGCAGAAAGACTTTTTTTGAAACATTTTCGCAAAGTAATACCGCAGAAAATATGGCAAAGTATTTAGCGGATGGCTTTTCCATAGAAAAATTAATTGAAGAGCTGAACAACGAACACTCAGAGTTTTACTTTGCTATTCTTGATGACAACGTTATTGGCTATCTGAAACTGAACTTTGGAAATTCCCAAACCGAATTACAGGATAATAGCAGCCTTGAAATAGAACGTATATATGTATTGCAAGAATATCACGGTAAAAAAATCGGTCAGGTATTGTACGAGAAAGCAATGCAGGTAGCCGAGGAAAAAAACGTGGCTTATGTATGGTTAGGCGTTTGGGAAGAAAACCCGAGAGCCATCCGCTTTTATCAGAAAAATGGTTTTGTAGAGTTTGATAAACACATTTTTGTCTTGGGAAATGATGAGCAAACCGATGTAATGATGAGAAAAGACTTAAGTAGCTAAATATGTAACTATGACAAAGGTAATTTTTGCAATTATGATGTCCGTGTTTTGTCTTTCAGTAAATGCACAAGAAAAAACAGAAAGGCATCGTATTGTAGAGCATCTGGCAAAAAGTGAGCATAGAGCAGAAAGGGATGTTGCAGATTACATCAGAAAATTATAAGGGTATGAAATTCAACACTCAAATTATAATAGAAAACAAAAAAGTAATCCTTTATCCTTTGCAGGAAAAGGATTTTGAAGTTTTATATAACGTATCGTCAGACCCTGAAATATGGAAACAGCACCCCAATAAAGACCGTTGGAAAAAGGCCGTGTTTAAAACATTCTTTAATGGAGCCATGCAGAGTAATGGTGCTTTCAAAATTGTAGATAAAGTCACCGGAAAAACAATAGGCAGTACACGCATTTACGATTACAACAAGCAAGATGACAGTGTTTTTATCGGCTATACATTTTACGCAGTTGAGTATTGGGGAAAGGGCATTAACCAATTAGTAAAAACCATGATGTTAGATTACATTTTTCAGTTCGTTTCAAAAGTGTATTTCCATATCGGGGCAAACAACATCCGTTCACAGATTGCCATTAGCAGAATTGGTGCAGAAAAAGTTACAGAACAAGCAGTTACTTATTTTGGCGAAGCACCGCAATTAAATTTTGTGTACGAAATAAGTAAAGAGAAATGGAAACAATATAGTTCATGTCACAAATAAAATTGCAGCTGTTAATGAAAAAGAAAAATAAACCTCCTCAAGTTTGTATGTTTTTCGTACTTTTTTATTTTGTTTATTTGCAGTTCATTCATTAGCTAGCATTTGGCAAATTAAGGGTAACTTAAATAGCTAATATAGTCACTTTTTTACTTTTTTTCATCGTTATACACCAAAAGCAAAATCCTCATTCCACACAAATCTAAAGCGGTATTTAAGCTTTAGGTAGCCTCTCCCGGTAACTATCGGGAAGTGTCAAAACGATACAGTTGTCGTTAAAACACATCGGGTCGCAAAGCGATGGTTGCTGAGCTTGTCGATGCATCGTTCCGATAGGTTAGACAACAAACAAGATTTTGACCGCTTGAAAGCTTGACCGCAAAAAAAAGACTTTTGGTTCTTTTAGTCATAAAAGAACAGAAAAACCGAAATATACCTATTATTGCAATGGAGATCCCGAAGCCAAATATACTTATTATACCCATGGTTGCTGAGTTGACCGAAGTATAGAAGTGCCGAACTATTGAAACATGGTTGCTGAGCTCGCCGAAGCATTAAAGTATCGCCCTGCTAATGCATATCTGGTTTTTATACCGTCTTGCGCTACCCAGGTAACATAGTCGTTAAAACTGTTTACTTCTTTAATAAACGTTTTTATTGTTTCAAGATGCTGAAGATATTCCGGATGATCATATTTCTTTTTTGCTGATCGATGCCGATGCAAAACAATAGCAATTAGAAGGATGTAAAGGAGTAGGAGGATGGAGATAGTTTGCACGGGTTGATTTTAACTGGTCAAATATAGATAAAGTTTGATGATATTTATTTGATAGATTAACAGAGATAAAAGGCATCATTTTTCAGCAAGATAATTGTATTGTATAAGTCCTAAAATGTAGTTTTATACATATGGATGTTAATAGGACTATTTTAATTCAATTTTGCTTCCAATTTTTTCAATTTTTTTCGCTCAAGCTTTAGAGGAATTAAGCTATATTATGAATTATTTCCATCAAGATCAGAATAGTAACCATTATATAGCCAAACTTCTTTAAAGGGAATGTTGTGAAAATAATCATATAAATTATCAAGATATTTGATTACGTTGTTTAAATCATAAGTGACTGTTCTGTTGTCAATAATTAAAGTTACATTTTTTTATGAAAACAATCCTATAGTTTCTTTTATGAAATGTCTACTTTTTGCTGACGATTTACAGAACAATATTCCCTTTTCCATTCCTTCATTCCCCAATGAAACGAATAGGAGGTAGGTCAGTATTTTACTATGACCAGCAAAATTTAATGAAAAGATAGTATGTTAGATTTTTGTTAATTATCAATTGTACAGATTTATAAATGTTAGAATACGACAAATAAAAAATAAACCGGTGCTACGTAAAAAAAATAAGAGAAGTTTTCTTCTCTTATTTTAAATTAATTATTGTCTGATTTAGCTTCAATATCAATTGTACCTGCCGATAGATAAACAGGATCCATATGCGTCATATCAAATGGATCTGCTGATCTATGAACATAACCCTCAAAACTTCCAGTTATTCTTCCGTTTTCCATCTTTATGTCAATTTTGAATGGTGAACCGTGCTGTGTCATTATGTATTGATAAACATAAGCATATACATTATGAGGATATGTTGGTGCAGGTTTAAAAGGTGTAAATTCAATACCCGCAAATTCTACATTATTTTTGAAATCTGTTTTAAATAATAATAACACCCTGTTTTTATGTTGGTCATCAATAACAATTTCAGCTTCTGCAAAAAAACCAATCAAATTTCTATCTTTGTCAGTATATTTTCCGTGATGCAAATTTTTGAAATCAAATCGTTTGCCTTCATATTCCAATGAAATAATATCTTTGGATTCTGGTTTTTGCGATTGTATTTCATCATCTGTACTACAGGATGTAGCAATTATAAAACTAAAAAGTAAAATGTTTTTTATCAATTTCATTATTGTACTGCTTTAGGATAGTAATTAAATTTTATATATCCATTATTAGCACCATAAAATCTTTTTGGATATAAATTACCAAAACCTGTTACTGTTTCAGATAAAATGACCTTGTCCTGAAAATTAATTACATAATCTCCTAAGTCATCAGTAATTAAGGTTTTTTTTACAGATATACTATTGCTTCTTGTATTTTTTGTTGATCCGCCAAATTTCAAACCTAATTTAACAATCTCACTGATACCAAGATTAATATCTATTCCAAAATTGGTAGCAAATTCAGAATCCACACTAATTGATTGATTAATCTCCTCCGTCGAATCTTCTTCAAATATTGTTATTATAAATTCTGTTGCTTTAGTTTCAAGATTCCAACCTATTGTTGGTATATTTGGGTTATAACTTTTTGATGAGATGTCTTTAAATGTAAAATAACCCAATGCACCAAGTAGTCCTGTACCCCTTTCATATTCTAATTCGAACAATTGGTCTGCTCGCACTGGGAACTTAAAATTTTGTGCTTGACCAGCACCTGCTTTTGAGTTAGATGTTACGCGAAAACAGAATTCATAACCACCATCTTTCCAATGTGACATGTTGTGATTAGGATGAATTAAAGGATTAATAAACGGATCTCCTGTTTGCTCGGAAATTTTTGAATATAAGGCTTGTGGCTGTTCCGTTGTCATAGTTCCAATAGTTTCTGAATAATCGTATGTATAGGGACCGTTCGGATTAGCTGGCTCTATTCCATAATAAATATAGTCGCGCTGCCACCCTTCAATATCTTTACTAAAATTATATGCATCCACTAATTTCTGATCATTTCTAAAAAATGGTCTAAGAAACCATTTAGAAAAGTATGGACTACTAAATTTGAATGAAAAATTTTCTCCTACAAAGAAGGGATCACCTTCAATTTCCAAAAAATTAGACTGTCTATTACTAATTATTCTCTCGTTCTCTTTTACAACAACAACTGGAAATGCAGGAATAATCTCTTTAGATATCACATGCTGGCTATTATCGCTTAATATTATAGGTGTATCGTTGCTAGTAAATAAACGTACAGCAACAGCTGGTATTTCAGTACTAGTATCCCAATTTTCAGCATTAAATTCTTCCTCAGGTAATTCAGGAACCAAAACAGTTAATGTTGGCATTATTTCAAAGATATCGTAGAGATTTCTACCGCTTAAATTTGAATTTATTAAGCTTTCTACAGTTCCTGTCTCAGTTCCTAAATTTTTAATCTTATAAATTAAAACTTCGGGATCTAAATTGATAGCTTCTTCTGCTTCGTTCTTAATAATTTGTCTAAATTGTAAACTCTGATTGAGAGATTTTACTAATGCAATGCTAAAGTCCCTCATTGCAATTTCCTTTTCATTTGCAAAGATCATTTCAAAGTTTGCGGTCTCATCTCTGGAAGCATAATTTACTTCTTGTTCTACATTTTCCAAAACATCTTCACTACTACAAGCTGATATTCCAAGCATTAATAATGATGTTCCTAAAAACACGAAATTAACATTTTTTAATTTTGTAAGTTTTTTCATAATAATTTAATTTTCTGTTAAAAAATTTAACATAAATATATGTTTATTTTTTAATAAAAAAAAATAATTAATATTTTATCTATTAAACAATTAACTACAAAACTTACGTCATTAACATTAATGGTCACCATTCAATATTTAAACTAACAAATATAAAAGATTATACAATTTTTGTAGTATAGTAAAAAGAATTAAAAAATTCTTTCGTCCATTCCCGATACCTTATTTCTAAACAGGGTAAGTTGTAACCATTGCGATGTGATCTTATATTTCTTTCCAGATTAATTTTGGTAACTTCGGTTTTGCTAAACTTTTTTTCAAAACATGGAATTTACTTTTGTAAAATTAATAACTGAGGACTTTAGTACTTATCGTCGGATTTAAATAAGTTATTAAGTTATTCGTATGATAGTCAACACTTCGCAACTGGTAGGTTGTAACGTCTAAAAAAATCAATATACTTGGTGATGGTATTGAGCGAAAGTCCTATAATTGACTTATTTTCCGTATGCTCCTACCTTCGCTGTAGAGCTTAAAAATCTGTTTTATTTTTCGAATATCTATTTGTGTTTTTGCCATGATCTTTTTTATTAGAAAAGATCTTAAATATTTACAGATAGAATCAATTTTTATTGTTTCACTTTCACCCGCTGAAGTTGCTACACTTTAATTATACTACAGCCATTTTATGCATATTGTCTCAAAAAAGAAAATCAGTTTTAATTGTTATGAGGTTTTTAAATTTTTCGTTACAGTAGGCTCTTTTTTGTAGTAGTTGGTTTTGTTTATAAAATAGCGCCCTGCCAATGCATATCTGGTTTTTATACCGTCTCGCGCTACCCAGGTAACATAGTCGTTAAAACTGTTTACTTCTTTAATAAACGTTTTTATTGTTTCAAGATACTGAAGATATTCCGGATGATCATATTTCTTTTTTGCTGATCGATGCCGATGCAAAACAATAGCAATTAGAAGGATGTAAAGGAGTAGGAGGATGGAGATAGTTTGCACGGGGTGATTTTATTTGGTCAAATATAGACAATGTTTGATAATATTATTGTGATCGATTATTAATCAGCAGGCATAATATACTTTGTGACAGATTAGTAGAGTGGGGAAAGAACAAATAAGCAGCCGTAATTGCGGTATGCAACAAGCTGCTTAAAATTGTATTTTGGGTAGTATAAAACAGTACAACAATGTGTCAGGATAATTTTATTATTAAAAGGGCATAATAAATTAGCGTTTTTACACAGTTTATATCAGCTGTAATGTCAATTAGTCAAGTATATACATCTTTTTGTTTTTCAAACTTATACCAATTTTATTTCCAAACCAGTTAATACTTGTTTTTCCTTCGTATATTAAGTCTTCAACAAAAATTACTTTTGGATTTTTTAATGTTACAAATTTATTAGAAATACTATTTATAGAACCTTTGTAAAATTTGGTTACAAATTTTTCATCAAACTCACTTTTCTTTTCACTTAATTCTAGTTTTGACTTATCCATTTTTAGTGTAGAAATTAATTTATCACTCAACCAAAAAGAATCATTACCAGCGCCAGAGTCCAATAAAACTTGCACGCTATATTTATCGTTTAATGAAATATAGGTTATAATATCAGTTGATTTGTCTGCATTTGTGGTTAATTGAATATCAAAAGATTTTGTTATGTATTCTTTTGAAAAATCGGTTAATACAATTTCTTTTTTACTGTAATCTATTATGAAATCAGTGTCATGAAACATCTGAAGTGAAATTAAACCATCAATTCCATCAATTTTCATGTCAAAAGTAGAATAAGGAACTTTAGTGAATTTTTTTCCTGCAAATTCAACTTGCTCGTTTTCAAATAATGGAATATCAATTCTTTCACCTGTTGCACGATAGCCAGTAAAAAAATTATAAGTTGACTTTTGTTTTAAATCTTTAGCAAAATGGTTAAAGAATAAATTAATTCCGCCTCCCGTGTCAAAGATAAAATTTCCTTCTTTACCATCTATTTTTGCTTTGGCAATAATATGTCCAGATGGAAGGACTTGAATTGATGTGTTTTGTGCAGAAATTTGAGTAAAAATGACAAGTGATAATAATGATAAAATTCTTTTCATACAGTTTATTTGTGACATTTAAAGCTTACACACAAATATACGAACTTGTATTTATGTGGTTTATTTTTTAATGTTCTCATCTAGTAGTTTTTTATCGTTTATTTTTGAAGAAGTTATTTATTATGTGAACTTTTGATATATAAAATGCGGACGTTTATTTATTCCATAGTATTTCCATTTAGAATAATACAATAAAAAGATAAAATTCGCAACCAACTAATTCCTCTTAGATCATTAAGTGTCTTCATTTTTGATGTTTAGTGTAAAATTAGCTTTTCTTAATTATTCTTACAGGTAGGTTTGTTACTTTAATTGAATTTCATTTATTATCTTTAAATTCTTCTTATATTCATTCGTTTTAATTCCAAAATAGGGAAATCGATCAGACGTTGTTTTATTTGAAAATTGTTGTGGATAATGAGAAATGATCTTCCGAAACGAAATCTTAAAGGAAGTAAACAACATCTTATAAAGGAAAGGTTAATATGAAACAGGAAATAGAGACAATTTACAGTCAAATCAAACAAGATATTGTACAAATTATTGGGAAAGAATTGGAACGGATTAGGAATGCCCCGTATTTACAACATCTGGTACAAAAAGGACAACAATAGTGGAAAATGATAAAATTTTTCAGCCTGCGGAAGAAGATTTGGTGATTAACGGAAAACCTTTGAGCCACACTTATCCCGATGGAAAAATTGTAAATCCGCATTATCCGCTCAATCCAGTTTCGATTGATAGCGAGATGAAATGGGTGTATTTTGGGGCATTGGGTGGTCATAAAATTTATCGGATTGCTACCGAAAATTTAGCCAATGAAAATTTGAGCGACAACCAATTATCAAAACAAATAGAATTTTTTGCAAACAAACCAAAATCTGATGGTTTTAAAATTGACAAAAAAGGTCAAATTTATGTAACCGATGTAGAAAATAACGCCATCGCAATTGCCACGTCAAAAGGTTATAAAATCTTGGTTCAAGACAAAAAATTACTTTCCTGGCCCGATGGAATTTCCATTGCTAATGATGGTATTTGTACATCACCGCCAACCAATTGCAACACAAACCCTATTGCAACAACGGCAAAGACGCAAGCAAACCGCCGTATTATGTTTTGAGGTTTAAAATGGAGTAGTACAATTGAATAATAAATTTTTTCTACACTAAGTCTGGCTACAAATCACTCTAGCTGCGGACTTGGCAAGTTTAATCGGTACAGAATTTTCCGTTGCTTTACTTCTTAAAATTGAACCTTCAAACAACATAATAACCTGCATCGCCAAAGATTTACTTTCTTTAATTTTTGCTTCTAATAGATATTTTTCAATGAGCTCTTGTAATGCATTAGTATGAATATCGCAAGCTGCTTCTATTTCTACAGCCTTATGGGCATATTCAGTTTTTGCATTCATTGCATAGCAACCATCAAGATTGCCAGCATTCACTAGTCCTGCAAGAAAGTCAAAAATCAGTAAAGCATTATCAATTGGATTATCTAATGTAGATTTTTTGATATAATCGGATATCGCACTATACATGATTTGGTGATAGTGATCAATGGTAGCAATAATTAGCCCTTCTTTAGAAATAAAGTGTTTGTATAGTGTTCGCTTAGAGATGCCAGTATTGGTTAGTATGGTATCTACACCAGTAGCGTGAAAACCGTTCTTGTAAAAAATACGATAAGCACTTTCAATCATTTCTTCTCTCTTTTGAGATTTTGAAACAGAAGATATATTTTTTTCCACGACTAAAATATTTTCTTGCAAATGTAAACCAATTAGTTTACATTTGCAACAGGTAAACAGAACGGTTTACACTTGATATTAAATAAAAATAATTTTAATAATTTCAAAATGTACAAAAAAAATGAATTGGGGACAGCAGTAATTACTGGAGCGTCTTCAGGTTTAGGAGAAGTATTTGCTGAAAGATTGGCAAAACGTGGTTATGATTTAAAACTAGTAGCTCGTCGTAAAGATAGATTAGATGCAATTGCACAAAATCTGGAAGGTAAATACGGAATTAAAGTCACCAACATTGTAGCAGATTTAGGTTCGTTAACAGAGTTAGAAAAAGTGGCAGAAGACATAAAAAATGATAAAAGCATATCAATGCTAATCAACAATGCTGGGACATCTACTCTTGCTTCTTCTACTTCAACAAGCGTTTCAAAACAACAGGAGATGGTGAATGTAAATGTAACTGCGGTAATGCTCTTGTCTAATGCTGTTTTACCACAATTTATAGAAAAAAATGAAGGTACTTTAATTAACATTGCTTCCATACTTGGGTTTTATTCCTTACCTATTAGTTCAATCTATAGTGGTACAAAAGGTTTTGTAATTCAGTATACCAAAGGGTTGCAAGAAGAAGTTAAAGGAACAAATATTCGTATTCAGTTAGCAAATCCTGCAACTACAGCAACCGAACTATGGGAAGTTGGAGGTGTTCCACTATCTGCATTAGAGCAAGCAACTATAATGACCTCTGATAATTGTGTTGACGCTATTCTTGCCGGATTAGATAAAGGTGAATTAACTACGCATCCATCTGTAAATGACCAGAATCTGATTTATGCTTATGAAGATGCCCGTATAAAATTAATGCAAGGATCACAAAGCGGTCTACCTGCGGAAAGATATGCGAAGAATTAAGATTTAGACTTTTGCATACAGTATTTTAAAAAATAAAGTAAAAATGAAAACAATAATTTTAAACGAAGCGGGTAGTGTTGGTAATCTGCAATATATAGAAAGTGCAAAACCAACGATCAATAGCAATGAAGTTTTGGTAGAAACAATTTCATTAGGCATCAACGTCATTGATATTAAAGTAAGGTCAAATGACGGAGCGTTGAATTGGATACTTGGTGCAGACAGACCCGCAATTATTGGTTGGGATTTATCAGGAACCGTAGTT
>Ga0213829_1000848_pt1 | contig 24789 bp, 21 predicted proteins | sample MC6MC0896MG_FD_180665 | JGI IMG/M metagenome (GOLD analysis project Ga0213829, IMG submission 180665) | Enriched soil aggregate microbial communities from Iowa State University, Ames, United States - MC6-MC0896-MG | ecosystem: Environmental > Terrestrial > Soil > Unclassified | place: USA: Iowa...
GAGCCGGAGGTGGCATAGGTTGGCAGCGGGAATTGCTCGCCAACACGCGGGTCCAGAATCTTAACGTCGATTTTTTTCATCATAACGGGTAACGATCTCGTCGAGTAATTGTTGGCCCAGGAGTTCCTTGCGCTCAAGCGGTAAGACTTTATCTCCATCCTGCCAGAAAAGGTGCAGTGCGTTGCTGTCGCTGTTAAATCCTTGTGTGGCCAGCGATACGTCGTTCGCGCAAATCAAATCGAGGTTTTTGCGGGTACGTTTTTGCCGGGCATATTCTTCCACATTATTTGTTTCTGCGGCAAACCCAACAACGTAAGGACGATGGCTTTTTAGTGCGGCGACGCCGGCGACAATGTCCGGGTTTTTCACCATTTTTAGTGTTAATTCATCGCCTTGCTTTTTAATTTTAGCCTCGGCGATGGTCTCGGCGCGATAGTCCGCGACGGCCGCACAGCCGATAAATATTTGCTGGCTTTGCGCGTGCGCCTGAACTGCGGCTTCCATCTCCAGCGCGGTGGTGACGTCAATTCGCGTTACACGTGCGGGCGTAGGCAGCGATACCGGGCCGCTCACCAGCGTGACGTTTGCGCCGCGCTTTGCCGCTGCGGCGGCAATGGCAAAGCCCATCTTACCGGAGCTGTGGTTGGTGATATAGCGCACCGGATCCAGCGGCTCGCGCGTGGGGCCCGCGGTAATCATGATGTTGAGATGTTGCAGATCGTTGACAGGCGAAAAATGGGCGGCGGCCAGCTCGACGATAGTCAGCGGGTCAAGCATACGCCCTGGGCCAACGTCGCCACAGGCCTGGCTGCCGCTGTCCGGTCCCCAGATAAGCAGGCCGCGTGAGGCCAGCGTCTCCAGATTGTGCTGGGTGGCCGCGTTGCGGTACATCTGCTGGTTCATGGCAGGCACGACGGCAACGGGCGCAGGCGTGGCCAGACAAATGGTGGAGACCAGGTCGTTTGCCATACCGGCTGCCACCCGGGCGATTAAATCCGCTGTGGCGGGAGCAAGGATGACCAGGTCTGCCCATTTCCCAAGCTCAATATGGCCCATCGCGGCTTCGGCGGCCGGATCGAGCAGGCTGTCAGATACCGGGTACCCTGAAACCGCCTGCAGGCTCAGGGGCGTGATAAAGGCTTTACCGCCTTCGGTGATCGCGACCCGCACATCTGCCCCGCGCTCGCGCAGACGACGCACCAGCTCCGGCGCTTTATAGGCAGCAATACCGCCGCTTACGCCAAGAACGATTTTTTTACCGGCCAGGCTCATCATGATTCTTTCCTGTTGGGTTTCACCAGAGAGCGGGCATTTTATCACAATCCCTAAAACGAGGTGATTTTGTCCTTCGGTCGCTTTGCGAGGCGCTACGCAAGAACGCAACGCGGTCGTCGAGCCGCTGACTGGCCTGTGGCAGCATGCGGTAAAAAAGGAGAAAGAGCATGGACGAAGAGGATGAGCAGCTGCTGCCGCGCGAAAAACTGCTGCGCTATGGCGTCACCCTGTTAAAAGACGATGAGCTGCTGGCGCTTTTTTTACGAACCGGAACGTCCGGGAAGACGGTGTTTACGCTGGCAAAAGAGCTGATAGCGCATTTCGGCTCACTGCACGGGTTGCTGACCGCCGAACTGGCGCAGTTTAAGCACGTCGAGGGCATCGGCGTGGCAAAATATGCCCAGTTGAGAGGCATTGCTGAACTGGCCCGGCGTTTTTACAGGGTTCGCATGGAGGAGGAAGATCCGATCCTGACGCCCGCGATGACGCGCGAATTTCTGCAAAGCCAGTTAACCGATGCCGAGCGTGAGATCTTCATGGTGATCTTTCTCGACAACAGAAACCGGGTGCTGAAACATAGCTGCCTCTTTGCCGGCACGTTAAGCCACGTTGAGGTGCATCCGCGTGAAATTGTGCGGGAAGCGATAAAAGTGAATGCAGCGGGCGTGATCCTCGCGCATAATCACCCCTCTGGCTGTGCAGAACCGAGCAGAGCTGACAAAGAAATCACTGAACGCATTATCAAATGCTGTCAATTCATGGACATTCGTGTGCTGGACCATTTGATAATTGGCCGCGGAGAGTACATTTCTTTTGCAGAACATGGCTGGATTTAGGCTATTTCTCGCGATCCATCGGGATCTTTGTCTGTTCGGGACTTGAGCACACCGCCGAGTCAGCGTATACTACGCCACCTTTGAGAATCTCGGGTTTGGCATTTGGGCCTGGCAATCGAGAGTTCACTTAGAACTATGCGATGACCGGGCTGTAAAGCCTGACGAGGCGCCGATACCCCATACGAAGCTCGAGCTAATTTGATTTTTGGAGAATAGACATGTCCCGAGTCTGCCAAGTTACTGGCAAGCGTCCGGTGACCGGTAACAACCGTTCCCACGCACTGAACGCGACTAAACGCCGTTTCCTGCCGAACCTGCACTCTCACCGTTTCTGGGTTGAGAGCGAGAAGCGTTTTGTCACCCTGCGCGTATCTGCTAAAGGTATGCGTGTAATCGATAAGAAAGGCATCGATACAGTTCTGTCTGAACTGCGTGCCCGTGGCGAAAAGTACTAAGTACTTAAAGAGGAAATAAATCATGGCTAAAGGTATTCGCGAGAAAATCAAGCTGGTTTCTTCTGCTGGTACAGGTCACTTCTACACCACCACGAAGAACAAACGTACTAAGCCGGAAAAACTGGAACTGAAAAAATTCGATCCAGTTGTACGCCAGCACGTACTGTACAAAGAAGCTAAAATCAAATAATTTTAGTCTCCTTGTATAGAAAAACCCCGCAACTGCGGGGTTTTTTGCATTCTGCATCTCAACGGAGGAACCATGCCTGAATTACCTGAGGTAGAGACCAGCCGCCGCGGCATTGAGCCCCATCTGGTCGGTGCGACTATTCTTCACGCGGTTGTCCGTAATGGGCGTTTGCGCTGGCCGGTGTCCGATGAGATCCATGCCCTGAGCGATAAACCCGTCCTTAGCGTGCAGCGTCGCGCTAAATACCTGCTGCTGGAACTGCCCGACGGCTGGATTATTATCCATCTGGGAATGTCCGGGAGCCTGCGCATTCTGACCGAAGAACTGCCTGCGGAAAAACACGACCACGTCGATCTGGTGATGAGCAACGGCAAAGTGCTCCGCTACACCGACCCACGGCGCTTTGGCGCGTGGCTGTGGACGAAGGAGCTGGAAGGGCATAACGTGCTGGCGCATCTGGGCCCGGAGCCGCTCTCAGACGCGTTTAACGCGGAATACCTGAAAGCGAAGTGCGCAAAGAAAAAGAGCCCGATTAAGCCCTGGCTGATGGATAACAAGCTGGTGGTTGGCGTGGGAAATATCTATGCCAGCGAATCGCTTTTTGCGGCCGGGATCCATCCCGATCGGCTGGCCTCTTCGCTGTCTGCGCAGGAGTGTGAGCTGCTGGTCCGGGTAATTAAAGCGGTACTGCTGCGCTCGATTGAGCAGGGCGGGACAACGCTGAAGGACTTCCTGCAGAGTGACGGCAAGCCGGGCTATTTTGCCCAGGAGCTGCAGGTGTATGGCCGCAAAGGCGAACCGTGCAGAGTCTGCGGCACGCCAGTTATTGCCACGAAGCACGCCCAGCGCGCGACGTTCTACTGCCGGCAGTGCCAGAAATAGCGCTACTTTAGCTTTTCCATCAACGCCTGGTGGACGTTAGCCGGCAGGAAATGGGTAACGTCCCCGTGATGGCGCGCCACCTCTTTTACCAGCGTGGAAGAGATAAACGACCACTCTTTGGAGGGCATCAGGAATACGCTCTCCAGCTCCGGCATCAGGTGGCGGTTCATGTGCGCCAGCTGCATCTCATATTCGAAGTCTGCCACCGCGCGTAAACCGCGAATAAGGATGTTTGCCTGCTGAGCGCGGGCGAAGTTGGCCATCAGATCGCTAAACCCGACCACTTCAACGTTCGGCAAATGCGAAATGGCATCGGTGGCGAGCTGAACGCGCTCGTGCAAATCAAACATCGGTTTTTTGCTGGGGCTGGCGGCAATCGCCAGGATCACCGTGTCGAACATGCACGCCGCACGGGTGATGATATCAAGATGACCGTTTGTGATCGGATCGAAGGTACCCGGATAAATCGCTTTTGTGCTCATGGCTCACGTTTTCTCTGAGTAGCCGCGGCAGAGCGCCCACAGCTCGGTGTATTTGTTGAAAGTATACTGGGCATTCACCACCGCCAGTAACCACCCCTGTTTACCGTCCAGCACGCCACCGCGCAGCAGGAGCGTTTTCAGAAACGCGCCCAGCGTATGGGTGAAGATACCGCTCAGCGTGGCCTTCTTGCCGCGCTGGTGGCGCTCCTGCGCCCATGCGGTGGCATAGTTAAGCTGCTTACGCTGGAAGCTGGCGAAATCCCGACAGGTCAGGTGCAGCAGGTCGCCCGTCAGGGGAATCACCTGGGCGCTGTCGCAGGCCAGGGATTCATGGACCAGGCTGTCGTTGTACTGATACCGCTCGCGCTCGTAGAGACGCATCACGCGGTCTGGATACCAGCCGCTGTGGCGCATAAAACGGCCGAGGAAGTAGTTGCGGCGCGCAATGCTGTATACCGCGCCAGGCTGGGGCAAGGATAGCACCGCCTGAATAGCCTGCTGAAGTTCTGGCGTGACGCGCTCGTCGGTGTCGAGCATCAGGACATAATCGCCTGTGGCGTATCCCTGCGCGCGCTGGCGCTGGATGCCATAGCCTTGCCAGTCGGTGTTGATAAAGACCTTTGCACCCGCTGCGCGGGCAACGTCCACCGTATTGTCCGTGCTGCCGGAATCGAGCACGACGATTTCGTCAGCCCAGGCGATGGAGGCCAGGCAGTCCGGAAGCAGGTCGGCGGCGTTTTTGGCGATCATTACGACCGACAGACGCGTTGACATTAGTGGCTCCGCTGAGGCAGATAAGGTTGCAGAAGTTGCAGCAGACGGGTCAGTGCGCCCTGGTTCTGATGCAGCACTTCGACGGCATGACGCCCGTACCACAGGCGATAATCTTCGTCAGTCAGAAGGGTCGAGACCTCTTTGACCACCGAATCCGCATCGGTCACGGTAATTAAGCCATCGGCCTGCTGCAATTTCGCGCAGATATCTTTGAAGTTAAACGTGTGTGGCCCCATCAGCACTGGAATGGCGTGGGCTGCCGGCTCCAGCGGGTTATGACCGCCGCGTTCGACCAGGCTACCACCGACAAACGCGAGGTCAGCAATGCCGTACAGCAGCATCAGTTCGCCCATCGTATCGCCAATCACCACCTGGGTGCTGCCGGAAGGGATCTCACCGCTGCTGCGCAGGGTGTAGCTGAAACCGCCTTTTTGCACCATGTCGCGGGCATCTTTAAAACGCTCCGGATGGCGAGGCACGAGGATCAGCAGTAAATCAGGGAATTTTTCCAGCAACTGACGGTGAGCCTGCAGGATAATCGCTTCTTCGCCATCGTGGGTACTGGTCGCAATCCAGACCTGACGACGCGGAGCCCACTGGCGACGCAGCGTGATCGCGCGGGCGGCGAGTTCAGGGGTAACCGAAATATCAAATTTCAGGCTGCCCGTTACCGCAAGCTGGTTACGTTTGAGACCGAGAGAGACAAAGCGCGCTGCGTCTTCTTCGTTTTGCGCGGCAATCAGCGTGATTTTGCTGAGCAGGCGGCGCATAAATTTACCCAGCTTGCCGTAACCTTTCGCCGAGCGCTCTGACAGGCGCGCGTTGGCAATCACCAGCGGAATTTTACGGGCATGCAGGGCGGAAATCATGTTCGGCCACAGTTCGGTTTCCATCACAATCACCAGTTTCGGGCGAACGGTATTCAGGAAACGATTCATGGCGCAGGGCAGATCGTAAGGGAGATAGACGTGTTGCACGTCTTTGCCAAAAGCGGATAACGCGCGCTCCGAGCCGGTCGGCGTCATCGTCGTGACGGTGATCGGCAGCGACGGATAGCGGTGACGCAGGGCGCGAACCAGCGGGATCGCCGCCAGCGTTTCACCAACAGAAACGGAATGCAGCAAAATACCGTCCGGTACGACTTTATTGCGGCAGAAGCCATAGCGCTCAGCCCAGCGTTTACGATACGCAGGCGCTTTACGGCTACGAAGCAACAGTCTCAGCCACACCAGTGGCTGAATGATGTAGAGCAGAGCGGTATACAACAATTCCAAGCGATTATCCGTTTTTTTAGTTTCGGCGGGCAAATTCTAAGCATTTAAGCCAGGTAAAGCTATCTCTTATGCCAGATACCGCTTTAAGCGGAAGTAACGGCGGCCCAGTCGCCAGTGCTGGCGCAGGCCACGGGCATTTTTCCATATGAGTGCCCAGATACCGCGGTCGAACAGTTCGCGAATGATTTCACGTTTTTTGCTGAGATCGCCGATGTTGTTAATGGCGTGCAGAATGCCCAGTCCCTCTTTTGCAATCTGCCACCGGCAGGCTGGCACCCGGCGTACGGCTTCCGGGTAACGCTGGTTGATAACATCCAGCATTTCCAGGATTTTCATGTAATGACGCGCGTTACGCATGCGCGTGTCATCCGTCCCTGGCGTGTGCGATACGGAGGCGGAATGAATAAGGTAGTCATAGAAGGTTTCGTCAGTGTACTGCACGCGTTTGGCCGTCAGCAGCACTTCGGTAGTCCACGGGATATCCTGGTGGCGCAGGCCATGTTCAAAGGTGAAACCCTGCTCTTTAATGAACGCGTGGCGATAAATATTCAGCCAGGTCACGTGCAGAAATTTACGCGACGCCAGCGCGCGCTGTAGCCACGTTGGGCCATCCAGCACGTCTGTGGTCTGCAGTTTGTCGGACGGAAAGATTTTCTTCGACGGCCTGCCATCATCGTAGATATACGTGCCGTTGCAGGTCGCTACATCGAGATCGTTCTTTTTGGCCATCTCAAGCAGGCGCGGATACATACCCGGGTAAATGACGTCATCAATATCCGGGAAGGCAACGTATTCGCCGGTTGCTTGCGCGAGACCCGTATTACGGGCTGCTGAGACGCCCTGATTAGCCTGGTCAATAACCTTGTAGAACGGGAATTCATCGGCGTACTGCGCAATGATGGCGGAGGAGCTGTCGCTTGACCCGTCGTTCACAACGACCAGTTCCAGACTGTCCAGATGTTGAGCTTTGATGCTGTCGAAAAATGCACTGAGGAATTTTTCACCGTTATAGACGGCGACTACAAGGCTCAATAAAGGTTTGTCGGACATGCTTTCTCCGTTGTGTTCAGGGCAGGCCACCCAATATGGTGATACCATTCGTGCTGTATTATATCTGGTGGATACTAAAAACATATGCCTGGCGGGACAAAGATCCTTTCAGGCGGAAAATTAGCGTCACGCGGGCGAGATTCTTAACGGGAAATGTATGCATATTGTTCACACTGAAGCAGACGGCGGCAAAGGCGGACAGCCTCTGCGCATTATCAACGAATCGCTAGGGATGATTCAGCGTGGCCATCAGGTAACTATCCTTTGCCCGGAAACGGCGCCGCTGCACGCGCTGGCGCGCAATGCGGGGTTGACGGTTGTCACGATGCCGTTGAAGCGTAAAAACCTTAAAAACTTGCAGCTGCTGCGTCGCTGGTTAAAGGATAACCGCCGGTCGATTGACGTCATCAATAGTCATAACTCCGCCGATACCTGGCTGGTGGCGCTGGCGAATCTGACACTCGCTAACCCCGTGCCGCTGGTCCGCACCCGTCATGCGTCAGGCGTACCGCGCAACAACTGGACGACCCGCTGGCTGTTTCGCACGGCCTGCACGCATATTGTGACTACGGGAGAGGCGCTACGTCATCAGGTGGCAAATATTGGCGTGCCGATGTCCCAGAGTACGTCGGTGCCAAGCGGTGTCGATACGCAGCGATTTCACCCGGGAGATAAGCACGAAGCCCGCGCGCATTGTGGCTTATCGGAGTCAGATTTCTGGCTGGGCGTGGTGTCGCATTTGCGCCCGAACAAAGGTCACAGCGTACTGCTGCGAGCCCTGGCGAAAATCGACAATCCGCAGATCAAGCTGGCGATTGTCGGCGAAGGCCCGCACAAAGCGACGCTGGAACAGGAAATTACCGCGCTGGGGTTACAGCAGCGGGTGGTTATGGCGGGACATCAAACCGATCCGGAACGCTGGTTCCCGGCGTTTGATATTGCGCTGAGCCCTTCGCACGATATGGAAGGTGTTCCGCAGGGCGTGCTGCAATCGTTAGCCTCCCGGATTGCAACCATTGCAACGGATGCTGGTGGAACGGGAGACGCGGTGATTAACGGCCAGACGGGGTTGTTAATCGCGCAGCGCGATGAAAACGCACTGCACGATGCCATAATGAAGCTCTATGACGACTCAGCCCTTCGCGAGACGCTCGCGCAACAGGGGTATGACTACCTGAGCACGCACTTTACCCGTGAATGTATGCTGGACGCGATGGAGAAGGTCTTCTCCGATGCCGCTCAGCGCAGCAAGTCGCGATAAAGCGCTTGTAGCTCGCGCGCCATTCTGTCCAGGGTGAAAGGCTCCGCAGTTGCACGTGCAGCAGCGGAGTAATCGACCCCCTGTTCTCGGCCTTTTAGCCACAGAGAGATGGCCTGCTGGTAACCTTCGCTGTCCAGCGCATCGCGTACCCAGCCGTTTTGACCCTCTGTTATCCACTCCGCCGCGCCGCAGCCGTGGCTGGTGAGCAGCGGCAAACCGCAGGCCAGCGCTTCCACGCAGACGTTCGGGAAGGGATCGTAGAGCGTCGGCAGGATAAGTGCATCAGCCGTGCCATACACTTCGCGGACGTTGGCAACGGGTCCCAGGAACTTCACGCGTGAGGAAACCCCCAGCGCTTGCGCCAGTTTTTCGAACCCCCGCGCATGTTTATCGCGCCCGGCAATCAACAGCCAGACGTCAGGATGCGCCACAATGGCGCGCAGCGCGGTGGCAACACCTTTACGGCTGAAACCTGACCCAACATACGCCAGCACCGGCGCGGCAGGGGGAATGCCCAGCGCTTCACGCTGCGAAAGGGAGCGCACGTCAGGGCTGAACTGGTCCGTGTCGACGCCGTTATAGATCACCGTCAGCTTGTCATCCGACAGCCCGAAGCGACGGGCGATATCGTCGCGCACCATCTTCGAATTGCAGATCACCTTGCGCAGCTGCGGATGGGTAAACATCTGCGTCTCAGCCTGCAGAATGTAGCGGTGATAGCGGCTCAGAGGTTGCGCCCAGCGCGCCAGCGGCGACAGAATACGAGCATATTGCTCAAGCCAGGTGGCGTGAACCCCGTCGCCCGCCCGGAAAATGGTGGCTCCCGGTATGCGTTCGTGGCTTTGCACAATATCGAACTGCGCAAAATGCGCGGCGGCTTCGGCGGCAAAACCGGATTCACGAGCGATGCGATTGCGAAACGGCGGATTGACCGTCAGCGTTTTCCAGCCAGCGGCATCTTCCCACTGGCGGGCAATCAGCGTGACGTCAAGCGAGGTATCCTGTGCCAGCACGTTAAGCGCTCGTGAGACAAAACGCTCAGCGCCACCGTTGGAGTTGTAGGTCTGTCGAACAATCGCCAGCTTCATGCAGGGGTTTCCGTTTCCAGAAGCATTGTATCAATGGCGCTCAGCACCTGCTGCGGCGTGATAGCGGTAATGCAGTCTGAGACACCGCTGTCTCCGCAGCCCGCTTTGCCGCACGGCTGGCAGGTAAACCCGGCCACAATCACACGGTAATTTACCCCCCACGGCGCCCATTTGATGGCGCCAGTAGGACCAAATATGGCGACAGTCGGCGTACCGACGGCGCTTGCAAGGTGCATCGGCATGGAGTCCACACCGAAGTACACCCGCGCGTGCTTCATGAGCGCGCCCAGCTCTTTCAGGTTCAACTGACCGCTTAAATCAAAGACCGGCTGGGTGAGGGCAGCGCGCAGCTCATCCATGTAGGCCTTCTCTTCTTTTGACGGTGCGGCGGAGAGGATAATCGGCAGGCCGCGAGCCGCCAGGTTATCAATGGTCGCTGCCAGCTTTTTTATATCCCAGGCCTTAAACATCCAGCGTGAGGTCGGGTGAACCAGGATATAGGATTTACTCGTGAGCCCAAACCCGGCCAGTTTTTCGGCAACAGAGGCTTCTGCCGCATCGCCAGGTACAAAGAGGGTATGTTTGTCTTCGTCGGACTGCGGATGAATCCCGATCCGGCGCAGGGCGTCCAGATTGACCTCCACCATATGGCGGCTGTTGTCCTGAATCGCCGGGTAGAGCGTGGTGAACGATTTCACCCAGCGACGACGCGCCAGGCCCCCGCGTTTATCCGGCTTAAAGCCGACGGAGACGCGGGGCTTCAGGCGACGCGCCAGACGCGCGCCGTGCCAGTGTTCGGTCAGGTTAATCAGCACGTCATACTGACGGCCTTTCAGGATATTGAGCAGCGCGCGGTAGAGGCGGAATTGTTCAAACCACCCTTTTTTACGCCAGTTGCGCCCGATGGTATGGACCTGGTCGATATGAGGGTGGCTGGTCAGCATCGCCTGCGTGTCGTCATAGACCAGCGCGTCGACCTCCACGTTCGGCCAGTTCTTCTTGAGCACGGTGAACACCGGCGAAGTAAGCAGAACATCACCGTGGTGACGCAGCTTAACGATCAGCACGCGCTTTGGTGGACGCTCCGCTGAGAAAAAATCAGACATAGGCTCTCTCTGCTGCCAGCAAAGGCTCTAATTGCGCAAATACCGCAGCGGCACTGAGATCGCTCAGCTGCGATGAGTATTCCGGGCGGCAGATATATTGATTTTTTCCATAGCCGCCGATAAGACCCGGGTCCGTTGGGCCGTAAAGCGTAATATTAGGTCGATCCAGCGCCGCCGTCAGGTGGCTGAGGCCCGTATCCACGGAGACCACTGCTGCAGCGCCGGCCAACTCCTGGGCTACGCCATCAAGTTTCATGCGCGGCAGAACGTCAACGTAATCAAACCCTGCCGCCAGACGCCTGGCGCGAGCTTCTTCATGTGGTGCGCCCCACGGAAGTTTAATACGTAGCCCCGCATTTCCCAGCAGGCCGATCAGTTCGCGCCAGTACGCCTCCGGCCAGTGTTTGTCATCGCGGGTCGTCGCATGAAGAAAAATCAGATAAGGCGCGCCTTTCTGTTGCGAACTGTGCAAAAAATGCTGCGAAATGGCGTAATCGCCCTGCGTCTCGGGCTTTGCATAGCCAAGACTCTTTGCAAACAGCTCGCGGGTACGTTCCACCGCGTGCTGTTGCTTCGCGATGTGGTGTCGGCGGTTATAGAACAGGCTCGCCAGCGGTTCGCGGGCGGTTTGCCAGTCCATGCCGTGCTTTACGCCATGCGCCAGACGCGTCACCAGCGCGGCGCTTTTGACCAGCCCCTGCGCGTCGATGATGGCATCGTAGCGTTGCGCCTGCACCGCCTCGCGGAAGGCTTTGCGTTCGGCTTTGATCGGAGCAGAGAACCACGCTTTGCGCCAGCGGCGAATCGCCACCGGGATCGCGCGGTCGACCGCTTCATGCCAGGTGGGGATTTGCGCGAAGCCCTCTTCCACTACCCAGTCAAAACGGATGCCGGGAATGGCCTGCATGGCGTCCGTTAGCGACGGCAGCGTATGCAGAACATCGCCCATTGACGAGGTTTTAACGATCAATACCCGCATCCGTTATCCTTCTTCGCTCAACAGCAGTTCGTTAAGCTCTTCCAGAACGCGCTGCGGGGTAATGTCGATCAGGCTCTGGTGATAGCCTTCTGCGGCATCGCCTTTGCGCACTTTGTGGTAACCGGTGATGAGGCGAATGACGCGCGCTTTATGGGAAAGCGGAGGCGTGAAGTCCGGGCTGCTTGGGCCATACAGCGCAACCAGCGGGCGGTCGAGCGCAGCGGCGACGTGCATCAGGCCTGAGTCGTTGGTAACCACGGCTTTACAGGCGGCAATCAGGATAACCGCCTGCTCAAGCTGGGTTTCTCCCGCCAGGTTGCGGCACCATGCCTGCTGTTCGTTACTGAGCGTCGCGAGGATTTCATTGCCTGCCTCGTGGTCTTTTGCCGAACCGAACAGAACTATTTGGTAGCCTTCGTCAATCAGCTGTTTCGCCAGCTCCGCATAGTGATAGTGCGGCCAGCGTTTTGCCGGGCCGAACTCGGCGCCAGGGCAGAAGCCAATCATCGGGCGTTCAGACGATAGTCCAAACGCGTTGCAGGTGTGGGATTTTTCACCCTCGTTAACCTGAAGCTGTGGCCAGAGCAGCGGCTGCGGCAGGTCTTTCGCGCTGCGCATCACGCCTTTGTCATAGGCCAGCGCCACGTAACGCTCCACCATCAGCGGCCAGGCTTCTTTATCCAGCACGCGCGCATCGTTCAGCAGGCCGTAGCGCATTTCACCGCGCCAGCCAGTACGGTGTGGGATGCCGGCAAAGAAGGGCACCAGGGCAGATTTAAAGGAGTTTGGCAGGACATACGCGCGGTCATAGCGCTTCTCGCGCAGGCTATGGCCGAGCTTGCGGCGTTCGCCAATTTCCAGCGCCCCGTGGCCAAGCGGCATCGGGATAGCTTCATTCACTTCCGGCATACGCGATAACAGCGGACGGCACCAAGCGGGTGCCATCACGTCGATTATCGCCTGGGGATAGCGCGCCTTGAGCGTGCGATAGAGACTTTGCGACATCATCATGTCGCCCACCCATGACGGGCCGATCACCAGAATTCTCATACTTACGCGTCGCGGTTCAGCCAGGCCATATACTCCGTTACGCCTTCGGCAACGGTCTTGAACGGCTTGTCATAACCCGCTGCGCGCAGGTTGGTCAGATCGGCCTGAGTGAACGCCTGGTAGCGGCCTTTCAGCTTGTCCGGGAACGGAATGTACTCGATGCTGCCTTTTTTGTGGTACGCCAGAGTGGCGTCAGCCACCGCCTGGAAGGATTCCGCGCGGCCGGTACCCAGGTTGAAGATGCCGGAAACACCGTTTTCCCAGAACCACAGGTTTACGGCGGCAACGTCGCCCACGTAGACGAAGTCGCGCTTAAAGCCGTCGCTGCCTTCGAACAGTTTCGGGCTTTCGCCATTATTCAACTGAGTATTCAGGTGGAATGCCACGCTTGCCATGCTGCCTTTGTGACCTTCGCGCGGCCCGTAAACGTTGAAGTAGCGGAAGCCCACGATCTGGGAGTTCGCTTCTGGCAGAACCTGACGCACGTACTCGTCGAACAGGAATTTGGAGTAACCGTAGACGTTCAGCGGCTGCTCATATTCGCGGGACTCGATAAAGTCCGAGGTGCGCCCGCCGTAGGTTGCCGCGGAGGAAGCGTACAGGAAGGGGATTTCACGCTCCAGGCAGTAGTGCAGGATCTCTTTGGAGTACTGATAGTTGTTGTCCATCATGTACTTGCCGTCCCACTCTGTGGTGGAAGAGCAGGCACCTTCATGGAAGATAGCTTCGATCTCGCCGAACTCCTCGCCTGCCATAATCTGGATAAGAAAGTCTTCTTTATCCATGTAGTCAGCGATGTTCAGATCCACCAGGTTGACGAACTTGGTGCCGTCTTTCAGGTTGTCAACCACCAGGATGTCGGTGATGCCTTTGTCATTAAGAGCCTTAACAATGTTGCTGCCGATAAAGCCCGCGCCGCCGGTAACGATGATCATAACTGTAACCTTTGAAGTGTTGAGCCCGGGGACAATCCCGGACGCTAATGTCTTTATCATATCATTACAATGCCCGGTCTTCAGCCATTCACCGATATGCAGCAGGGGTACACGTGATTTATGCTGCAAAAACGACAAGAGATAATGTGTCATCTCGTCATGAACTATAGGTTTGGGTAATATGTCCCGAAATTTGCCGAGTCTGGAGAATTGCAATGCGTGGTGATTTTTACAAACAGTTAAACAGCGACCTCGACACCGCACGTGCGGAAGGGTTGTTCAAGGAAGAGCGTATTATCACGTCTGCTCAGCAGGCGGACATCACCGTTGCCGACGGCAGCCACGTGATCAACTTTTGTGCGAACAACTATTTAGGTCTTGCGAATCACCCTGAGCTGATTGCCGCGGCGAAAAACGGCATGGACACCCACGGTTTCGGTATGGCCTCCGTACGCTTTATCTGCGGTACCCAGGACAGCCACAAGCAGCTTGAACAAAAGCTGGCGAACTTCTTAGGAATGGAAGACGCCATTCTGTACTCCTCCTGCTTCGATGCCAACGGCGGTCTGTTTGAGACCCTGCTTGGAGCCGAAGACGCAATTATCTCCGACGCCCTGAACCACGCCTCTATCATTGACGGCGTGCGCCTGTGTAAAGCGAAGCGTTTCCGCTACGCCAACAACGACATGGTTGAGCTTGAAGCTCGCCTGAAAGAGGCGCGTGAAGCGGGCGCTCGCCACGTGCTGATCGCCACCGACGGCGTGTTCTCCATGGACGGCGTGATCGCTAACCTGAAGGGCGTGTGCGACCTGGCAGACAAGTACGACGCGCTGGTGATGGTCGATGACTCTCACGCGGTCGGCTTTGTCGGCGAAAACGGCCGCGGCTCGCACGAATACTGCGACGTGATGGGCCGCGTGGACATCATCACCGGTACGCTGGGCAAAGCGCTCGGCGGCGCGTCCGGCGGCTATACCGCCGCGCGTAAAGAGGTGGTTGAGTGGCTACGTCAGCGCTCCCGTCCGTACCTGTTCTCCAACTCCCTGGCGCCAGCCATTGTGTCTGCCTCCATCAAAGTGCTGGAGATGGTGGAGTCCGGCGCTGAGCTGCGCGACCGCCTGTGGTCCAACGCGCGCCTGTTCCGCGAAAAAATGAGCGCAGCAGGGTTCACACTTGCCGGTGCTGACCACGCCATTATTCCGGTGATGCTGGGCGATGCGGTTATCGCGCAGAACTTTGCCCGCGAACTGCAAAAAGAAGGTATTTACGTCACCGGGTTCTTCTTCCCGGTGGTGCCAAAAGGTCAGGCGCGTATCCGCACCCAGATGTCTGCGGCGCATACGCCTGAACAAATTGAACGTGCGGTGGAAGCCTTTACCCGCATCGGCAAACAGCTGGGCGTCATTGCCTGAGGACGTGTGATGAAAGCGTTATCCAAACTGAAAGCGGAAGAAGGGATTTGGATGACCGACGTGCCGGAACCGGAAGTCGGTCATAACGATCTGCTGATCAAAATTCGTAAAACGGCTATCTGCGGTACTGACGTTCACATCTATAACTGGGACCAGTGGTCGCAGAAAACCATTCCGGTACCGATGGTTGTCGGTCACGAGTACGTCGGCGAAGTGGTCGGTATCGGCCAGGAAGTGAAAGGCTTCAAAATTGGCGACCGCGTCTCCGGTGAAGGTCATATCACCTGCGGCCACTGCCGTAACTGCCGCGGCGGGCGTACCCACCTGTGCCGTAACACCGTTGGCGTGGGCGTGAACCGTCCGGGCTGCTTCGCAGAATACCTGGTGATCCCCGCGTTTAACGCGTTCAAAATTCCGGACAACATTTCTGACGATCTGGCCTCCATCTTCGACCCGTTCGGCAACGCGGTACACACGGCGCTCTCTTTCGATCTGGTCGGCGAAGACGTGCTGGTCTCCGGCGCGGGCCCCATCGGCATTATGGCCGCAGCGGTGGCAAAGCACGTGGGTGCGCGTAACGTCGTGATCACCGATGTGAATGAGTATCGCCTGTCGCTGGCGCGCAAAATGGGCGTGACCCGCGCGGTGGATGTCTCGAAAGAGAGCCTGACCGACGTGATGGAAGAGCTGGGCATGACCGAAGGTTTTGACGTGGGTCTGGAGATGTCCGGTGCGCCGCCGGCGTTCCGCACGATGCTGGATACCATGAACCACGGTGGCCGCATCGCAATGCTGGGTATTCCGCCGTCAGATATGTCTATCGACTGGAACAAAGTCATCTTTAAAGGACTGTTCATCAAAGGCATCTATGGCCGTGAGATGTTCGAGACCTGGTACAAGATGGCGGCGCTGATTCAGTCTGGTCTGGATCTATCACCTATTATCACTCATCGTTTCTCCATTGATGAGTTCCAGAAAGGCTTTGACGCAATGCGTTCAGGGCAGTCCGGGAAAGTAATTCTGAGCTGGGATTAAATCTGCCTGCTGGCATCGCTTTTACGGGTGCCAGCACTTTCCCTTAGCGGTTTGACTTTCCAGAAGTTACTTGTTAACTTTTGGCGAAATTTTCTCCATTCTGTCTTCTCCGCACGTTCATTCTGGCAGTCAAAATGATTACGTCAGGAAAGATATTGCCAGGCTAATCAGGTCATTATGTCCACACTGTTTTCACAGAAGTTGGTTGACACTCCTTCGCGATTTACCGCTTTCTTTACAGTGGTTATTTCTCTGCTAATAGTCATTGGCGTTAATATTATTCATGCTAAATATAATGCTGTGATTAATCGTACGCTGGTCTTCGTGCTAATATTGCTGACGTTAAAATGTATAAACAATAAATTAATCAGGAATGTACTGGCGATTATTTTATTAATTCCGGTTGCGGCAGATATTACTTTACAGTTATATGCATGGAGTAATTTCAATTCTGCGTTTAGTTATGGGTTTGCACTGAGCGTACTGAATACGACACCAGGTGAAGCAAGTTCGATGCTCGGTCTATACTGGCGCGATTGCCTGATTTTTATCGCCCTGTCTGCGTTGTTCATTTATACCGCCAATACCGGCATGTGGCCTGTCGCGCAGCGTTTCCGTCGCTGGCCCGTCATTGCGCTTGCCGTCACGCTGCTGGCTTTTTATGGTCAGGCTTTACAGCATCAACTCAGGAAAAGCAGTGTCGAAAGCCTGGCGCAGCGCGTAGTTCAGGCGACGCCTGTCAGCACGTCAAAAGTCTTTATGCAGGCCATCGAAGATAATGCCGTGGTGGCTAACATCGGTAAAAACATTCCTGATTATAAAATCACGCTATCCGATACTGGCATCGAGAATTATGTGTTGATTATTGGAGAGTCAGAGCGTACGGCAAATATGAGTATCTATGGTTATCAACGAGATACGACTCCTGAACTGGAGAAATATAGATCACAACTTTTACTGTTCCGCAATGCCGTGACGCCTGCACCGGTCACAATTATGGCGGTACCGCTGGCGATGACTGCGGATACCGTGAATGCACGCGATCCGCGCAAATATGGCGATAACGTCGTCAATATCGCTAACAAAGCGGGATATAACACTTACTGGTTTAGTCGCCAGGGCAAAGGAGGGGCGCATAATAACGTCATTACCGGAATTGCCCTGAACACGAAACAGCATGAATGGATTGACGGGGGTTATGACGAAGACCTTCTGCCGCTGTTGCAGAATGCGCTAAAAACGTCAGGCAAAAAATTGATCGTTCTGCATTTGTACGGAAGCCATGAACCTTCCTGCCGACGCTTCCCGGCCAGCCAGGCGGTGTTGCACGGTGATAATGAAGCTGATGACTGTTATGACAACTCTGTGCGATATACGGATACGTTGATGGGCAAGGTCTTTAGCCTGCTGGAAAACTCGCGTTCATCAGTCATGTATTTCTCCGATCATGGCCTGATTCGCGATCCGAAGCGTGCTGTAGCATACTCCCACGGTAACGTTAATCCTCCACGGGAGGCCCTGCAAATCCCAGTGTTTATCTGGTATGGACAGCAGGTAGACTCCGATAAGCAGTACACCGGAGATTACAATACCGTCTGGTCAGCTGATGATATTAATACGCTAGCTGAGCTTTGGCTTGGGATCCATCGGGAGGGAGAACCTGTCCAGTCTGTACACTCCTGGCTTGCCGGTTACAATAAGAACGTCACCGTGCTGGACACGACCGGAAAGTCCTATGAATGGCGGAATATTCGTTAACGCAGGTGCGATAAATATGTTTTATCAGGGTGCTAGCCTGCTTTGTTTTTTAGAAATGGAATGATGATGATTAATATAGAGCGAAATAAGGTCCAGTTTGTTTTGATGCAATTACTCTTTGGACTGTGTGCAATTGCTTTTGGCTGCGTAGTTATTTCTCCTAATCTGTCTGCTAAGATTTTGGGCCTGGCGGGTATTACCGCATTCGTTATTTTCATGTTGGATATTAAAAACTTCAGAAAGAATGATGCATTCTGGCTTTGTCTGGTGCTGCTGATCATCGGGGTTTGCGATCTGATCTGGTACCGGATGTATAAGATTGATAGTGCCGCGATCAACTCCTATCGCGCTTATCTTGAAGTCGGGAAGATCTGCCTGTTTGGGGCATTCTCCATTTTTGTGTTTGTGAGCAGGCACCAGCTCAAAATTGGCAGCAATAAGATTCATATGCTGCTGATTATTGCACTGCAGGTGATGATTATTGGCTACGCGGGATACCAGCACCTGTTTCTTGAAAAGCAAAGGGTAACGCTCTCTCTTGCCGGTGGGGCTGATGCGACTGGGGCTGCCTATACCATAGCATTTATCTCGTTTTACACGATTCTGGTGCTTCAACACAGTTCAAGCAGATGGAAAGAGCTTTTTATACTCGGGCACTTTTTTATTACCTTCCTGATACTGGTGGCAACAGAAACGCGGGCAGCCATTCTCACCTATCCGGTTATTTTCTTCGGCTTGCTGGTGGTGAAGCTGTACAAGGAAAAGCATATTCCGTGGAAGGGGGTTTCTGTTTTCCTGATTGCTTTGCTGGCTGGCGCATTTATGATGAAAGACAATCTGATAAAGCGTTATAATGACTTTAACCATGATATTGTTTCCTATGATAAAGCGAACAGTGTGACTTCGGTTGGTGCCCGTTTAGCGATGTGGAAGACGGGGCTGATTGCGTCTAAAAATAATTATTTATGGCAGTCAACAGACGAGCGTAACATCATAATCCGGGAAGAAATAAAAAAGGATCCAAGCCTGTCAGGCGCGCTGGGCTTCATTCGCGGACATCTTCATAATGAAATCGTTGAAACGCTTTCTGTAAAAGGCCCTTCAGGTCTTATTCTTTATATTCTGTTTGTAATATCACTTGGTTGGTATGCACTGCGTAAAAGAAAAAGTATTATTCTATTCGCTTTCCTGGTCTCGATTGTTATGTTCGGCGTGGGTGGCGTGATGTTCTATTCAAAAACAACCCCTGTTGCCTGGATGTTAACGCTGATAATGTCGGTTGTTTTCCTGGAACAGAACAAACATCGTACGGTCATTAAGTAATCGTTTTGATTCTCCATCGGGAAAAAGGTATTCTCCCGATGGAGAAATACCTTTTACCAGACGAGCCCGCCATGAACGAACTGATTTCAGTCATCATCACAACCTTCAACAGAGAGGCGTTGCTGGAACGCGCAATTCGTTCAGTTATTGCTCAGACATATCCTGCGGTAGAATTGGTTATTGTTGATGATTGCTCTAATGAGAAAACAGCTCAACTGATAGAGCGCATGCGCGCAGAGTGTGAAGCGCGTTTTGAGCATTTCATCTACGAACGTAATGAAAAGAATAGCGGTTCTAACTTCAGCCGTAACCGGGGCTATGCGCTTTCACACGGTGTGTTTGTCACGGGACTGGATGACGACGATTATTTCCTGCCAGAACGTCTGACGAAACTCGCTGAGCGGTATGATGATAAGTATGCCTTTGTGACGGATACCCCCGCCAGGCTGGACAAAACCCACCGCACCTATCCGGATACTGATGATAAAAGGATCATTGAGCTACAGGATATTTTGTGCGAGAACGTGGTGGGCAATCAGGTATTGACCACTAAAGAAAAACTGTTAGGCGTAGGCGGGTTTTCTCCTGAAATTAAACAGCAACAAGATCGCGATGTCTGGATTAAATTAATTCTGAAATATGGCCCAGGTATCAAATACAGTTTCAGTACGGCGATGGTGGATGCTGAACACGGGAGCGATCGGATTACGTCACAAGTTAAAAAATACAATGCGTACCGTAAGCTCTATTTTAAATATCGTCAGCATATGTCTGAAGTGACTCGCAGCAATAATTTATTCCAGCTTATGTCGTTTCGTGGTTTTAAATCAACGCGCATGAATTGCCTTTTACGTGGGCGTAAAAAAGATGCTAAGTTAAAAATGAAACTGTTTCGCCGTACGCTAAAAGAGCTATTCTGAAATGAATAAGGTGAAATGATGAATCTCAATGTAACGAATAAGCTCATCAAGAAAACCCGACGCTGGCACAAAAAAACGGGTTTCTCTCTCTTCCAGTGTGCGGCCAGCCATTTTGAGCGGAAGAAAAAAGAGACGATTTTTAGCGTTATTGATGACCTGAAGGTTCAGCCTGACGATTCGTACGCAACGGAACCGATGCAATCACGCATTATCTGGATCTGCTGGTTCCAGGGGCTGGATAGCGCACCTGAGTTGGTGAAACGCTGCATTGCCTCCGTACAACGTAACACGCCTGATGCGCAGGTCATCATCCTGACGGATGAGAATATCCCGGACTACCTTATTCTCCCTGAACACATCAAAACGAAATACCACGCCGGGCTTATCAGTAAGGCGCAATACTCGGATATTGTTCGCTGTTCGCTGCTGTATCAATACGGCGGGATCTGGATGGACGCGACGGTGTTCATGACGAAGCCGGTACCGGAAACATTTTTTGAGAATAGTTTTTCATCGCTGCGTTTTGATTCGTCTGAAAACGCATTGAGCCAGGGCTACTGGACGGCCTATTTTCTAGCCGCCCAAAAGGGAAGCTCACTGGTGAAGATGATACGGGATATTCTGTATTGCTACTGGCAGCACCACGATACTCTAATTGAGTACTTCCTGATCGATTACAGTTTCTTATATGCGCGCGAGCGCTATCCGCAGTTTCGTCAGGTCATGGATCAACAACCGGTCACCGGGAATAATCGTTTTTTGATTCGCCAGTTCATCTCAGAAAAACCTGATTTGGCGGCATTGATGACGCTAAATAATGATCCCGTGGGCATTTATAAGCTCTCACACAAAGAGCAATATCGAACTACAGATAACGGCCTGCCGACGATATACAGTCAGATCCTCGAGGGTTCTTTCCACCTTTAGTAATAAAAAAGCCACCGTCATGGTGGCTTTTTTCTCATCACGCTTTCTTACCCCATCCCTGCCACTGCTGCTGGACATATTTCACCAGCGTACTGTTGCTGATGCTGTCGCCAATGACAGAGAAGAAGCGGGTCGCGTAGACCGGCTCAAGCGGTTGCTTCGGTACGCAGTGCTTCACGCCGCGGAACGGATTACGCGGCGCTGTCGGTGTGGGCTGCGCAGAATTCGGTGTAGAGGTATCCACCTGTGGCTCGTTCAGCAGATCGCTCGGGCGAACCAGAGTGATATCGGAAGGCAAGGTCGGCAGCATCTGCTGCAGGACGCGAACGGTAGTCGGGTGCGGGTGACCGATGGCAATGGCCGAGCCGTTGCGGCGGGCCAGCTGTACCGCGCGATTAAACTGCACGCGAATATCGGCGTCGTTCTGGGTATCATCCAGGAACACCTTGCGCTTAATGACTTTTACGCCCGTTCCCTGAGCGGCACGCATCGCCTGGCTGTTGCCGATGGTCATGCTGTCGAGAAAATAGAGGTTGTAGCGCTCCAGCGCCTGCATCACTTTCAGCATCCCGTACAGGCTCGATGTCATCGCGCTGCCCATATGGTTGTTCAGCCCTACGGCATACGGCACTTTGTTGTATGCGTCGCGGATGATGCGCTCGATCTCATCGCTGCTCATATCCGGGCGGAGGGTATCTTTTTCCAGCGGCTGCTTGCTGAGCGGTGCCATTGGCAGATGGATAAGAACCTGATGCCCGGTATTGTGGGCTTTGGTCGCCATCTCACGCGCGTGGGGGGCATTCGGAAGGACGGCGACCGAGATGGCTGACGGCATCGCCAGCACCTGGTTTTCATAGTGTGGACGATAACCGAAGTCATCAATCACGATAGCGAGCTTACCTGCGTATACCGGAGCAGCCAGCGCCAGCGCGCTGACGACGGAGAAAACCATTCGACGAAACTGAAGCAAAACTTATCTTCCCAACCACGGCTGTGGATTGACCGCCTGACCCTGGCGACGAATTTCGAAATAGAGTGACGGGCGGCCCTGACCGCCACTGCTGCCCACAAGGGCGATGGGTTGGCCCGCGCGCACCTGCGTGCCGACGCTGACCAGCGCGCTCTGGTTGTAGCCGTAAAGGCTCATATCACCTTTACCGTGTTCGACCACCACCACCAGTCCGTAGCCCTGCAGCCAGTCGGCCAGAATTACGCGGCCATCGGCGATGGCTTTCACTTCGCTACCTTCAGACGCACCGATAACTATCCCTTTCCAACGTAGCTCACCCTGCAGCTGTTCGCCATAGCGATGCAGAATTGAGCCGCGAACGGGCCAGAAAGCCTGACCGCGAGGAGAGCCTAAGCCGCCGGTACGCGACATCAGGGAACGTTCGCTTTCGCTTGGCTTGTAGGTGGTCCCTTTGCGGGACGCTTCCTGCTGCTTGTCGCGAACGACCTGCGCCTCGCGCGCCTCTTTTTCGGCACGCGCTTTCGCCGCGGCTTCCGCACGGGCGATGCTGTTACGCAGTTTGGATTCGTTGGCGCGCATTTCGCCAAGCTGGCTCTGACCTTCCTGAATGGAGGACTCAAGGCGGGAAAGGGTTTTCTTACGCTCGTTGCGCGCCTGCTCAAGCTTCGCCTGCTGGGCCTGCTGATCGTAGAGCAGCGTCTGCTGCTGGCTCTGCTTCTCTTCAAGCTCGGCTTTTTGCGTGGTGACCTCTTCGCGCGTCTGCTTCAGCTGCGCGATCGTTTCCTGACGCGCCTGGTTCAGATAGCCAAAGTAGGCCTGCAGGCGCTGGCCGCGCTGGCTCTCTTCACCGCTGAGGATCAGCTGCAGTCCGGTATGTTCACCCTGGCGGAATGCAGCATCCAGCTGTGCCGCAAGATTGCGCTCCTGTGCATCACGCTGGCGTTCCAGTTTGGCAATCGACGCGTTCATCTCGTCAATCTGTTTATTCAACTGGGTGAGGGTGTTTTGCGTTTCACGTAATTGACGTGCGGCGGCGGAGATGGCCTCTTCCTGCTGCTTAAGCTGGGCGAGCAGAGTGGCGCGCTGCTGCTGCTGCTGGCGAACCGCACGCTCTTTAGCGGCGATATCGGCCTGAATGGATTTCAGCTGGTCGCGGTCATCCGCGTGGGCGGATGCGGCGCACAGCAATACGCCAGCGCTGAGTGCGCTGGCGCAAAGCAAAGGTCTGACTGATAACCTAAGCGGCTTCACGACCCATGTGATTGAAAAAATCGCCTTTCCCCTCATGGGGAGCGATTATTCCACGATGAACAGCGGCTTACCAGTCATCTCTTCAGGGATCGGCATACCCATCAGCGACAACATGGTTGGCGCGATGTCAGAAAGCTTGCCGCCTTCCACTGCTTTCAGTGATTTATCGCCAACATAAATCAGCGGAACAGGCAGGTTGGTATGGGCCGTGTGCGCCTGGCCGGTCGCCGGGTCGCGCATCTGTTCAGCGTTGCCGTGGTCAGCGGTGATCAGCAGCTGGCCGCCAACGGATTCCACCGCTTTCGCGACCTGCTCAACGCAGTTATCCAGCGCTTCAACCGCTTTCACCGCCGCTTCCATCACCCCGGTATGACCGACCATGTCGCCATTCGGGTAGTTACAGATGATGGTGTCGTATTTGCCGCTTTCGATGGCCGCAACCAGTTTTTCAGTCAGCTCGGCAGAACTCATTTCTGGCTGCAGATCGTAAGTGGCGACTTTCGGCGAGTTAATCAGAATACGGTCTTCGCCTTTGAACGGCTCTTCAACGCCGCCGTTAAAGAAGAAGGTCACGTGCGCATATTTCTCGGTTTCAGAGATGCGCAGCTGTGTCTTATCGTTCTTCGCCATCCACTCACCGAAAGTGTTTGCCAGCGAGGCCGGCGGGTAAGCGCATGGGGCTTTGATATCGGCGGCGTATTCGGTCAGCTGGATGAAGTCGAGATTCACCACTTTCTTACGGGCGAAGCCGTCGAAGTCGCTATTGACGAACGCGCGGGTAATTTCGCGCGCGCGGTCAGCGCGGAAGTTCATGAAGATCAGCGCGTCGCCATCTTCCATCGCGGCATCCGCCTGGCCTTCAGCGCGAATCACGGACGCTTTCACGAATTCGTCGTTTTCATCGCGTGCGTAAGCGGCTTCCAGCGCTTCCACGGCTGTCGCGAACTGGAATTCACCTTTTGCCAGGGTCATCAGGTCATAGGCCTGTTCTACGCGATCCCAGCGGTTGTCGCGGTCCATGGCGTAATAACGGCCAATGATGGACGCAACGCGGCCTTTACCCAGCGCGGCGAATTTGTCTTCGAAGGCTTTCAGGGAGCCTTTTGCGCTGCGCGGTGGCGTATCGCGACCGTCCAGGAAGGCGTGCAGATAGATTTTTTCCGCACCGCGCTCAGCGGCCAGCTCAACCATCGCCATGATGTGATCTTCGTGGCTGTGAACGCCGCCTGCAGAGAGCAGACCCATGATGTGTACGGCCTTGCCTGCGGTAACGGCTTTATCAACCGCGCCAGACAGCGTTGGGTTGGAGAAGAAGGTACGTTCTTTAATTTCAACGTCCAGACGCGTCAGATCCTGATACACGATACGCCCGGCGCCCAGGTTAACGTGACCGACTTCGGAGTTGCCCATCTGGCGGTCCGGCAGGCCCACTTCCAGGCCAGACGCGTCAATCAGCGTATGCGGACGTTTTGCCCACAGCGCATCCATGACCGGGGTTTTGGCGTTGAAAATAGCGTTATCCTGGCTGTCTTCACGGTAGCCATAGCCATCCAGAA
>Ga0213829_1000849_pt1 | contig 24732 bp, 20 predicted proteins | sample MC6MC0896MG_FD_180665 | JGI IMG/M metagenome (GOLD analysis project Ga0213829, IMG submission 180665) | Enriched soil aggregate microbial communities from Iowa State University, Ames, United States - MC6-MC0896-MG | ecosystem: Environmental > Terrestrial > Soil > Unclassified | place: USA: Iowa...
GGCCATGCCCAGCCATTTCGGATCGGCGGCGGCTTGCTTGACGCTGTTGAGCAGGTCGAACAGGCCGATGATGATCACCAGGCTAGTGTCCTTGAACAGTGCGATGAAGGTGTTGACGATACCGGGGATCACCAGTTTCAGGGCTTGCGGCAGAATCACCAGGCCCATGCTGCGCCAGTAACCCAGGCCCGTCGCCGCGGCCGCTTCGTACTGACCTTTGGGAATCGCTTGCAGACCGCCACGCACCACTTCGGCCACGTAGGCCGACTGGAACAGGATCACGCCGATCAGCGCCCGCAGCAGCTTGTCGAAGTTCATGCCTTCAGGCAGGAACAACGGCAGCATCACCGAGGACATGAACAGCACCGTGATCAACGGCACGCCGCGCCAGAATTCGATGAAGGTCACGCAGACCACCCGAATCGCCGGCATGTTCGAACGCCGCCCCAGGGCCAGCACAATCCCCAACGGCAATGCACCGGCAATACCGACGGTGGCGATCACCAGCGTCAGCATCAGGCCGCCCCACTGGCTGGTCGCCACCTGGGTCAGGCCGAACACGCCGCCGTGCAACAGGCACCAGGCGATGATCGGATACAGCACCAGAAAGCTCAGCCCGTACACCGCTTTACGCGGGAAGCGCGAGATGAACAACGGGGCCACCCCGATCACCGCCAGCCACACGGTCAAGTCCACGCGCCAGCGCAGGTCCACCGGGTAGTAACCATACATGAACTGGCCGAAGCGTTGCTGGATGAACACCCAGCAAGCGCCGTCCTTGGTGCAGTCGGCCTGGCTGGTGCCGACCCAGTTGGCATCGAGGATCGCCCAGCCAAGGATCGGCGGGACCACCAGGTAGATCAGATAGAACGCGAACAAGGTCAACAGGGTGTTGAGCCAGCTGGAGAACATGTTGGCGCGCATCCACGCCACCACGCCGATACTGCGGTTCGGCGGTGGCATGTCAGGTTTGAAAGTATGAGTCGTCATGCGCTTTTCCTTACCGCTCGATCAGCGCAATGCGCTTGTTGTACCAGTTCATCAGCAGGGAAATGCTGATACTGATCGCCAGGTACACGCTCATGGTGATCGCAATCACCTCGATCGCCTGCCCGGTCTGGTTCAGCACCGTACCGGCAAACAACGAAACCATTTCCGGATAACCGATCCCCGCCGCCAGCGACGAGTTCTTCGCCAGGTTCAGGTATTGGCTGGTCAGCGGGGGAATGATCACGCGCAGGGCTTGCGGGATGATGACCTTGCGCAGGGTCGGGCCGTTGCGCAAACCCAACGAGTGCGCCGCTTCGGTCTGGCCGTGGCTGACTGACTTGATGCCCGAACGCACGATCTCGGCGATGAAGGCCGCGGTGTACACGGTCAGGGCCAGGGTCAGCGCCAGCAGTTCCGGGATCAGCACCCAGCCGCCGACGAAGTTGAAGCCCTTGAGCTGCGGCATTTCCCAATGCACCGGCGCACCGAAGATCAAGGCGCACAGCGCAGGGATCAGCAGAAACAGCGCCAGGCTGGCCCAGAACTTGTGGAACGGCACACCGGTCGCTTCGAAGCGTTTGGTGGCCCAACGGTTCACCAGCACGATGGCGACGATGGCCACGACAATGCTCGCCATGAACGGCCAGAAACCGTCCGCCGCCAACGCCGCCGGCATGTTCAGTCCGCGACTGCTGACGAAGAAGGTGTCGCCGAAGTTATGGCTGTTGCGCGGCCCCGGCATGGTCAGGAACACCGCGAAGTACCAGAACAGGATCTGCAGCAGCGGCGGAATATTACGGAAAACTTCTACATACACCGTCGCCAGCTTGGCAATGATCCAGTTTTTCGACAGCCGTGATACACCGACGATGAACCCGAGGATCGTCGCCAGGATCACGCCGATGAAAGTCACCAGCAGCGTGTTGAGCAGGCCGATGACAAACACCCGGGCATAGCTGTCCGATTCGGTGTAGTCGATCAGGTGTTGAGCGATGCCGAAACCGGCACTGCGCTCCAGGAAGCTGAAACCGGAGGTAATGCCCCGGTGCTCGAGGTTGGTCTGCGTATTGTCGAACAGGTACCAGCCCATCGAGACCACCGCCACAATGGTGATGATCTGAAATAGCCACGCACGCACTTTTGGATCGCTGAGGCTGAGCCTCTGCTTTGGTGCGCCGATTGAATTTTGCATGAAGTGCCCCGCAAGGAATGGAACAGAACATCACCCGGCGGTTGGCCCACCGGGTGATAGAACCATCAGCGCACTGGTGGTGCGTATTGAATGCCGCCGTTGTTCCACAGGGCGTTCAGCCCGCGGTCGATGGCCAGTGGCGTGCTCTTGCCGAGGTTTTTCTCGAACACTTCACCGTAGTTGCCCACTTGCTTGACGATCTGCACGACCCAGTCTTTCTTCACTTTCAGGTCTTTGCCGTATTCGCCGTCAGCGCCCAGCAGACGAGCGACGTCCGGGTTCTTGGTGGCTTTGGCTTCAGCTTCGACGTTCTTCTGGGTGATGCCCATTTCTTCAGCGTTGAGCATGGCGAACAGGGTCCACTTCACAATGCTGAACCACTCTTCGTCGCCTTTACGCACGACCGGGCCCAGGGGCTCCTTGGAGATGGTTTCCGGCAGAACGACGTAGTCGGTCGGCGTGCCCAGCTTGCTGCGTTGTGCGTACAGCTGGGATTTGTCGGAGGTCAGCACGTCGCAACGACCGGATTCCAGCGACTTGGCGCTTTCATCGGAGGTGTCGAAAGTGATCGGGGTGTATTTCAGACCGTTGCCGCGGAAGTAGTCGGAAACGTTGAGCTCGGTGGTGGTACCGGCTTGAATGCAGATGGTGGCGCCGTCGAGCTCTTTGGCACTTTTCACGCCCAGTTTGTTGTTCACCAGAAAGCCGATGCCGTCGTAGTAAGTCACGCCGGCAAACACCAGGCCCATGCCCGAATCGCGGGAGCTGGTCCAGGTGGTGTTGCGCGACAGCACGTCGATTTCGCCGGACTGCAGCGCGGTGAAGCGCTCCTTGGCGTTCAGTTGGCTGAATTTGACCTTGGTCGCGTCGCCGAATACGGCAGCGGCCACAGCGCGGCAGACGTCGGCGTCGATACCGATGATCTTGCCAGTGGAGTCCGGCACCGAGAAGCCCGGCAGACCGTCACTGACACCGCACTGTACGAAACCTTTTTTCTGCACTGCATCCAGGGTCGCACCCGCCTGAGCGAACCCACTGACGCCGAGTACTGCGGCTGCAGTCACGACGGCCAGGGTGGATTTCAACATCTTCATTCAAACCTCCAGTTTTGCTCTTGTTGTGTCGGAGCGTAAGTCCTGTCGCGCCCTTGTGAGGCGTTGTAGACCCGTGTTGGCTTTTTTTAGGGTCAAGCGACGTCGGACCTGCGCCATGAGTCTAGTAGGAGAAAATCCACATCAGGGACCTCTCACTTCTCACCAATCGGCCGAACGGGCTGTAGCCCTTTCACGTTCGCGAAGCCCGTAGCGGCCACTGGCGAACATCCATCACCGGATTTTTTGCTCTCCCACAGCCAGCAGTACACTGATAGTGTTACCGCCAGGCGCGGGATCGGTTGCACCGGTTCCCCATAGCAAAGCCCGTACCAGAGCGCTCGAGAAAGCGCTTCAGCGACAGGTCAATAGCAAAACTTGTAGCCTTGCGACATCTTCTTAACTGATCAACCAGGCGCGCCCCCGGATCTCGCACTTAATGAGAGCGCACGCACATATATGGAGCACCCATGACCGAGCCCTTGATTCTTCAACCCGTCAAGCCCGCAGATGCCTGCGTTATCTGGCTGCACGGCCTGGGCGCCGACCGCTATGACTTCCTGCCGGTGGCCGAAGCGCTTCAGGAAGTACTGCTGACCACCCGCTTCGTTCTGCCCCAGGCACCGACCCGCGCCGTCACCATCAATGGCGGTTACGAGATGCCGAGCTGGTACGACATATTGGCCATGAGCCCGGCGCGCGCGATCAGCCGCGAACAGCTGGAAGCATCCGCGCAACGGGTCTTCGATTTGATCGAAGAGCAGAAGGCCAGCGGTATAGACGCCTCGCGTATCTTCCTGGCAGGTTTTTCCCAGGGCGGAGCCGTGGTCTTGCACACCGCTTTTTTGAAATGGCAGGGGCCGCTGGGTGGCGTACTCGCCCTCTCGACCTATGCACCGACCTTCAGCGACGAACTGGAACTTTCCGCCAGCCAGCAGCGCATTCCCGTACTGTCCTTGCATGGTCAGTACGATGACGTGGTGCAAAACTCCATGGGCCGGACCGCCTACGAGCATTTAAAGCAGCGTGGTGTCACCGTGACATGGCAGGAATACCCAATGGGTCACGAAGTGTTACCCGAAGAGATTCACGACATCGGCGTGTGGCTCGCCGAGCGTTTGCGTTAACCATTCATGTGAAAAGCAGCCCATTGATCCATCCCCCTACGCCGCGCCTGATTCTTGCATTACACTGGCCGGCGTATATTCCTTAATCAATTGATGAGATGACCGTGCTCAAAGCACTCAAGAAAATGTTCGGTAAAAGCGAGACTGAGCAACTCGCGCCAGTCTCCAGCGCTCCGTCTCACCATCCCAGCTACCGCACCGACGGTAATCAGTCTGGCCGGACCGCAGCCGCAGCGGTACCGAAGCACGCGCCGATGCCCACGCCGGCCGTCGAAACCGCCCCGGCCATCGATGCCGAGCAACCGCTCAGCGAAGCCGCGAAACCTGCAAAACCACGACGCGAACCCAAGCCCAAAGCACCGGTTATCCCCTGGAAACTCGAAGACTTCGCCGTCGAACCCCAGGAAGGCAAAACCCGCTTCCACGATTTCAAACTCGCCCCCGAACTGATGCACGCCATCCAGGACCTGGGCTTCCCGTATTGCACGCCGATCCAGGCACAAGTCCTCGGCTTCACCCTGGCCGGCAAAGACGCCATCGGTCGCGCCCAGACCGGCACCGGCAAAACCGCAGCGTTCCTGATTTCGATCATCACCCAGTTGCTGGAAACTCCGCCGCCGAAAGAGCGCTACATGGGTGAGCCGCGTGCCCTGATCATCGCGCCGACCCGGGAACTGGTGGTGCAGATCGCCAAGGACGCAGCCGACCTGACCAAGTACACCGGCCTCAACGTCATGACCTTCGTTGGCGGCATGGACTTCGACAAGCAACTCAAGCATCTCGAAGCCCGTCATTGCGACATCCTCGTCGCCACTCCGGGCCGTTTGCTGGACTTCAACCAGCGCGGCGACGTGCACCTGGACATGGTCGAAGTCATGGTCCTGGATGAGGCCGACCGGATGCTCGACATGGGTTTCATCCCACAAGTGCGTCAGATCATTCGCCAGACCCCGCCGAAGAACGAACGCCAGACGCTGCTGTTCTCCGCGACCTTCACCGAAGACGTGATGAACCTGGCCAAGCAATGGACCACCGACCCGTCGATCGTCGAGATCGAGTCGCAGAACGTGGCCAGCGAAAACGTCGAACAGCACATCTACGCCGTGGCCGGTGCCGACAAATACAAACTGCTCTATAACCTGGTCAACGACAACGGTTGGGAGCGGGTGATGGTGTTCGCCAACCGCAAGGATGAAGTGCGACGCATCGAAGAGCGCCTGGTGCGTGACGGCGTCAATGCCGCGCAACTGTCCGGCGATGTGCCGCAGCACAAGCGCATCAAGACCCTGGAAGGTTTCCGCGAAGGCAAGATCCGCGTGCTGGTCGCCACCGACGTGGCCGGTCGCGGCATTCACATCGACGGCATCAGCCACGTGATCAACTTCACCTTGCCGGAAGTCCCGGACGACTATGTGCACCGCATCGGCCGTACCGGTCGGGCCGGCGCCGAGGGTGTCTCCATCAGTTTTGCCGGTGAAGACGACTCCTACCAACTGCCGTCCATCGAGGCGCTGCTGGGCCGCAAGATCAGTTGTGAAACGCCCCCGACGCATTTGCTGCGGGCGGTAGAGCGCAAGCGCCCGTAACCCCGGCGCATTGAAAAAAGGCGCAGCCGGAAACGGACTGCGCTTTTTTTTCGCCCCGAAATCACTGTAGGAGCAGCCGGTCGACGCTCGATTGCTCCTACAAAAGGCGCTTGCTCGAAATAACTAAAAGTCCATAATGGACAAATTAGTTTACTTCCAGCACCCGGAGCCGACCATGTCCAGCACGCCCTACGTGATCACCCAATCCCAGGCCCGCGAACTGCTGGCACAGGTCGACGTGCCACAGATCCTGCGCAAATTGTTTCGCGACCTGGCCGCCGGGCAAGCGGTACAGCCGGCGCAGCAACTGGTGGAGTTCCCCCAGGGTGCTGGCGACTTCATCAACTATTTGGGCGTGCTCGCTGAAGATGGCGTTTACGGGGTCAAGACCTCACCTTACATCGTGCGTGAACAAGGCCCGCTGGTGACAGCCTGGACGCTGTTGATGTCGATGCAGACCGGCCAGCCATTGTTGCTGTGCGATGCCGGCGAACTGACCACCGCCCGCACTGCGGCGACGACGGCGGTGGCGGTCGATGCCCTCGCGCCGCTGAAGGCGCAGCGTCTGGCGATTATCGGCAGCGGCAAGGTCGCCCAGGCTCATCTGCACTACGTCAAGGGCCTGCGCGACTGGCAGAGCATCAGCCTCTACTCGCCGAGCCTGAGCGGCAAGAACGCCGAAGCGTTGGCATCGCTGCGCGCCCTCGACCCGCGGCTAACTGTCGTCGACAGTCGCGAAGCGGCCGTCCAGGACGCCGATGTCATCCTGCTCTGCACCTCGTCTGCAGGCCCGGTGATCGATCCTTGCGAGCTGAGCAAGTCGGCGCTGATCACCTCGATCAGCACCAACGCCCCGCGTGCCCACGAAGTGCCGCCGCAGAGCCTCAATGACATGCAGGTATTCTGTGACTATCGTCTGACCACGCCGGGGTCTGCCGGCGAAATGCTGATTGCCGGTGAACAGCATGGTTGGGACAAGCGCGCGATTGTCGGTGACCTGCCCGATCTGCTCAGCGGAAAAGTCCAGCGTCCAGACTACGACCGTCATGTGTTCTTCCGCTCCATTGGCCTGGGCCTGGAAGACATTGCGCTGGCTAATGCCATCTATCACCTGCAGCCCTAACACCACAAAACCCATGTGGGAGCGAGCTTGCTCGCGATAGCGGTTTATCAGTCAAAATTGATGTCGACTGACTCGACGCTATCGCGAGCAAGCTCGCTCCCACAGGGGACTTCCACAATTTTCGACATTTGCGCCCCCACAGGAGACATGCATGAGCCAGGCAGACTTCATCATCATCGGCGGCGGGATTGCCGGCGCTTCCACCGGCTTCTGGCTGTCCCGGCAGGCCAGGGTGATCGTGCTCGAACGCGAATCCCATCCGGCCTACCATTCCACCGGACGTTCCGCCGCATTGTTCACCGCCGCCTATGGCACGCCGCAAGTGCGGGCGTTGACCCAGGCCAGCCGTGATTTCTTCGACGCCCCACCCGCCGGGTTCTGCGAGCACACGTTGCTGACGCCGCGCGGTGAGATGACCGTGGACTTCACTGGCGATCCGGCCGAGTTGAACAGTCAATACCTGAGCGCCAAAGCCACGGTGCCGGAGATGCAACTGCTCAGCGCCGACGAAGCCTGCGCGCGCCTGCCGATCCTGCGCCGGGAAAAAGTCCACGGCGCGATCTACGACCCGACCGCCAGCGATATCGACACCGATGCCTTGCACCAGGGGTACCTGCGCGGTATCCGCCGCAATCAGGGTGAAGTGCATACCGACAGCGAAGTCCTGAGTCTGACCCGTGATGCCGAAGGCATGTGGCAGGTGCAAACCAACGGTCAGACGTTCAGCGCCCCGATCATCATCAACGCCGCAGGTGCCTGGGCCGACAAGATCGGTGAACTGGCAGGCGCCAGGCCACTGGGCCTGCAACCGAAACGGCGCGCGGCCTTCATCTTCGCTGGCCCCGAAGGCGTGGACATCCACCACTGGCCGATGCTGGTCAGCCTCGATGAGTCCTTTTATATGAAACCCGACGCCGGCATGTTCCTCGGCTCGCCGGCCAACGCCGACCCGGTGGAGCCCCACGACGTGCAGCCCGAAGAGCTGGACATCGCGATGGGCATCTACCAGATCGAAGAAGCCACCACCCTGACCATCCGCCGACCGACCCGCACCTGGGCCGGCCTGCGCAGCTTCGTCCCTGACGGCGATCTGCTGTCCGGCTTCGATCCGCAAGTACCCGGGCTGTTCTGGGTTGCGGCACAGGGCGGCTACGGCATCCAGACCTCGCCCGCCATGGGCCAGGCGAGCGCCGCACTGGTTCGCGGTGAAGCCTTGCCCGAACAACTCACACGTTTTGGCCTGAGCGCCACCATGCTGTCCCCCGCCCGCCTGGGCTGAGTGGCGTCCTAAGGTGACGTCTCGCCATGATTGCGGCACACTTCCAGCACCCTTTTTCACAAGGGTGCCGATGCTGCCTGGAGCTCCACTATGAACGCCCACGAACAAGATCCGGCCCTGGATGGCTCTGCGCAGTCACGTTCGCCGCTGGACAACTTCCGGGCGATTGCCGATGCCATCGCCACGCTGTTCTTCCCTCACGCCGAAGTGGTGCTGCACGATCTGCGCACGCAAAAGGTCGACTACATCGCCAACAACCTGTCGAAACGGGAAATCGGTGACGATTCGGCGCTGGAGGACATGCTCAGCGACGACGTCAGCGAACGCAACATCGGGCCTTACGAAAAGCTCAATTGGGATGGTCAGAAAATTCGCAGTCTCAGCAGCGTGCTGCGCGACAGCGAAGGTCATCCGCTGGCCGTGCTGTGCATCAATCTGAATATTTCGCTGTTCGAGAATGCCAAGGCGGCGCTGGATCTGTTCCTGTCGCCGAGCAAGTTGATTCCGCAGCCGGATTCACTGTTTCGCGATGACTGGCAGGAGCGGATCAATACCTTCCTCCACGCCTGGCTGCGCGAGCGCCAGCTAAGCCTGAACCTGCTGACCCGCGACCACAAACGCGAACTGGTGCTGGCCCTGCACGCCGAAGGCGCCTTCAAAGGCAAAAGCGCCTCCAACTATGTGGCGAACGTGCTGAACATGGGGCGGGCGACGGTGTACAAGCATTTGAAGGAATTGAAGAGCTGATACGCAACTGTGTACCGATGGATTGTGGAAAACGCCAAACCCTGTAGGAGCCGGCTTGCCGGCGAAGGCGTCCTCAAGATCGCTATCGCCGGCAAGCCGGGCTCCTACAGGTATCCGGGGTTTATTCCAATGCCGAAGCCGGCCCGAAGAACTCGTAACGACTTTGCTTTTCCGGTACGCCCAACGCCTTGAGGTGACGCTTGACCGCCGACATGAAACCTTTAGGCCCAAGGAAGTAAGCATCCAGGTCGCGCTGCTGCGGCAACCACTCGCTCAGTTGCTCCTGGCTCAACAGCCCGACCTTGTCCGCCGCCGGGCTGACACCGTCATCTTCGTCGTAGCAATAAAAACGCTTGAGCTGCGGATGACGCTCGGCCAGGCCGTCGATCCAGTCGCGGAAGGCGTGGACGCTGCCGTTGCGGGCGCAGTGGATAAAGTGCACCGGACGCTCGGTCGCCAGCGCGGCTTCGAGCATCGGCAGGGTCGGAGTGATGCCGACGCCACCGCTGATCAGCACCAACGGCTTGTCACTCGCCGTCAGGGTGAACTCGCCCGATGGCGGGAACAACTGGATGCTGGAACCGACGTGCAGTTGATCGTGCAGGTGATTAGAGGCGCGGCCGCCCTCTTCGCGCTTGACGCTGATACGGTACTGGCCTTTATTGGCCAGGGCCGACAGCGAATAATTACGGCGAATCTCTTCGCCATCGAGGATCAACTTCATGCCGATGTACTGGCCGGGTTCGGCCTCCAGAATCGCACCTTTGTCAGCCGGCTCGAAGTAGAACGAAGTGATTTCCGCGCTCTCTTCTACCTTGGCCACCACGATGAATTCCCGCGCTCCGCGCCAGCCGCCGGGTGCCTGTTCTTTCTGATCGTAGATGCTGGTTTCGGCACCGATCAGGATGTCGGCCAATTGACCGTAGGCGGCGCCCCAGGCAGCCATCACTTGCGGCGTGGCGATTTCGTCACCCAGCACTTCGGAGATGGCGCGCAGCAGGCAGCTGCCGACGATCGGGTAGTGTTCCGGCAGAATCTGCAGGGCCACGTGCTTGTTGATGATCTTGGCCACCAGATCGCCCAGTTGGTCGAGCTGATCGATGTGTCGCGCATACATCAGGACGCCGTTGGCCAGGGCACGGGGCTGATCGCCGCTGGCCTGGTGGGCCTGGTTGAACAGCGGGCGCACCTCCGGGTATTCGGAGAGCATCATGCGGTAGAAGTGAGTGATCAAGGCTTCGCCACCGCTTTCCAGCAACGGCACGGTAGATTTGACGATTGCACGGTCTTGAACGCTAAGCATTAAATTACTCCTGAACGACTGGTTTCTATCTGGATGGCTTATACCAATCAGTTTTCATGCCAAGAATTAAATCCTTTTAATTCAATAATTTATGAATAATATAGTCATAAAGACATGGGTTAACTTATAGTCATACGGACTACATGGAGTCACTATGACTGCAAAATCCCTGCTGACCGCCCTGCTGCCACTGGTCTCTGACCTGTCCCGCGAATTGCCCGAAGGCGAGCGCTATCGGCGCCTGCTCGAAGCCATGCGTGCGCTGCTGCCTTGCGATGCCGCGGCCCTGCTGCGCATCGATGGCGAATGGCTGGTGCCGCTGGCCGTCGACGGGTTGAGCATCGACACCCTCGGTCGACGTTTCAAGATCAGCGAGCACCCGCGATTCGAAGCATTGCTGAGTAGCCCCGGGCCGACCCGGTTCGCTGCCGACAGTAATTTGCCCGACCCCTACGACGGTCTGGTCGATGGACTTGAGGAGCATATGGAAGTCCACGACTGCATCGGCTGCCCGCTGTTTATCGACGAGCGTCCCTGGGGCTTGCTGACCCTCGATGCCCTCGACCCCGAGCGCTTCGAACCGATCGAGCTGGACGCCCTGCAAGCCTTCGCCAGCCTCGCCGCCGCCACGGTCAACGCCGCCGAGCGCATCGAACGCCTGGCCAATCGTGTCGAAGACGAACATCAGCGCGCCGAGGTGTATCGCCAGGCCAGTGGCCAACAGAACCGCGAGATGATCGGCCAGAGCAAGGCCCACAAACGGTTGGTGGAAGAGATCAATCTGGTGGGCGGCAGCGATCTGACCGTGCTGATCACCGGCGAAACCGGGGTCGGCAAGGAGCTGGTGGCCCAGGCCATCCACGCCGCCTCGCCTCGGGCCGACAAGCCGATCATCAGCCTCAACTGCGCCGCATTGCCGGAGACACTGGTGGAGAGTGAACTGTTTGGTCACGTCCGCGGGGCGTTTACCGGGGCGATGAACGATCGGCGCGGCAAGTTCGAACTGGCCAATGGCGGCACGCTGTTCCTCGATGAAGTCGGCGAGCTGTCGCTGACGGTGCAGGCCAAATTGCTGCGGGTGTTGCAAAGCGGCCAGCTGCAGCGTCTGGGCTCGGACAAGGAGCATCAGGTCGACGTGCGATTGATTGCCGCGACCAACCGCGACCTGGCCGAGGAAGTGCGCAGCGGACGCTACCGCGCCGACTTCTACCATCGGCTGAGTGTCTACCCCTTGCTGGTGCCGGCATTGCGCGATCGCGGGCGCGATGTGCTGCTGCTCAGCGGCTTTTTTCTGGAGCAGAACCGCTCGCGCATGGGGCTCAACAGCCTGCGCCTGAGCAACGACGCGCAGGCTGCGTTACTGGCGTATGAGTGGCCAGGGAACGTGCGGGAACTGGAGCACCTGATCGGCCGCAGTGCGCTGAAAGCCTTGGGTCACTGCAAGGAGCGGCCGAAGATCCTCAGCTTGAGTGCGGCGGACCTGGATTTGCCCAATGGCAACGTTGAAGTCTTATCCGAGCAACCGACTGCAGTCCCCGTGGCATTGGTGTCGGGGGATTTACGCGAGGCCACCGAACATTATCAGCGCCAATTGATCGGCGCCTGCCTGGAACGCCACCATAATAACTGGGCGAGTGCGGCGCGGGAGCTGGGCCTGGACCGGGCGAACCTTGGGCGGATGGCCAAGCGATTGGGCATTAAGTAATGGCCCCGACGATGGGGCCCTAAGGTTCACTCAAATTGCTAAAGCCTGCCCCCGACAAGTCGATAACCCGGCATTGATAGTTGTTGGCGATCTCGCGATCGCCCTTCACCTTTTTTCACAGAAGGTTCTTATGTCCTCCAACAACGCCCGCGCAGACTCACTATCGCTTTTGCTGTTTACCTTGCGTAGCGGCAAGCTGATGGCAATCAATCTGCTGAAAGTCAGTGAAATCATCCCCTGCCCGCCTCTGACACGGTTGCCGGAATCGCATCCCCACGTCAAAGGCATCGCCACCCTGCGCGGGACTGCGTTGTCGGTGATCGACCTCAGCCGCGCCATCGGCGAGCGCCCCCTGGAAGACCCGAACGGTGGCTGCCTGATCGTCACTGACGTCAGCCGGTCCAAGCAAGGCCTGCACGTCCAGGCAGTGAGCAAGATCGTCCACTGCCTGTCCACCGACATCCGTCCGCCTCCCTTCGGCTCGGGCGGCGTGCGCTCGTACATCACCGGTGTAACTTCGGTCGACGGCACCCTGGTGCAGGTGCTGGATATCGAAAAAGTCATCCACGGCATCGCCCCGGCGCAGATCGAAACGGCTCCGACCGAACTGAGCATGGAAGATGCCGAAATCCTCGGCAATGCACGGATCCTGGTGGTCGATGACAGCCAGGTCGCCCTGCAGCAATCGGTGCACACCCTGCGCAATCTCGGGCTGCAATGCCACACCGCGCGCAGTGCCAAGGAAGCCATCGACTGCCTGCTGGACCTGCAAGGCACCGCCCAGCAGATCAACCTGATCGTCTCGGACATCGAAATGTCGGAGATGGATGGCTATGCCTTTACCCGCACCCTGCGCGAGACGCCGGACTTCGCGCACCTTTATGTGCTGCTGCACACCTCGCTGAACAGTGCCATGAACAGCGAAAAAGCCCGACTGGCCGGGGCCAATGCGGTACTGACCAAGTTCTCCTCGCCAGAACTGACCAAATGCCTGATCGAAGCGGCCAAGACCGTCGCCGAACAAGGTCATTGAGCCTTGACCGGGAATTTTTGCTTTCTGCTGCGGCGCAACCTGGCCGAGGCGCTGCCCGTTATCACCTGGCCTCAAGGGATTGTCCTGAGCACCTACCGCCCCGAACTGGCGCATGCCGTGCATCACTTGATGCAACGGGGCCATCAGGAAGGTGGCGGTCGCGTGCCGGCGGTGGAGGTCTGGCAACAGCGTTTCGAAACTGACCCAGAGTACGATCCGGCCTTGTGCTTCATCGCCCTGGATGCCGAGGGCATCGTGGGCGTGTGCCAATGCTGGACCAGCGCCTTTATCAAGAATCTGGTGGTGCATCCGCGAGCTCAGGGCCAGGGATTGGGGCGAGCTTTGCTATTGCATGCTTTCAGCGTGTTTCAGCAGCGGCGCGAAGGTTATGTGGATTTGAAGGTACTGGAGGGCAATCTTCGGGCTCAACGCTTGTATGAAAGTGCCGGAATGTATGTGGTCCGCCGGGAAACGGTTCCGGTCTGACACGCCGCCTTCGCGGGCAAGCCGCGCTCACACAGGATGTATGTCGTTCGCGAAGGATAAAGACGACACAAAACCTGTGGGAGCGTGGCTTGCCCGCGAAGAGGCCGACACATTCCACACATAACCATCTGGCATACTCCAGGCATTCGACCAATCAAATGCCAAGGATGCCTCGACCATGAAAGCTGCAACCCTGACCTTCCTCTGCCTCACCGCCCTCGCCACCCAGGCCCATGCCTCCAGCTCCGACGCCTGGGCCGCCTACGACAAAGCCGTGCTCGCCGGCTGCACCAAGGCCAGCGGGCTGAAGAATGCCAAACCCGTCGGCAACGCCGCACAGTTCGATGACCGGGTCGGCTACACCGCAATGCTGCTGCAAGGCCAATACCCGCAAAAACACATGAAAGGCCAGCAAGGCACCGAGCTGTGCCTGTTCAACAAAAAAAGCAAAACCGCCTACGTAACCGAGTGGGACTCCATCCGCCCAACCGCCAAGGCGCAGTGACTGGCGCACTACTTGCTTCGACACCCGCCTCAACGGTGGCTTTCTGTCGCCATTTCATGCCTTCACATGCGACCGACTGCTCAATGAATACGACGTTTTCCTGCGTAGGGTGCGGCAAGTGCTGCAACGACCACCATGTCCCCCTGACCCTGGCCGAAACCCGGATGTGGGCGGCCGACGGCGGTCAAGTGATCGTGCTGGTGGAAGGCTTCCTGGGCAATGGCCTGGGCTTGCCCGTGCAGCAACGCGAACACGCCGAACGCCGTTCGGTGGTGGTTCGAAGCGGCGATACAGAGGCGTACGTGGCGATCACCTTTGCCGCCTACAACGCCGGTCCCTGCCGGAATCTTGACGAAGATAACCTCTGCCGCATCTACGAGCGCCGGCCGCTGGTGTGCCGCATCTATCCGATGGAAATCAATCCGCACATTCCCCTGAATACCGCGCTGAAGGAATGTCCGACCGAGTCATGGGAAAAAGGGCCGGATCTGATTGTGGGTGGCCAATTGGTCGATCAGGGGTTAGTGGACCTGATCCAGCGCTCCCGTCAGGCGGATCGCGATGAAATCCAGACCAAGGATGCGATTTGTGCTTTATTGGGTATTCGGACGACAGCACTGAAAGGTGACGGGTTTACTGCTTATTTGCCGGACATGGCCGCGTTTGCTTCAGTGATCGACCAGGTGGCTGGAAAGACGCTGGATGACTGGGGCAGCGAATGGACGTTCCATGTGTCTGGCGATGACATCGCCGGGCAAGTGCTGGAGGCTGGGGCGCAGGTGGCGACTGATGAGCCGTTGAATTATGCGTTTATTTCGTTGCGGGCGGCTTGATTCAAGGGGTGTGCCGCCTGTTAAGGCCCCTTCGCGGGCAAGCCCGCTCCCACAGGATTTGGTGGTGTGCATTGAAATCACGTTCACCCCGATCACTGTGGGAGCGGGCTTGCCCGCGAAGGCGGCAGACCAGACACCGCAGAACTTAAACCTTAACGCTTGCCCATCGAACGACGAGTCCCGGGAGGCGCCGCCCCCGGCGTCTTGGTATGACCATTCTTCGCGCCATTCTTGTACCAGGGCTGACTGGCATTCTTCGCTGCGGCGAGTTCACCCGGTTTGAACGGGAACTTGAACGCAGGAATCGCGGCTTTGGTTTCGCTGTCTGCGCTGGAGTCGACGCTGTCTGGCAGGTCTGCCTGGTCGTCGCTCGAGGCGTCGGTAACCGGCGGTTGTGTCGGGGAAGTCATGAAAGCTCCGGGTGATGCAAAAGAGTCGGGCCCGGTCAGCGAGCCGCGAAAGCCGGCAGTATACCTGTCTCTAGGGCTGCAAGCTTCACGCCGCTGGCGAGTCCGTCGGGTTTGTGGTGACTGTTCTGGCCTCTTCGCTGGCAAGCCAGCTCCTACACGGGATTCGCGTACACCACGACCCCCTGTAGGAGCTGGCTTGCCAGCGAAGGCGTCAGCCCAGTCAACCCCCCCCCCAAACTGACAGCGCCGTCAGTTAGCCGTCACCTTCCTGACGGCCGAACAGGTTTATAAAGGAAGGTATAAACCTGACAAAACTCGACCACCCAGCCCGGCGTCCCACTCGCATGCGAATTCAGAAAAAAACCGCCTTGTTCGTCGGTCTGCTGATAGCCCTGGCAGCGCTGGGCACCTGGTACCTCACCAAGCCCGCCACGGCAAAACTGGCCGCCCCCACCGCCATCCCTGTGCGGGTAGTTGCCGTCGTCGAAAAAGACGTGCCTCGCTACGTCAGCGGCATCGGCTCGGTATTGTCCCTGCACAGCGTCGTGGTACGCCCGCAGATCGACGGCATTCTCACCCGGATCCTGGTCAAGGAAGGTCAGCTGGTGAACAAAGGCGACCTGCTGGCGACCATCGACGACCGTTCGATACGTGCCAGTCTCGATCTGGCCCGGGCGCAGTTGGGCGAAAGCCAGGCGCAATTGCAGGTCGCGCAGGTCAACCTCAAGCGCTACAAACTGCTGAGCGTCGACGACGGCGTGTCCAAACAGACCTATGACCAGCAACAAGCCCTGGTCAACCAACTCAAGGCCACCGCCCAAGGCAATCAGGCCTCGATCGATGCCGCCCAGGTGCAGCTTTCCTACACGCAGATTCGCTCCCCGGTCAGCGGTCGTGTCGGGATTCGTACGGTGGACGAAGGCAACTTCCTGCGCATGAGCGACACCCAAGGCTTGTTCACCGTGACCCAGATCGACCCCATCGCCGTCGAGTTCTCCCTGCCGCAGCAAATGCTGCCGACCCTGCAGGGCCTGATCAACGATCCACAGCGCGCCCGGGTCAAGGCCTACATCGGTGCCGACACTGACGGCGAAACCGGCAACCTGCTGGGCGAAGGCCATCTGACCCTGATCGACAACCAGATCAACGCCAACACCGGAACCATCCGCGCCAAGGCCGAATTCAACAACGCCGGGCAAAAACTCTGGCCGGGCTTGCTGGTGACGGTAAAGATTCAGACAGCGCTGGATAAAGACGCCCTGGTGGTTCCGCCCACTGTCGTACAACGCGGCCTGGATCAACATTTCGTCTACCGGGTCAAGGGTGACAAAGTCGAAACGGTCCAGGTGCAAATGATCCACCAAGGCAGCGGCCAGGACATCATCAAAGGCGTCAATCCGGGTGACGTGCTGGTCAGTGATGGCCAGTCGCGCCTCAAGCAAGGCTCCACGGTCCAGGTACTGACCGAGCCGCCGCAAGTGGTCCAGTCGGAGCCGCAACCATGAAGGGCAACGGCTCGGTTTCGGCATGGTGCATCGATCATCCGGTGGCGACGATCCTGCTGACCTTCGCCCTGGTATTGCTCGGTGTCATCGCCTTCCCGCGGTTGCCGATCGCGCCGCTGCCGGAAGCTGAATTCCCGACCATCCAGGTGGCCGCGCAACTGCCCGGCGCCAGTCCGGAAACCATGGCATCGTCGGTCGCCACACCGCTCGAAGTGCAGTTCAGTTCCATCCCCGGTGTGACCCAGATGACCTCGAGCAGCGCCCTGGGCTCGACCAACCTGACCCTGCAGTTCACCCTCGATAAAAGCATCGACACCGCCGCCCAGGAAGTCCAGGCGGCGATCAACACCGCTGCCGGCAAACTGCCCAAGGACATGCCGACCCTGCCCACCTGGCGCAAGGTCAACCCGGCCGACAGCCCGGTGCTGATCCTCAACATCAACTCGACCCGGATGCCCGGCACGGAACTCAGCGACCTCGTCGAAACCCTGCTCTCCCGTCAGATCAGCCAGATCGATGGTGTAGGCCAGATCAACATCACCGGCCAGCAACGTCCGGCCATCCGCGTTCAGGCGTCGGCGGACAAACTCGCCGCGATCGGCCTGACCCTGGCGGACATTCGCCTGGCGTTGCAACAGACCAGCCTCAACCTGGCCAAAGGTGCGCTGTACGGCGAGTCGAGCATTTCGACCCTGTCCACCAACGACCAGCTATTCCACCCCGAGGAATACAGCCAACTCATCGTTTCCTACAAAGACGGTGCACCGGTTCATCTCAGAGATGTCGCGAAAGTGGTCAACGGCGCGGAAAACGCCTACGTCCAGGCGTGGGCCGGGGATCAACCGGGCGTCAACCTGGTGATATTCCGGCAACCGGGGGCCAACATCGTCGAGACCGTGGACCGGATCCAGGCGGCCTTGCCGACACTGGAGGCCATGTTGCCCGCCTCGGTCCAGGTCGGGGTGCTGGTCGACCGGACCCAGACCATCCGCGCCTCGTTGCACGAAGTGGAAATCACCTTGCTGATTGCGATCATGCTGGTGGTCGCGGTGATGGCAATGTTCCTGCGCCAACTGTCGGCGACGCTGATCGTCACCGCCGTGCTCGGTGTGTCGCTGATCGCCAGTTTCGCCCTGATGTACATCATGGGCTTCAGCCTGAACAACCTGACCCTGGTGGCGATCGTGGTGGCTGTGGGGTTTGTGGTCGACGATGCGATCGTGGTGGTGGAAAACATCCACCGGCATCTGGAAGCGGGCGACGGCATGCGCGAGGCGGCGATCAAGGGTGCCGGCGAGATCGGGTTTACCGTGGTCTCGATCAGTGTCTCGCTGGTGGCGGCGTTCATTCCGTTGCTGTTCATGGGCGGCGTGGTCGGGCGATTGTTCAAGGAATTTGCCCTGACCGCGACCTCGACCATCATGATTTCGGTGGTGGTGTCCCTGACCCTGGCGCCGACCCTCGCCGCATTGTTCATGCGCGCGCCGGTGCATCGCGCCCATGACAAGCCGGGGTTCGGCGAGCGCTTGCTGGCGTGGTACGAAAAAGGCCTGCGCCGCGCCCTCGCCCATCAGACGCTGATGATCGGCGTATTCGGCCTGTCCCTGGTGCTGGCCATCAGCGGTTACATCTTTATCCCCAAGGGCTTCTTCCCGGTGCAGGACACCGGCTTTGTCCTCGGCACCACCGAGGCGGCCGCTGATATTTCCTATGGCGACATGGTGAAAAAACACCTGGCAATGGCCGAAATCGTCGCTGCCGACCCGGCCGTGGAGGCGTTTTCCCACTCGGTCGGCGTCTCTGGCAGCAATCAGACCATCGCCAACGGACGCTTCTGGATCTCCCTGAAAAAACGCGGTGACCGCGACGTCTCCGCCAGCGAGTTCATCGACCGGATTCGCCCGCAACTGATGAAAGTCCCGGGCATCGTGCTGTACCTGCGCGCCGGCCAGGACATCAACCTCAGTTCCGGCCCGAGTCGTGCCCAGTACCAATACGTGCTCAAGAGCAACGACGGCGCGACCCTCAGCACCTGGACCCAGCGGCTGACGGAAAAACTGCGCGGCAACCCGGCATTCCGCGACATTTCCAACGACTTGCAACTGGGCGGCAGCATTACCCACATCAGCATCGATCGTAGCGCGGCAGCACGTTTCGGCCTGACTGCCAGTGATGTCGACGAAGCGCTGTATGACGCCTTCGGCCAGCGGCAAATCAATGAATTCCAGACCCAGACCAACCAGTACAACGTGATCCTGGAACTGGACACAAAACAACGCGGCAAAGCCGAAAGCCTCAACTACTTCTACCTGCGCTCGCCATTGAGCGGGCAGATGGTGCCGCTTTCGGCACTGGCGAAATTCGATGCGCCGACCATCGGCCCGCTGTCCATTGCCCACGACGGCATGTTCCCGGCTGCCAACCTGTCGTTCAACCTGGCCCCGGGGGTAGCACTTGGTGATGCGGTGATCATGCTCAATCAGGCCAAGGCCGAAATCGGCATGCCAACGGCCATCAGCGGTAATTTCCAGGGCGCGGCCCAGGCGTTCCAGAGTTCGCTGGCCAGCCAGCCGTGGCTGATCCTCGCGGCGCTGGTGGCGGTGTATATCATTCTCGGCGTGCTCTACGAGAGCTTCGTGCACCCGCTGACGATCATCTCGACCCTGCCGTCGGCGGGGCTTGGTGCGGTCATCATGCTATGGATCTGTGGCCAGGACTTTTCGATCATGGCGCTGATCGGGCTGGTGCTGTTGATCGGGATCGTCAAGAAAAACGGCATCCTGATGATCGACTTCGCCCTCGAAGCCCAGCGCAAAGGCGGCCTGCCAGCGGAAGAGGCGATCTACCAGGCCTGCATCACCCGGTTCCGGCCGATCATCATGACCACCCTCGCCGCCCTGCTCGGCGCCCTGCCGCTGATGCTCGGCTACGGCACCGGCGCCGAACTGCGCCAGCCGTTGGGGATCGCGGTTGTCGGCGGCCTGCTGGTGAGCCAGGCGCTGACGTTGTTCACCACTCCGGTCATATACTTGTGGCTCGAGCGGATATTCCACAGACCCAAACCCGCAACACTAGCGGTGCCGGCGACCACAGACTGAGGCAGGGGTCATGCGCGTTCTGATTATCGAAGACGAAGAAAAAACCGCGGACTATCTGCATCGCGGCCTGACGGAGCAAGGTTACACCGTGGACCTGGCGCGCGACGGCGTCGGCGGCTTGCACATGGCGCTGGAAAGCGAGTATGCGGTGATTGTCCTCGACGTCATGCTGCCGGGCCTCGACGGCTTCGGCGTACTGCGCGCGTTGCGTGCGCGCAAACAAACCCCGGTGATCATGCTCACCGCCCGGGAGCGAGTGGAAGATCGCATCAAAGGCCTGCGCGACGGCGCCGACGATTACCTCGGCAAACCGTTTTCCTTCCTGGAACTGGTGGCGCGCCTGCAAGCCCTGACCCGCCGCAGCGGCGGCCATGAGCCGGTACAAGTCAGCATCGCCGACCTGTGGATCGACTTGATCAGCCGCAAGGCCACCCGCGCCGGCATGCGCCTGGACCTGACCGCCAAGGAGTTCTCGCTGCTGAGCGTGCTGGCCCGCCGACAAGGTGAAATCCTCTCGAAAACCGCCATCGCCGAGATGGTCTGGGACATCAATTTCGACAGCGACGCCAACGTCGTCGAAGTCGCGATCAAACGCTTGCGGGCCAAGCTCGACGGGCCGTTCGAAGAGAAACTGCTGCACACCATCCGCGGCATGGGTTATGTGCTGGAGAGCCGTGGTGTCCAGTAACAGCATTGCCCTGCGCTTGAGCGGGATGTTTACGCTGGTGGCGCTGCTGGTGTTTCTGTTGATCGGCTGGGCCTTGTACCAGCAGGTCGATAAAGGCCTGGGCCTGTTGCCCGAAGCCGAGCTGGATGCGCGCTACAGCGTGCTCGAATCCACCGTCGGCCGTTACGGCACGCCGGAGCATTGGGTGAAGATCAACAACAAGCTCAAGCTGCTCGGTGAAGAAGACAAGCGCATCAGTTTCTGGATCATCAGCGGCGATCCCCAATACGAATACGGCCACCTGACGCCGCAGATTCGGGCCTTTGCCCAAGGACCTTTGGGTATGCGCGACCTGAAACTGCCGGATCAGCCTTATCCGTTGAAAGTGCTGGTCAGCCAGTTTCCGGCCAAGGACCAGCGACCGCCACTGCGCTTCATGATCGGCATCGACACCGAAACGTTTTTACAGACTCAGCACCACTTGTTGATCGCCCTGATCAGCCTGGCGATCATCGGCGTACTACTGGCGTCGGCACTCGGTTATTGGGTGGCGCGGATCGGCCTCCAGCCACTGATAAAACTGTCCCAGGAGGCCCAGCGCCTGGCCCCGCCATTGCGTTCCGGGCGGTTGCGGCTGGCCTCACTGCCGCCGGAGCTCAATCAGTTCGTCAACTCGTTCAACTCCACCCTCGAACGGGTCGAGCAAGCCTACTCGCGCCTGGAATCGTTCAACGCCGACGTCGCCCACGAGTTGCGCTCGCCGCTGACCAACCTGATCGGCCAGACTCAGGTGGCACTGACCCGTGGCCGTTCCGCCGAACACTACTTCGAAGTGCTGCAATCGAACCTCGAAGAACTTGAACGGCTGCGTTCGATCATCAATGACATGCTGTTCCTCGCCAGTGCCGACCAGGGCAGCAAGGCCACCAAGCTGACTTCCACCTCCCTGGCGGACGAAGTGGCAACCACCCTGGAATACCTGGATTTCATCCTCGAAGACGCCCAGGTCCAGGTGCAGGTCAGTGGCGACGCCCAGGTGCGGATCGAAATCGCGCATCTGCGTCGGGCGTTGATCAATCTGCTGAGCAATGCCGTGCAGCACACCGAACCCGGGCAAGTGATTCAAGTCCGGATCGAGGCCGAGGCGCATCAGGTCAGCATCGGCGTGGCGAACCCGGGAACGCCGATTGCCAGCGAGCATCTGCCGCGATTGTTCGAGCGTTTCTATCGGGTCGATGCTTCGCGCAGCAACAGTGGCAATAACCACGGCCTGGGCTTGGCGATCGTCAAGGCGATTGCACTGATGCATGGCGGAGATGTGTTTGTGCGAAGTGATCATGGCATGAATACTTTCGGCATCCACCTCCCCGTCTGACGCCCCCCCTGTAGGAGCTGGCTTGCCAACGAAGAGGCCCTCGAGCCTTGCACCGCGCATGAGAACGCCTTCGCCAGCAAGCCGGCTCCTACAGATGCGATCCTTGTGTTTTTCGCAACAGTCCTTTCATGAATCCGCTCTTTTTCCCCGCCTCATTGCGCCTTATCTTTGCCGCACCAAACAGCACTTGCCAAGCAAGAAGGTTTTAAAGATGTCCAACATCATGGGTATTGCCAGCGCTTTCGTTTTGTCCTCGTTGTTCCTGTCTCCGGTCGCCATGGCTGAAGAGTCACAGACTTTCGCCGCGTACAACGATGCGCGTGCTGCAGCGTTCGAAGCGTATCAGAGCGACATGACGGCCAAGGCGCAGGATGCCGCGCAAACCCCTCAGGCGTCGACCAATCGGGCCCAGACCGGTCTGCAGAAAGACAGCTGACTGTTAGAAAACACTCTGTTTCCCTCGACACGCTCATCGGCTCTTACCGGTGAAACGTTGTCTTCAAGCCGCTGTTGTCAGCGGCTTTTTTTTTGCCGTTCGTTGCGGTTGCTGCAACGATAACCGAGTGATCAGCGACGACCGGTTTACCTTTTACTGACTCAGGCTACAAAAAAGGCCAGCATGTTTTGCTGGCCTTTTTTTTGCTTGGGATTTATACAGGCGATGTAAACGCTATCGGTCTGCGGCGCACTGCCCCGACGCTTGTACCAGCCGTTTCTTATCGCCTTATCAGTAGAAGTCAGAACCATGAGTGTGTGCCGTGCGATAACTCACCACCCGATCCGTTCGACACGACCGGAACGGCTTCTGACCCTCGGCAGTTTGTTGTTGGTGATTGCCATATTGAGCATGGTCTCCTTCCTGCTGATCCGTGAACGCGCCAACGCCGAGCTGTCGGCCACTCGTGCAGCGTCCAATATCGTGCAATTGATCGACGCCGACGTCCTGCGCAACATGCAACTCTACGATCTGTCGTTGTTGGGTCTGATTGCCGCCTCGCAGCGTGAAGACCTCAAATCCGTATCCCCGCTCATCCGTCACTTGGCCTTGTTCGACCGCGCCACGGCTGCACCCTACAAAGGCGACATTTTATTGCTCGATAACCAGGGCGACGTGATTGCCGATTCAGCCTCGGTGCAGCCCAGAAAGGGCAACTATGCCAACCGTGAATACTTCCAGTCCCATGTGAATGACCGGACCCCTGGGATGTTCATCAGCCGCCCGTTCAAGTCTGCAGAGGCAGACAATGAATGGCGTATCAGTTTCAGCCGCCGGATCAGTGGCCCCCACGGCGAATTCATCGGCGTGGCTGAAGCCGCCATGCGGTTGAACTACTTCGATCAATTGTTCAACAGCTTGAACATCGGTCGCGACAGTACCATCACCCTGATCAGCAAGGACGGTATTCTCCTGGCCCTGCAACCGCGTCCGGTCGAGGAGCTGATCGGCAAGGACTTCAGCAACCGCCCCAACTTCCAGCGCATCGTCAAAGAAGGCAACGGCAGCTTCACCGGCACTTCAAGCCTCTACCAGGATGAGCGCCTGTACACATTTTCCAAGGTGGGCGACTTGCCGTTGATCGTCATCGTTGCCCTGTCCAGCGACGAAGTCTATGCGTCGTGGAAACGCACGGCGCTGGTGGTCGGTCTGGCGACCTTGGCGCTATGCGTGAGCCTGCTCTGGCTGACCTGGTTGTTCAGCCGGGAACTGCGCCTGCGGCATAACGCAGAGCAGGAGCTTGCGCAATTGGCGGCCACGGACGCCTTGACCGGTCTGGCCAACCGCCGAACCCTGGATCAAGTGCTGCGCCATGAGTGGTTTCGCGCCCAGCGCTCCGGCATGCCGCTCTCGCTGTTGATGATCGATGCCGACCATTTCAAGGACTTCAACGATCGCCACGGACACCAGGGTGGCGATGATGCGTTGCGGTCACTGGCAAAGGTCATCAGCACCCATGTCCGACGGCCGGCCGATCTTGTCGCTCGATATGGTGGCGAAGAGTTTTCGGTGATTCTCGCCGAAACCGATAGCCGGGGCGCGCAGCAGATTGCCGAAAACATCCGCAGCGCGGTCGAGCAGTTGCCGTTGAGGACGGATGCAGAGTCGCCGATGACTGTCAGTATCGGGATCAGCACCTGGACCACAAAGAGCGACATCAGCCTGGAGCAATTGCTGTTTGCTGCGGACAAAGCGTTGTACCAGGCCAAGGAAAGTGGGCGTAATCGGGTGGTCGCTGCGGATTAAAAGCGAAGATCAAAAGATCGCAGCCTTCGGCAGCTCCTACCTTGGAACGCATTCCCCTGTAGGAGCTGCCGCACGCTGCGATCTTTTGATCTTGATCTTTATTCACAGGCATAAAAAAAGGCCACCCGAAGGCAGCCTTGAAAAACTAGAGAGGTTTTTTGCTTACACGGCCGCAACTGGGCGCATGTAAGAGATCGGTGCAGTGCTGGCGTCTTCGAAAGTCACGACTTCCCAGGCATCTGTCTGCTCAATCAACTTGCGCAGCAGCTGGTTGTTCAACGCATGTCCGGACTTGAAGCCCTTGAACTCACCAATCAGGCTATTGCCCAACAGGTAGAGGTCACCAATTGCATCGAGGATCTTGTGCTTCACGAATTCGTCTTCATAACGAAGGCCGTCTTCGTTCAGTACACCATCCGCGTCGACCACAATAGC
>Ga0213829_1000851_pt1 | contig 24637 bp, 43 predicted proteins | sample MC6MC0896MG_FD_180665 | JGI IMG/M metagenome (GOLD analysis project Ga0213829, IMG submission 180665) | Enriched soil aggregate microbial communities from Iowa State University, Ames, United States - MC6-MC0896-MG | ecosystem: Environmental > Terrestrial > Soil > Unclassified | place: USA: Iowa...
GGCGCCGAGCCAGAGGTCAGCGGCGAGACGCTCAAGGCAGTCGTTTGCGGTCTGGTGGAAGCGTTGAGTTGCAGACATAGGGAATCCTCGCCCGCGCATGTCGGCGGGCTTGAGTTGTAGGGGGAGGAGTTAGCGTTGGCGGTCGAAGAAGTTTCCGGCTTGGCGCTGGAAGGTCAGGTGAGCCCATTGGCGGGCTGCGTTCCCGGCCTGGACGAGTGAGGTGGCGTCGGTTGAGTAGCCGGCATGCAGGACTTCGTCACCGGCTGCACTGCTGAGTACGATCATGGCTGCCAGCGGCTCGCGCTCCACCTCGTTGCCCTCGATGTGCTGGACGATTTCGCGGAACCAGTCGGCAAGCCTCTTGCGTTCTGCTTGGTTGGCCATCACCTGGTTGTTGTGGGCCCGGCGCTTCAGCGGAAATTTGAAGACTTCTGCGCTCATCGCGGCCCCCTGTAGATCAGGTAGGCCATGTACATCAGGGGCAGGATCATGATTTGCGCTCCAAGAAGGCATAGACCAGAGCGGAAAGGCCGCATGCAATGCCGATCGTGTACCCGATAGCTGCAGCGCCTGGTGTTTCGGTGCCGTTGGCAGCGATCATGAAGAGCAAAGCCAGTATCAGGTTGAACTGGTATTTGGTCACGGCATCAGCTCCTTCGGCACTTGGACGATCGGGCCGAGCTTGGCGTGGACAAGTGCGCGGCAGAAGGCGATAAGGGGAGTGGGGCCTGAAAGCCATGTCGAGTTGAGCGGCCCTGCGCTGCAGCCGCAAGGGCCGCCTGACAAGTACCGGTCATGGCTTAAGCCTGCTTGGTGCTTCTCGAATAGCGGGCCGCCGTGCTCCCAGTTGGTGGAAGGGCGATAGCCGAAGCCATCGGCCGCGCCGCGGATGCTGACGCTGGTAGGATCAGTCCGGCTGCGCCAGATTGTGGTCCTGCACTCAGGGTCTGTGCCGAAGCCTTCGGCCATGGCCACCGCCCAGTCCAGCGGCGCGCCGATCAGGTTGGCTGCCCTCACTTCGATCAGGTCGGTCATGGCAGTACCTTCAGGCCCTGAGCTTTGATCGCAGCATCGAGGTGGCCGAGGTACTTCGGGAAGATGAAAGACTCACCTTCCACATCCTCGAACTGCTCCCAGTACTGCTCGCTCTTCATGTCAGGCATTTGGATGACCACGACCTCGCGGGAGGCCTGCCAGGACACCCATCTCGTTTGGGTGTCGGCGTAGTAGTAAACATCTTCGGCATTCACGCACTTCCTCAGGCGCTCAACACCGCCGCAGTAACGGTCGAGATGCCACGCCTCGAACTGCTCACGCATCTTCTCGTTCACAGCTGATACCTCTCATCAATCCAGCGACCAGGCGCCAGTGCGGGTGTAGGTTCGGGTTGTGTTTCGTGCGGGGAGAGCTGGCGCTGGTTGCCGGCGTTTTCCCCGAAAAGCTTCTTGCAGGCCTCGGACTTGCCCAGGTCATTGATCAGGCACTTCTCCGGCTCGGGCGGGGCCAGCATCCAGTTGGGCAGGCAGGCCATGCCGCTATCCGACTGCCAGCAGGTGACTGCGCGGGCTTTGTCTTCCTTCACTTCCAGGTGGCCGGGTTGCTCGATGCAGCCGGTCAGGGTGGCCAGCAGCAGGAGGCAGAGGGCGAGGCCGGTCATGGCGTCACCCGCTTGAACTCGACGACCCAAACCCACGGGTTGCCGATCCATGATTCGTCGCCGTTTATGCTGCTCCAGAGGCACTCGAATAACTGGGCTGCAGTCAGCGTCTCGTCGGCGTCTGGCGCGTTGCGGAGAAAGCCAACGCCTTCCGCCTCGGCCTGCTCCTCGCTGATGTCCTGCAGGAGCTCTACGCGTATGTCGGTGACCTCCAACAGGATGCGGCTATCGCGCCGGCGCATGTGAATGCTCGGTTTCCACGGACCGCCGTAGTCGGTCCGGTTATCGCACTCGCGATAGACCACCCAGTTTTCGCCGGGCGCCTGCGCCACATTGATCTGCGCCCATGCTTCGCGCACCCACAGACGGTCACCTGGCTGGCCATAGGGGCAGGCAATTGGATGCTCGGTGCCTTTGGCATCCATGCAGCTCTCGTCAAAAGTGTGCATGGGGCGCCAGGACTCGTCTTCCTGCTGGTGAAGCTCGAAGTTGCTATCAGCGCTCCGCATGCTGGGCTTGATTTCGCGCCGCGTGACAGTCTTCTGGCCGTTTAGGATGGCGCGGACCATATGCCCGCTGAACAGAATCGGGCGTTCCTTTGCTTGAGACATAGCTTCCCCTAGGCCGCCATATCGCGGCAGAAGTTGTACAAGTTGTTGGAGGTGTAGAAGTTTTTGGGCCGGTGGTCTGATTCAGTTCACAGTTCGGCTTTTTCCGGTTGTGCGGCGGCGCCGCTTCGCTATCGTGGTTTTTGGCCATACACGAAAGACTTCAGTCGTAGGAGGCGGCATGCGAATTCGCGGAGACGTTTATTGGCAGTGGGCGGACCCCACGCTGCATCACCGGGAGCACGACGAAACTCTCGATGACGGCACGTTTATCGATGTTCAGGTGAGGCTGGCGCGAACGGGCCAGACGCAGATGTTCATCGGCGTCTATGCGGCTGCTGGCGCTGCGCTTCACGAAGAGGCTTTCGACTCCCGCCCAGGAGAGTCGATGACCAGGGCACTGGCCTGGGGCGTGGGGCGCGCTCGCCGAATCGCCACTGAGGGCCTGGAAGCAACGGAAAAGCTCGCGGCCTGCTCGAAATAGAGGGGAAGGGGTTGCAGCTGGGTGGAGTACAAATGTGCTCCTGCCAGCTGTTCGCTACCCGGCGACATCCGGCTTGAGAGCGAGCCCCTTCACCGCCTCGCTGTAAATGAATTTGATCTTGTCCCACGGAATCGTGTGGCGCTGAGCATATTCACCCTCGCCATCGCAGACCCCGCAGCCCTCTGCTGGCTCCTCCAGTTCGAGGCATTCGGGGCATTCGCGGGTTACCTCCAGCTTGAACTCGCCAAGCAGCAGCGCTTTGGCGCCATTCTCGGCAGTGAGCTGCCTGGGCATGAGGCAGTAGCCGTCGGGGATCGGTACAGCCGGCACGCTCGACCCCGTCATCGGGCCAAGCCCCACGACCGGCAGGCCAACCTCAGCCGCATCCCGCTCAGCCTCTTCTTTGGTCCACCAGATGGCAGTACCAACCATCCACGCTATCGGCTCGGCGTGGGGCTGCGGGGCTGGCGCTGCCAAGATGGCACGGAGCCTTTTCAGCGCGTGGAGCTGATCGTCTTTCTGATCGGTGCCGCTTTTGTGGCCGTGCCATTTGAGGCCGGCGGCGAACTCGATGACTTCGCGCGGCACGCTTACCATCTCGGTGTTGCTGGATCGGTTTTCTGTGGGCATGGGGATACCTCTAGCGTAGATTCATGATTTTCAGGAGGGCACTTAATGGCCATGCGCACAACCCATCGCGTGCAATGTGGCTGCGGTCACATGGGGGCGATTCGGCAAGTAGAAAACGATCAGCCGTACTCATCTCCGTACGACGCATACAGCCCTGTCGATCTCACGGGGGCGCGCGTTGAATTCACTCGACCGGTTGACTGGCCGGAGATTCTTGAGTTGATGGCATTGGCGTGCCCTGCTTGCGGTGCAGCCCTGAATCAGGGGCACATCATCAAGCAGCCTTAAGCAGGGCCTCGATAACCCTCTGGCCGGCCAGTGGCGGGACCGCGTTGCCAGCCATGTGCATGGTCAGCCGGTGGTTGTCCGGCCGCAGGGTGTTGGCTGGGAACGACATGGCGGCCAGGGCTTCGCTGGCGCTGAGCATCCGCATGCGGTCACCGTCGACCAGCGCCCATCGGTCCAGGGTGGTGATAGTGCCGATCGGCCGGTTGATGTCTCGGCCAGTGGTGCCGGAGCCCTTGCCGTAGTAGGGCATGATGAAGCGGTCGCCGAAGCGCTGGCGGCCGTTGCGCACTCGGTCGAGGGTGGCCCGGGCGCGGCCAGGCTTCTCGATTTGCGACCAGCGCCCGGCGTCGAAGTCGAGGAAGCTGGAGGCGGGCACATGTCGCTCCTGCGGCAGTTGCAGCATCAGAGGCGCCTTGCTGCGCGTCAGTACCATGAACAAGCGCACCCGATGCTGCGGCACGCCGAGGTCGGCGCAGTCGACGATGTGCGGCGTCGCCTGATACCCCAGTGCCTGCACAGCCTGTAGCCAGGCCGGGTAAAGCACCCAGTCGGTGAACTCTGGCACGTTCTCGATCACCGCGGCCGGCGGCCGGTGAACCTCCAGCGCCGATACCGGGGCCCAGGCCGTCGAGCGGGAGGCGTCATGTTCAGGGTTGCCCGACTTCTTTCCACGGGCCTTGGCGTGGCCCTGGCAGCAGGGCGAAGCCAACAGGATGTCGTGCGCCGGAACCTGCTCCCAACGAGCCTGGTGCAAGTCTTGGCAAACGTGCTGCGTTTCGGGGTGGTTAGCGCTGTGCCATTCAACGGCCACCGGCCAGTGATTTGCCGCCCAGAGAACCTGGACGCCTGCGGCGCGCGCGCCGGTGCTCCATCCGCCGAGGCCGGCGAATAGGTCGATTGCTGTGGTCATCTATTTATCCAGCCTAGCTATGCGGTGCTAGCTGCCCGAAAATTGGGCATAATCACCGGATCTATAAAAGAGAAGAATTATGAAGTTAGATAAAGTCATGCTGGTGGGTTGTGTTGGGCTTTTCTGCTCCGGTGGAATATTTTTCCAGCTGTTCACCAGCAGGCTTGATGGTCAGGCCCTTTCGCTTTTTTTGAGTTTCGTCTCCGCTGTTGGCACTGTAGGCGCTGTCGGAGCGGCAATGTATTTATCTAATAAAACCGAAAGTCGAATGATGAAGGCTGAGCAGGTTAGAGCTGAGTTGGAAGCAGCCAGGGTTAGCCCGGCCCTAGAATCGCTAGCTATGTCACTAGATTCGGCTTACTCAACTTTCCTTTTCAAGGAAAGTCATGAAGTTGATAGTGATCTGCTGGAGCGAGTTGAGCACCTTTCTATGCTGGGTGCGTTGATTTCCTTTGAGAGTTTGGGGCGAATGGCCTGTCTCGAAGAAGGGTGCGCGCACAGGATTGCAAGAGCCATTACTAATATCCAGAAAGCGGCGGTGGTGGCCCATCGTATAAAGGCAGTGGGTTGGGTGAATGTCCCTTTAATGCAACGGATCTTTATGCATGGGGATATTTACTCCGCCATCAACGAAGCCCGTGAGTTAGTGTTGGTGGCTCAGCGGGTATGCTACGTCGCAACAAACAGAGGGGCGCCTATGCCATCCGGAGAAGAAAAGTATGGGCATGGCATCGATGTAGATATTTTGGAGGAGTAGATTAAGAAATTTTAACTCCCTGCCCTCGCCGGGGAGGCGTTATCGTTGAATAGGGGAAGGCGCTGGCGGGCAGCGCCGTCTGGGTGAATGTGGCATCCAGGTGATATGCTTCGCCGCTTACCAAACAAGGAGAGTGGTATGCGGTTTAGAGAAAGGTTCGGAACCATGCAGGAATGGCTCACACCGAAGCGTTTGCGCCGTATCAGCTTTGCGCTGTTGGCGATATGGGGAGGCCTATCTGCGATGTATCCAGGCCAGCACCTTGGCTGGCTGGTTGTGCTCGCGTCATGCATTTTGGCGTCGGCTTATATCCCAAACCCTATCAGGAAGCGTTGAGGCGCTACCGGGCAGAGCGTGGTGGCAGGTTTTGCGGCCGGAATCGATTTTTGGTATAACGCGCGGCCATTTCACAGGAAGGAACCTCATGAAACACACCATCATTGGAGCAATTCTTGTCGCAGTAACCTCGCTTTCTCTCAGCGGCTGCTTCGAGGCAGAGGCCGACCATAAGCCGAAGGAACAGAAGGAAGTCAGCGACAAGTTCTATGAGATCTCGGAGCCAGATGAAAGTCAGGACAAGGGGTTCAAGCCATGAAGCACTGCTTAGCCTCAATCCTCGGTGCTGCACTCACTATGAGCTTGGCCGGCTGCAAAGAAGACGCACCCGACACTGCTGCCTACGAACCGACTAGCGAACACTGTCAGCCCGATTACTTGAAAACGCTTCCAGACAACAAGGCCCGCGAGGACCTGGTCGAGAAGTGCATGACGGGTGGCTCTTACAAGAAGTCAGAGCCGAAGACCTGGTAACGTCCGGTCTTCGTCAGTCAGCGCCGCCTCATCAGGCGGCGTTTTCGTATGGGGGAAGGCGCTGGCGTGCAGCGCTGCTGTTGTTATGCTTCGCCGCTTACCAAACAGGGAGAGTGGTAATTCAGTTGCGTGAAAGCATTCGGGCGTTCCAGCTATGGTTCAACCCGAAGCGCAGACGGTGGGCTGGCGTGACCCTGATCGCGCTTGGGGTGCTCGGGATGTTTCTCAACCCGCAAAGCCGGTGGACCTTGGTGCTAGCAACTGGAATCTACTGGTTCTTCACGGCTTTGCCGCCCGTCCTCGGCGGCAGGCGCTGAGGCGCTGGCGGGCAGCGCCGGAGGTTATGCTGCTTTCGCTTCGCCCTGCCGAGCTACTATCGCCTTGGCGGCGTGATTGACCAGGTACAGCCGGTTGATCAGGCTGTCGCGCGGCTTGTCGATGGTGATCTCCCAGTAGTCGCAGCCCAGGCCGAGCTCTTCGTGGTGCTCGCTCATGAGCATGCTGGCCTGTTCGACGCATTCGACGTGGTCGGCTTCGTACAGGCGATCATTCAGGGAATCCCAGAAGTCGCGCCCGTCTTCCCCGTATTCGATTGCTGCTAGCCGATTCTTGACCAGGCTGCGCAATTCATCCCACCGGCCTGCTTCACCGACACCGCCGTCATTTCGCATCCACTCGGGCAAGGCGTCGTACAGCTCGTCGTCATGGGTGTTTTCGCAGATCTGGTTGCTGACGCCGGTTACCAATGCCGCTCGGAAAGCTTCCTCATCGAACTCGCGCTCGCGGCAATGCTCTTCGAGCTTCGAATGGATGTAGTAGCCGATGTCGTCCCCGGCCAGGAACTCGATCCCGTAGGACAGGCCGACGTTGAAGGTCAGGCCGTTGATGTCGCCCACGACGGCGATACCGAAGCGGGTGATCAGGATATCGAATGCGTAGCAGGTGGTGCGTGGGGCTTTGCAGCGCCAAGCCTGCAGCTGATTAGTGTCAGCCAGGACGGTGTATTCGTGGTCCTTCAAGCACTCGGCGGCCCGCTCGCGGCGCTTGGCCTTTTCGGCTTTGCGTTGCGCGATCCATTCTTGGTGGCGTTGTTCGTCGTTCATGGCTTTCTCCATGCATGCGCCGCCCTCCGTGGCCGGATGCGGCATAGTGGCAAAATGATTTGAAAAAGGTTATGAGTAGCGTCCGATATCGCACTGAAGGGACAGCTATGAAGATTCGAACGCAGCACATGACGCTTGGCGCCGCACTGATGCAGATCGCCGAGCACGAGCGCTTCACTGCCATCAATCCGCTGTACATCCGCGGCCAGAAAGTAACGAACGCTTTCCTGATCAACGACAACACCTGCATTTTTCTGAAGTACGGCAGCGAGCCCAAGCCGACTGGTGAGTATCAGTTCACTTTCACCGTCGATCAGCTGAACTCGATTGAAGATGCGCAGGAGCACTATCGGCATGTGTTCGCCTGCCTGGTATGCGTTGAAGAGCAGGACATTTGCGGTCTAGAAGCGGCTGAGCTGCAGCGCATGATCGTTGCTCGTCAAGACACCACCGACGGCGAAGAAGACTCCTACCAGATCTTGATCACTGCACCCGAAGGGCAGCGTCTGCGCGTTTACACGAACACCGCCGGGCGTCGTGGCGTCCCTGCTCATGATCCATTGCTTATTGCCCGGAACCGCTTCCCAGGCTTCATCTTCGAGTAGTTTCCGGCGGCAGGATCTCTTCGCCTGGGTCCCGCCGTAGCTCGGCCATACTGGCCTCATTGAACTGACGCGCTAGTTTTGGCGAGATGTAAAAAGCTGGCGCGTCAGGTCGTTCAAGCCGGCGCGCACGCTCTTCAGGATCCTGCGCAATCCACGACAAAGCCATGTCCTGCCACAGCTCTTGCACCTGCTTGTAGCCGTGGCGCTTGATCTCGGCGGAGAGCGCTTTCTTGATCCCCGCAGGCATCGTGATGGTCACGTCCTCGATTCCCAGCTTCTCGGCCTTCTTCTTCTCGCGTTCGCGGTAGTCGGCAGAATGCCGTGCAGCCGCTGTTCTCTCCTCGACCATGGCCGATACCTCCCAAGCCGCTGGGCGGCAAATTGATGTGCTGCTGGCGCCGGCCGTGCCGGACGCGCGCGTTGATGCGTTTCATGCTTTGCGTTTTGCTCGCTTTTCGGCGGTGGTCGGGAAGCTGATCCCGAACTCATCCATGATTCGATGTAGCAGCTTGTAGGAGATGTTCATGTGGCGAACGACTTGGGCCATGGTCAGGCCGACATCGCGGGCGGCAGTGATACGCTCTGCCAGGGCCCGGTCTTTTACTGGGTCGCTGAGCTTCTTGCCCTTGTTGCCCTTGCCACGATTGGGGTTGGGCTGGAAGTGAAAGCCACCGTCTGCGGCTGCACGGCTGAGCGCTGACTGTGAGAGTCCGGTGTGCGCCATTGCTTCGGCGTAGCACATCGTCGCCGCCAGTTTGCGAAGCTCGGCCAGTTGCTTTTGCCGCTTGGTCATCTTGGGCTCTGCAGCTTCCGACGAGGCGCGGATAGGCTCAAGGTCGCGATGCTGCCGGTGCGGCACGTATTCATAACCCGGTAGGGTCTGCACCGTGCCGCCCTGGCTGAAGAAGCTGTCGATGCTCGCATTGAGCTGGGCCAGCACCGCTTCACGAGGGTCGGGGGTTGGTGTGCCATTCACTGCAGGCCACCCCGCTTTGTCGCTGCGCCTGCCTCCATCGCATCCACAAACCGCATGGCTGCCTGGTAGGTGTACGCGAACCCATGAACTGCGCCTGTCGCGATCTCAACTACATCCCAGGTGCTGCCCTTGTTCGACGCCTGAAAGCGCGGGGCGGGCTGGCCGACCTTGGCGTGGGCCTCGATCCTTGCTGACTTGCTGCGCTCGAGCAGGGCCGCGAGCACGGCAAGCTTCTGCTCGAAAGCAGGGTGCATTGCTGTGTGCATGGTGAATCCTCGGATTGGTCAGGCGTGAAGTTCAAGGGCCTCGGCCCGGCGAACGATTCGAACTTGGGCGGTGCGCCTCTCGGGCGCCCGGCGATCGCGGCGCATCGGGTCGCTGTCGTTGATCAACGCATGCGATGCGATCAGGGCGGCGAGGGCGATGCAGAGCGGGCTGATGATCTGTTGGCGCATGGCCTTGGTGACCGCCTCGATGCGCCGGCCGGCTTCCAGCTTGAATAGCGCGGCTTCGATGCGGTTGGCCACGGTGCCCGGGCTGACGGCCATCTCGCGGGCGATTTCTTTGGTGGTGAGGCCCTGGGCCACCCACAGCAGTGCTTCGAGCTCGCGGGGAGCCAGCGCCTTGCCGAGCTGGCCAATCCATGAGCCGCAGGTGATCGTTTCCATGAAGTGTCCTCGGTGGGGCTGCATTGGTGTGTGATCTGGCCGGCGCTGATCCCGGCTTCATGAGGGTTTTAGCGATTTGCGCGACAGCAGGGCATTGCCCGCTTTAGAGATTCGCACCTCATGGACGCTACCTGCGCATCAGCCTGCGCATTCAGATCACACACCGATGCAGCCTGGTGATGGGGAACCAGGTAGATCGGGCAGTTAACGTCAGGCTGACGTGGCGCTGGTTGTTCCTACGGCTACCGCCATGGGTAGCCAGGATATGGTTCACCGGAAAGCCTGTACTGCGCCTGTCCGGCTAGCTTCTCCCAGAGGGCTTTCAGGCGCTTACGGCCGGCCTTCGTTTGCTGGTCGGGGATCACCGTTTTCGCAAGCGCGAAACCGCATTCGTCACTGCAGCAACTGAAGCTGTGCCCCCATGCCGAGCTCGACATGCGGGCTCCGCCCCATTCGTCCTTTGCGTCTTTTGCTCCGCAGTGCGGGCAGTCATGCGCAAGGTAGTACTGCCTGAATTTCATGATTCAGCCCTCGGTTGATTTCCCGTCTGGCCCTGTCGCCAAGGCCAGCCAGTGAAATCAGGCAGCGCGAGCCAGTTCAGCCTGTGCAAGCAGCTCAGTCACGGCCTCGGCCGGGGTGCAGCTGTCGGCGTACAGGTCGTGCAGGTCGCTTTCTTCCCGCGAGCCAAGGGCGACTTGGTGGCCAAGCAACTCGGAAGCCTTGTCGATCCAGCGGTAGTAGGCGCGCTCTTCAGCATCGATGCGGCATTCATCAGCCGCCATGGTTGCCATGTTGAACATTGCAGTGCCCTCCGGGCGGTTGATTTCCCGTCTGGCCCTGTCGCCAAGGCCAGCCAGTGAAATCTGTTGTCCGCACCATGCGCGGCGCCGCGGTATCCCCACCTGGCCGGGTCACACATTTCGTGTTCGGTGTTCTTCCCGGCTGGCTTGCATGGTTTGGCGTCCCTCAATGCCTGAGGTCCGGCAGCTATCCAGAGGCTGCGTGGTCGACGACTTAGCTTGTCCCGACCCAGGTGATGGCCTGGGTGCGTCGAGGTGGTCACGTCTGGTTGTGTAAAGAGCGGTGGCTGCCGTAGCTGCCTGTCTTGCTGGCCGGGTTTCAACCGGCGATGAGGCAAATATAGGTGAACACATATTTATTGTCTATGGGTAAACACATATTTTTATGGCTGGGCGATAAAAAGCCCGCGCGGGGCGGGCTCTGATCACATCGTGTCGATGAATTCTCGCCAGGCAATCCGTACAACCCCTGGCTCTAGGCGCTCCACCCTTATTCCATTCGTTTCCTCAAGCGCATCAAGCAATCGAGCCCAATCGGCTTCTGACTCCTCGGGCGCTAGCTTGACATCCACGTATTGGCGCTTTTGAACATGCGGCGACGCGATGAGCGTCTGCAATCGGTAACCGAGGCGCTCATAGGATCGCGAAGGAGAGCTTGAAAAAGCGAGGGGGAGCATGACTGAAATTCCTTGTACTGTACATGCATACAGTTATCCTTTCTGTAGGAAATTTTCAACCCTCCCACGTGTGTATAGTTTCATTACAGGTCAAGAATTCGCTCAGGCTACAAAAGTCCAGGCGAAAAAAAGCCCGGCAATAGGCCGGGCTGGTGCGGATCTCAAGGCTATAGCTTCATCATTGCTCGGACGACTACTCCAACGATGCGACAACCCTCCGCACATACCTCAACCGGATACGCGGGATTCAGTGGCTTAAGGAAACGTCGCCCGCCATCCTCGACCAGTTTTTTGAAGGTGGCTTCGTTGCTGTCCGCGAGCTTTGCTACCACCAGCTTTCCGGAGATAGCGTCTGCCTCTGTGTCGACCAGGATCATCATGCCTTCTGTGATGCTTGTCCCCACGGGGGACGTCATAGAGTCCCCCTTCACCTCAAGCCAAAAAGCCACTCCCTTTGAGTCGTAATCAGACAACTCATATCGATCGGAAAAACCGGGCGGGAATGGCTCCACCGCCTCAGCCCAGGCGCCGGCTGCAACCCAGCTGATGACGGGGTACCGAAAGGATGGCTGCTCTACAGGAGACACGTTTGAGGGCTCGCCTGGATTGGCGAGCATTTCACCCGAACCTTTTTCAAGCCACAGCGCAGACACACCGCACGCTTTAGCGATGGAGGCGTTGTAGGAAGAGCGCCCCGATCGACCTCTTTCCAAGTCGGAAATGGAAGCCTGGTCGATGCCGACGAGCTTAGCCAATTCCACCTGGGTCAGTCGGGCATGCTTTCTGGCTGCTTTGACACGGTCTTTGTATTCCATCTGCTGATTATTACGGGCCTGCCCATATTGTTGCAAATAGGTATACCTATGCCCTAGGATATGGGTATTCACATATGGAGAGGCAGCATGAACGCCATCTTTAAGGACCTCGTTGCCTTCTTCGGAACGCAGGAGGTGACAGCCGAGAAGCTCGGTGTTGACCAAAGCACTGTCTCCGGATGGGTGCGAGGAAAGCACGGAATGTCCCCAGTAGTAGCGAAGCGAGCAGAAAGGCTCACCCAAGGCAAGTTTAAGAAAGAGGCGATGTGCCCAGCGTTTCCTTGGGACGACGTTGCCTGACGAGACGAATTATGAGTTGCCTGGCATTCCGCCAGTAGATGGCTAAAACACCTGCGAATCCATCCAGTACCGGAATCGCAGGCGAAAAAAAACCGCCTGGCAGGGCGGCTTTCTCTACAGCTTCATTACGGGTTTAAGCATGACAAACATAGTCCCACTTGACAAGTCCAGGGGGTTCACCCGGATGGACAACCAGCTCATGGATGGCCTGCTGGCTATCGATCTCCCTGCTCGGGAGATGAAGATTGTGCTGTACGTGGCCAAGGCCACCATCAACTTCGGTGCTGGCGCCCAGCGTATTCCGGCTACCGACATCGCGAAGGCAATTCACGCTCACCCCGACACCGTGTCGAAGGCGGTTTCCAGCCTGCTGCGCCGCCGCGTGTTGTTCCGGGAGGGTGGTGCACGCGGTGACATCGGTGTGAATGACCCGAAAGACTGGGTATACGTCACTGAGCCGAAACAGACCAAAACAGCCGATTCGGCTCAAGTGGTCCGAATCGGCGAAGAGCCGAAACAGACCAAAACCGCCGAGTCCCTTCTTTATTCAAAGAAAGAAACCCCCTATGTAAATCTTCCTTCGGAAGATATTACATGCCCCCCCAAAGGGTTGGTCGGGTCAGATCCCGAACCTGAGCCGACACCTGATCGCAAGACGCCATTCGGCCTCACCCAACTGATGGCAGATAACCCGCATCAGGTCCCTAAGCAACTCCTGGTCGACTGGCTTGCTCTGCGCAAAGCCAAGCGCGCCGCTGTTTCCGAAACAGTCTGGGCGACCGTGAACGAAGAGTTGGGCAAGTGCGCAGCGGCTGGGATCACGGCGGTTACCGCTATTACCGAGGCCCTATCCGCCGGCTGGCAGGGATTCAAGGCCGACTGGGTGATCAACCGCGTGAACGACAACCGCCGCAAGGCTCCCCCTGCCAAATCTAACCACCACGGCTTCTCTGGCCGCGATTACACCGACGGCTTGATCCCTCGGGAGGATGGTTCCTATGCGTTCTGAGAAAGTTGTTCATTTGTCCAGCATGGCTACGCCGCAAACCACTTCGATGGCCATGTGCGAAGACCATGGTGAGTATCTGGCCACCGTTACCCATGTCCTGAGCCGCACTTTTCGTTCGCCATGCCCGGAGTGCAAGCGGCTGCAAACGCAGAAAGAAACTGCGCTGGCGGTCGAGCGTCAGCGCCATGAGCTGGCCTGGAAGCTTGGTGACGCTTTGATCCCGAAGCGCTTCAAGGACAAAACCTTCGCGGCCTACCAGGCCAACAACCCCGGGCAGATCAAGGCCAAGGCCCGATGCCATTTGTACGCCGAAGAGTTCGAGCGGAACCTGGAGGCTGGGCGTTGCATGATCCTGGTTGGCAACCCCGGCACTGGTAAAACCCACCTCGGTGTATCCATTGCCCAGGCCGTCATGGCTTCAACCGGCCACACAGCGGTGTACCGCACCCTTGGCGGCATCCTGCAGTCCATCCGTGCGACGTTCGACGGGAGTTCCGGCCAATCCGAGGGCAGCATTCTCGACGGTTTGATCAAGCCCACGCTTCTCGTGCTGGATGAGGTTGGAGCGAGCAAAGAGACCCCAAGCGAATTTGAGCTGAGCCGCCTGTTTTCGATCATCAACGGCCGCTACGAGAGGATGCTGCCCACCATCGTGATTTCCAACTTGGGCGTCAAGGAATTGCCCGCGGCGATGGGGGAGCGCTCTGCCGATCGTCTCCGCGAGGGTGGGGTGATCGTTCTGCCGTTCACCTGGGAGTCGCAGCGCGGGAAGGAGGATCTGTGAAGGTGCGGCAGACCAAATTGACCAAAGCCGCGCGCGGCCGGGAGTGCCAGGTGCGCATTCCTGGCGTGTGCAATGGCAACCCCGAGACAACCGTTCTGGCGCACTACCGCCTGGCGGGCACCTGCGGCGTCGGCAAGAAACCACACGATCTGCAAGGCGCCTGGTGCTGCAGCGCCTGCCATGACGCTTGTGACGGTCGCAGCCGTGGCGTTGATCGCGACACCGCCCGCCAGTACCACGCCGAGGGCGTCATGCGCACCCAGGCGCTGCTGCTCAACGAGGGAGTGCTGATCGCATGAAGGCCCCAGCCCTCCGGCAGTACCAGCCCAAGAAGCCAGGCGCCAAGCGGGTAGATCGCGAAGGGCCGGAGCAGGCCGCGCTCATGCGGGAGATCGAGCTGCGCTACCCCGAGGTATTCGAGCTGATCTACCACGTTCCGAATGGTGGTCACCGACTGAAGGAGGTCGCGGCGAAGCTCAAGGCGCAGGGCGTTAAAGCCGGTATTCCCGATCTTGTTTTGACCATGGCTCGCGGCGGCTACTTCGGTCTCTACATCGAATTCAAGGCGACCGTCGACCCGGCGCCTGTCTCGGCGAGCCAGCAAGCGTGCATTCGCCGGCTGAACGACCAAGGCTACCTGGCCGTTGTGTGTCAGGGGCATTTCGACGCCATGGAGTGCCTGAGGGCGTACCTGGCCCTGCCAAAAACGGAGGTTGCAGCATGACCAACACCGCCGCTGTGAAAATCAGCGATGCAGAGATTCGCCGTCAGGCTGCCGGCCCGGTGCGTGACCTGCGCGCCCTAGGCAACCATGGGCTGTATTTCCGGTTTCACCGTTCCCGTGAGCGCGGGTCCTGGTACCTGGTCCTCAAGGGCAAATGGAACCTGATCGGCTCATACCCTGAGCTGAGCGCTGCCAAGGTGGCCGCCGCGCTTCCGGACATTCGACTGCGCCTGGAAGCGGGTGAGGGGTCAAGCTTGTCGAGCTGGGTGCTGACTGGTGAGCTGCTGGCTTGGTTCGCTGAGCGCATGTCCCGTGACCGTAACCTTTCGGCCAAGCGCAAGAGCACGGCTGCGTCGGCGATCAAGCAGCACCTGGTGCCACGGCTCGGACAGATCCCGCTGGCCCAGATCGACAAGGCGTTGCTCGACCGGGAACTGATGTGGCCGCTGCAGGAGTCGCTGTCGATCGACTACGTGCGGCTGGTCTTCCAACTGCTCGCCCTGTCGTTCCGTCAGGCCTTCAAGCTCGGCCTGATCAGCTCCAACCCCATGGCCGGCATCCGTTTCGGTGACTTCTCCAAGGCCAAAGTCACGGTCAAGCCGTCGCGTCTGCGTGGTGTGCACCTTGAGGACCTGATGACCCGCATGAAGAGCACCTTGGCGCACCGCCCGCAGCATGGCGTGTTGGCCCTGATGATGCTGTGCCATGGCACCCGGCTGGGAGAAACCCGCCTGGCGCGCTGGAGCCACATCAGCCTGGCAGAGCGGGAGTGGTTCATTCCGGCCGAGCACACCAAGACCAGCGTGCAGCACCGGCTGCCACTGACCGACCAGGTGCGCTGGCTGCTGATGGCTTACCGCGAGATCCAGCGCAACGAGGGCTATGACGGCGAGTTCCTGTTCCCGGGGCGCCAGGGCAAGCCGATGAGCGAGGCAAAGGCATCTGCTGTGTTCACCGTGATGGGGCAGGGCGAGTGGACTAGTCACGACCTGCGCAAGCTGGCCCGCACCGGCTGGGCCGATCTGGGCGTCGACCACCTGGTGGGCGAGCTGCTGATCAACCACGCGATGGGCCACAACGTGAAGGTGTACATCCAGTCCGACGTCATGGCCCGCAAGCGCGAGGCGCTGGAGAAGTGGCATGCACACCTTGACCAGAAGGGCTTCGAGTCGGTTCACGGCTTGACCGGTGATAGATCAACAGATTCATGGATTCTCTCGCGGGCCGCAGAGCGTGCGGGTTTCGACGGACTTCCGATATCCACCATAAGCGAGGATTCGAAATGAATATTTCCGAGCACGGAGCCTTCGCCTTCTCGATGGCGGCGGCTGGATTCGAGAAGCCGAAGCCGGCGTTCGACCGGTCGAAGATCTTCATGATCTGCATCCAGAACTACGAGGATTTCCGGCGGCTCAGCGTGACCATGATCGGTGGCGCCCGTTTCGAGATCGATAGCCGGACATTCCCCTATGACATCGATATGGCTGCCGATTGGTTGGCAGGTGGTGAATGAGGAAGAGCCACGGCCCGGCCTTCAAGAAAGCCGTGATCGAGCTGGACAAGTGCCCTTTGTGCCGTGGGAGAGCGGTCACTCAGGGCGTGTTTCACGAACTGCCATGCGACCACTGCAACGCCTCCGGCTGGGTAGCAGCCGCAACTGGCGAGGCCCTGACTCTGAATGAACTGGTGACCCAGCTCAGCATGAGGCTGCAGGCCGCGGCACGTCAGATCGAGCAGTTGAAGACGCCCCGGGCCACCGGTCCGGGTGCGCAATATCAGGAAGGCAACCGGCTCGGCGCCGGGGGCAGCAACTACACCGGGGATTGAGGGGGAAGGACATGATTTACAGCAGCGTACTCGCGGCGGTCGTCTCGGCCCTGGCTGCAGAAGCGATCGACAACACCAGCAAGCAGGCCTGGCAGAAGCTGTACGAGCCCGGCAGCGAAGACGGTCACGACATGGCAACCTTGTGCAGGTCGGTAGAGCGTGGCGAAATCAGCCGCATGGATGCTGACTGCTGGGTGTTCGCCAGGCTGCACAGCCAGCTGAAGCCGCGGCACTGGGATGTGCTGGTGGCGAGGTTTAGCACGCACAAGGGGCGGAAGGTTCAGTCGATCAGTCGCCTGATCCCCATGATTGCCTCCCATGCTCCGAAGCTGTTCATCACCAGTGCAGTGACGGCTTGGGCGATCCCGAAGATGAAGGGCGCTGAGGGAAAGCGGTCGAGCGACATGATCGTGTTGCCGGCTCAGTTCTACGATGTCAATCGGTGGGACCCGGATGCTCGGCCTGAGCGAACCCGCCGCCGCTGGAGGAAGGACATCGAGGACGTACTGAAGCAGATGGCCGGGGAAGCGCTGGAGGCTGCGGCCGAAATTCTGAACTACGAAGGTCTTTCGATGGAAAATGCCGCTTGACATCAAATGGCCGCATGGCCGATTATTTCCCCATCCTGTCATTCCTGCGCGTGTTGAGGAGTGACGACAAAGGAAAGCGCGCATGTAAAAGCCCGGCCATTGTGTCGGGCTTTTTTGCTTCTGAAGATGTGCTGTAATCTCTGTATGGCCATTTGGCATTACTAACAGAGGTAAAGGCATGCAACGAAACAAAGAACTGGCACTTGAGCTATTGGCCCTGATTGTTGCTGAGGACAATGGTGGCGGGGGCATGTATCGGGAAGAAATACAGGCGGTTTTCGACGGCAAGTATCCTGATCATGAGCCGGGCCGTCGGGATGCGGTGGATTACCATCTTCATTTGCTCGAGACTGCTGGCTTCTTGAAGTTCACGCAGAATGGAAAGGACGACGATAACTATGAGGTAACCTGGGCCGGGCACGATTACCTCGAGAAGAATGCGCCTCTCGACTTCATTGGTGATTTCGTCGTCGGTTGATTAGAGTTTTATTGATGAGCCCCGCCATTGAGCGGGGCTTTGTGTATCTACCGCCCCAGTTTTTCCATGGCGGCATCAGCCAGGAACGATGACCGGCTCTTCACGTTGTGATCGCGCACGTACCGGTCAATCTTCTGGATCACGAAGCCCGGCAGGGTGACGTTGACCTTCTCGGTCTTGCCCAGGTACGGCGTGATGTCGATCTCCAGCATGCCCCAACCCATGTCCGCGAAGTCGGGATTGCCTCGGTGTGCCGCGGCGCTGCTAGGCATCGGAATGGCCTCGCCATTGCCGGCTGTCTCTTCCAGCATGATGTGGGCCACCTCGACCGCTGCCGCATAGGCTTCCTCGAAAGTGTCGCCTGCGGTTACAGCGCCTGGGATGTCGGGGATCTGAATACCGATGGCAGTGTTCTCGTCGCCCCATTCGATGCAGATTGGGTATTGCATGGTCGTCTCCTACAGAGGTGCAAAGGTGAAGCCGGGTTATTTCAACCCGGCTCGTTCCTTGATGCTCTTTACCGTGCCGATCGGTAGGTCTTTCTTAGGGTGGGGCACTGGTATCGAGTTTGGGTTGTTGGGGTGTTTGAAGATGTGGTGGCTTCCGGTGACACGTTTCAGAACCCATCCAGCCGCTTCAAGCTCCTTGATCAACTGCCTGCTTTGCACCTCCGTCTCCTTGTGTGGTTGATGTATCAATTATACCCCTAGGCCCACAAAAGTACAATGTATATGTGCGCCTAGGGTTATCTTTATCTGGCTCGCTGATGATGAGCCTTTTCCGTTCTGGAGTTTAAATGGACCCGACCGACCTCGGCCCAGGCACAGCCACCTGGCTGGGCGGTACGGGCACTGTATTGCTGGGCGGCTTCTTATGGCTGCGCAAGTGGCTATCCAGGGATGCGACCGATAGGGCGATGGACACCGCCGATATCGGCGTCGTCCGGCGCCTCAATGAGCTGCTCGACATCGAGCGCGGGGCCCGGAAAGAAGCCGAGGCCCGCGCGGATCAGTTCGCCAAGGAGCGAAACGACCTCGCGGCCACGGTTGGCCGAATGGAGGGGAAGATCGAGGCCTTGACCAGCCAAGTGGCCAGCCTGACAGAGCGGGTGACGTTGCAGAGCGATGAGATCGCCCGTTTGCGCCTCAAGCTTGGAGGTACATCGTGATGGACAGATGCGCACTGGAGTTCATTGCCCGCCGCTGGTGGCGTCGGGTAGAGGTCTGGATCATCGCCGCTCTGCTAGTTGCTGGCGGTGCCGTTTTGGGCTGGCAGTCTGCCTACTGGGCCATGTCCAGTACCCAGGTCAACCAGGTGAAGCAGATCCGGGATGCTTACGATGCTGCGATGGCTGAGCGAGATCATCTGCTCGATGAGCTGACCCGCCGTACCGACAATGCTGCCGCCAAAGCCTCAAAGGCTGCAACTACTGCGACCCGGGCAGCTGACAAGGCCGATGAAGCGCTCAACCGTGTACAGGGCGAGGGCCAGCAGTGATGGCCAGGCTCAAGACGCTCGGCTCTCGCCTCAAGGAAAGCGCAAGCTCGCGAGTCAAGGTGGTCACACCTGGAAGCTGGCGGAGCGGCATGACCAGCTCCCAACGTGGTTACGACTACAAATGGCAGAACGCGCGGGAGCAGTACCTCAATGCCAATCCGCTCTGCGTCTTCTGCGAGCGTAACGGCCGCACAACTGCAGCAAGGGTGGTCGACCACATCGTTGCTCACCGGGGAGACATAGTTCTTTTCTGGGATCAAACCAACTGGCAGAGTCTCTGCAAGCCTTGCCACGACTCCGTGAAGCAGGCCGAGGAGGCCGCTGGCCTGGGTGGCTGAGGCGTCTGCGGATCATCGAAACCCGGCGGCGCAGCACCGCGGCACCCAGTGACCTGGTACGAAAGGGGTAGGGGGTCAAAAGCTAGGGATTCTCATCGAGCTAGACCGCCTCCGACCCCACGTATACATTTTTCTCCCCCCTGAAGGTTTTTGTTAATGGTGTTAACAGACAAACAGCGACAGTTTGTTGACGCTAAGGCCCGAGGTGCGTCCAACAAGGAAGCGGCTGAGGCGGCGGGCAGCAAGCCTTCGACCGCTGCTGCGGCCGGTTCCCGTTGGGCAAATGACCCGAAGATCGCATCGGCAATTTTGGCTCGCAGAGCAGAGCTCAGTGTTAACCCTGAGCCGAAAAAGCGGCGCGGCAAAGCGAAGGCTGATGATGGCATTGAAGCACCCGTCGAGATCAACGAGGCCGACGGGGAGTTCCTCAGTTGCCTGCCTTCTACTGATGATCCGCTGGTGTGGCTGCTCGCGCTGATGAACGAGCCCCGGGCGAAGGTCTTTGATCGTCGCAATGCCGCGCAAACCGCCGTGCCGTACATTCACGGCAAGAAAGCAGAAGCTGGCAAGAAAGAGCAGAAGGCGGAAGCCGCCAAAGAGGCGGGCAAGGGCAAGTATTCCCAGAGCAAGCCGCCCCTCACTGTCGTCAAGGGGTGACACATGCTTTGGACTACGGCCTGCCCAGACTGGTGGCGGCGCCTGGCCGCGGGCGAATCAATCATTCCAGAGCCGCTATTTCCTCAGGAGGCTGAGGAGAGCCTCGAAGTCTTCAAGGGCCTTCGCATTGTCGATGCGCCGGGTAGCCCAACTATCGAAAGCGCGTGCGCCCCCTGGGTGCTGGCTTTCGCTGGGGCTGTATTCGGAAGCTACAACAGCGAGACCGGTGAGCGCCTGATTCGGGAGTTCATGCTATGCATCCCCAAAAAGAACAGTAAGTCGACCATTGCCGCCGCCATCATGCTGACGGCCCTGGTGCGCAACTGGCGGATGTCAGCCGAGTTCATCATCCTCGCGCCGACCAAGGAAATTGCCGACAACGCTTTTGTGCCGGCCAAGGACATGGTCAACAACGATGAGGAACTGAAAGACCTGCTGCACGTGCAGCCTCACCTCCGCTTGATCACGCACCGCGAGACTGGAGCCACGCTGAAGGTCGTTGCCGCTGACAGCGATGTGGTGGGCGGCAAAAAGGCTGTCGGCGTACTGATCGACGAGGCCTGGCTGTTCGGCAAGAACCCCAAGGCTGCGGACATGATCCGCGAGGCCACCGGTGGTTTGCTTTCCAGGCCCGAAGGTTTCGTCATCTGGCTGACCACGCAATCGAACGAGCCGCCTGCTGGCGTATTCCGGTCAAAACTGAACTACGCCCGCGGCGTGCGTGATGGCCGTATCAACGACAACCGCTTCCTGCCGATCATTTACGAATTCTCGAAGGAGATGATCGACAGCGGCGCGGCCCGTAAGCCGGAGAACTTCCACCTGGTGAACCCCAACATGGGGTTCTCGGTCGATCGGCCGACGCTTGAGCGTTTGTTCATGCAAGCGGAGATCGACGGCGAGGCGGAACTGCGCGGCTTCCTTGCCAAGCATCTAAATATCGAGATCGGCTTGGCGCTCATGTCGGACGCCTGGGTTGGTGCTGAATTCTGGGAGCCACAGGCGGCCACTTGGCTCAGCCTGGAGCAAATCCTCGAGCGATGCGAAGTCATCGATGTCGGTGGTGACGGCGGTGGGTTGGATGACCTGCTCGGTCTTGCTGTTATCGGCCGGGAGGCAGGAACCCGTCGCTGGTTCCACTGGGCTCATGCCTGGGCACATCCTTCAGTCCTTGAGCGGCGTAAGTCCGAAGCCCCACGGCTCAAGGATCTTGAAGCAGCCGGCGATCTGACCCTGGTCAACCGGATCGGCGATGACGTCGAGCAATTCGCTGCCATCGTCAAGCGCATCAATGAGACCGGCCTGCTGGACAAGGTCGGGCTCGACCCTGCTGGCATTGGTTCTGTTCTCGATGCCCTGGCTGATGCCGATGTCGAGGAAGACAAGATCGTTGGCATTTCCCAAGGCTGGAAACTCACAGGTGCGATCAAGACGACAGAGCGCAAGCTTGCCGAGGGCACGCTCTTGCACTGCGGTCAGCCGCTCATGGCCTGGTCCTGCGGCAATGCCAAAGGGGTGCCCTCTGCGAATGCCTTCTTAATCACAAAGCAGGCCTCCGGCACGGCAAAGATCGACCCGCTGATGGCTACTTTCAACGCCGTTTCTCTGATCAGCCTCAATCCTGAAGGCCGCGGAGGAATGGATAACTTCATGGCTGGCATTCGGGACCCACTGATCGCATGAACGCACTTTACATTTTCATTGCCTGCGCTCTGGTCGCTTTCTGCCTGGCATGTGCTGGGGTATGGGTTCTGGCCGGTACCGGCTGGGCCTTGCTGGCGGGCTCGGTGAGCTTCTTTTCCATCGCCGGGTTCCTTCGCCGAGGGCTGACGAGTGATTAAAACCCTATCCCAGGCACTGGGGGCTGCGGCCACCAAGCCCACAGCCAGTATGAGCGAATGGTTGGGCAAGAGCATCAAGCTGTCGGATGGCGGGTTCTGGGGCGCATTTCTTGGGGCGCAGTCCAGTAGTGGCAAGTCGGTCAGCGTGGACAAGGCGATGCGCCTTTCTACGGTATGGGCTTGTGTCCGCATTATTTCGACCTCGGTGGCCGGCTTGCCGCTGAGTATTTACAAGCGGATGCCAGATGGAAGCCGCGAGAGTGCGCGGGACTTCCCGCTGTACGACGTGGTGCACACCAGTCCAAACGAGGACATGGCCGCTTTCCATTTCTGGCAAGCAGTCGTCGCGTCGATGCTGCTGTGGGGGAACGCTTATTGCGAGATCCACCGATCAGCAGGCCGCGTCATTGCGCTGGACTTCCTGATGCCCTCCCGCGTCGACCTCGAGTTTGATGATGACGGCAGGCTGCGGTATTTCTTCAGACCGCGAAAGGGTGCACGTCGAGAGATTGTGCGTCAGAACATGCTGCACATCCCGGCCTTTACCCTAGACGGCCGGGTTGGCCTTTCCGCCATCCGTTACGGCGCGGATGTGTTCGGTTCGGCGATGTCTGCAGACGACGCCGCCAACAGTACTTTCCGAAACGGCATGATGCCTACGGTCGCGTTTTCGGTAGACAAGACGCTCAACCCGGCCCAGCGCGTTGAGTTTCGCGAGTACGTCAAGACGATCTCCGGTGCCTTGAATGCCGGCAAGAGCCCGGTGCTCGAGCAAGGCGTGAAGCCGGAGATGATCGGCATCAATCCTGCCGATGCCCAATTGCTGGAGTCGAGAGGCCACAGCATCGAGGAAATTTGTCGTTGGTTCGGCGTGCCGCCCTGGATGGTGATGAAAACCGACAAGGGGAGCAATTGGGGCACAGGCCTGGAGCAGCAGCAAATCGCGTTCCTTACCTACTGCATCATGTCCTTCACGGCGCCGATCGAGCAGTGCGTGAACAAGTGGTGTATGACGGCCGTCGACCGGATCAATTTCTATTCGGAATTCTCGCTCGAAGCATTCCTGCGGGCGGACAGTTCGGGCCGCGCAGCGTACCTCAGCACGATGGCCCAGAACGGTTTCATCACCCGTAACGAAGGGCGCCGAAAAGACAACATGCCGCACATGCCTGGCGGTGATGTGCTGACGGTTCAATCGAACCTGGTACCTCTTGATCAACTGGGCAAGCAAGACGATGGCCAGGCCGCACGGGCTGCGCTGATGAACTGGCTGCACCAGCCAGAAAAGTAAATCACGGGAGCAATCCATGAAACACAAGATCCAGTCTCGCGGCCTGCGCAGCGAGATGAGCCCGCGCGCGCTCGACAAGTGGAACCCCGCGATTCAGGCGGCCGTCGAGAACACCTCGGATACCATCACGGTTTACGGCGTGATCGGGGAGGACTGGTACGGCGAGGGCGTTACGCTGAAACGGATCGATGCCGCGCTGCGGGCGATAGGCGAGCGTGATGTCACCGTCTACATCAACTCACCGGGTGGCGATATGTTCGAAGGCATCGCCATTTACCACCGCCTCCAAGAGCACAGCCACCAGGTCACTACCAAGGTGCTCGGCATGGCAGCCAGCGCTGCTTCAATCGTCTTCCTCGCCGGTAAAAAGCGTGAGGTGGCAAGCAGCGCGTTTCTCATGATTCACAACTGCTGGACCTGGCTTGCCGGCAATCGCCACTACCTTCGCGATATCGCCGCTGACATGGAGGAGTTCGACGCCGCGATGGCCGACCTCTATGCAGAGACCAGCGGGCAGTCGGCCGAGGACATGGCCGAACTGATGGACGACGAAACCTACATCCGCGGCAAGCGTGCCGTGGAACTTGGACTGGCCACTGGGCTCCTGTCGCCCAACGAGGTCACCGAACGCGAAACCGAAGAGACGGCTCAGAACAATGCGCTCAAAGCCATGGATATCGCCCTGGCCAAGGCCGGCATGCCCCGCTCTGAGCGCCGTGAGCTGTTTGCCAGCTTCAAGTCCGGTATGCCTCGCGCTGCCGGCGGGGGCACGCACAATGCTGCCCTGACCGACAAGCCCAGCGCTGTCGCGCCAGACCTCTCCGCCTCGCTGAGCGCGGCAACCGACCTCCTCAATTCTCTGAAAGGAAAGTGACCATGGACTTTGAAGCCCAAGTCAAGGAACTCAACGCCAGCCTCAAGGGCATTGGCGACCAGATCAAAGCCCAAGCTGAGGCTACCGACAAACAGATCAAGGCGTCAGGCGAGATGACTGCCGAAACCCGTGCCAAGGTCGACGAACTGCTGACCAAGCAGGGTGAGCTCAATGCCCGCCTGGGCGAAGCTGAGCAGAAGCTGGTGAACGCCAGCCGTGACCGCGGCACTCAGGAGGAGCCGCAGAAGTCGGTTGGCGCCCTGGTGATCGGCAGCGAAGAAATGCAGGACATGAACTCGTCCTTCCGCGGGTCTCGCCGCGTGTCCGTACCGCGCGCGGCCATTACCACCGCAACCGGCGGGGACCTGGTGCCTGCTGAGCGTTTGGCTGGCGTCGTTGCTCCGCCTCAGCGTCGGCTGACCATTCGCGACCTAGTGGCGCCGGGCCAGACCGAGTCGAACTCCATCGAGTACATTCGCGAGACCGGATTCACCAACAACGCGCGGACCGTAGCGGAGAACACCGCCAAGCCGTACTCCGACATCACCTTCGCGCTGACCACCGCGAACGTCCGCACCATTGCCCACCTGTTCAAGGCGAGTCGGCAGATGCTCGACGATGCCAAGGCACTCCAGAGCT
>Ga0213829_1000852_pt1 | contig 24624 bp, 16 predicted proteins | sample MC6MC0896MG_FD_180665 | JGI IMG/M metagenome (GOLD analysis project Ga0213829, IMG submission 180665) | Enriched soil aggregate microbial communities from Iowa State University, Ames, United States - MC6-MC0896-MG | ecosystem: Environmental > Terrestrial > Soil > Unclassified | place: USA: Iowa...
CTGGCAATTGTTAAAGGAACCCCGCAACCCACGGGCACGCCTGCAATACTCCATGGCGCTGTGGGCGCTGGCCGTGCTCGCACCCCTGCAAATAGTGGCGGGTCACCTGCATGGCCGGCACAGCCTCGATGTACAGCCACAGAAAATCGCCGCCGTCGAAGCGTCCTGGACGCGTCCGGCCGGGGGGGAAGGGGAACCGCTGCGCCTGTTCGCCATCCCGGACATGGTCGAGCGGCGCAACCATTGGGAGGTAGCCATTCCACGCCTGGGTTCGCTGTACCTGCGCCATGACCTGAGTGGCACCATCGCCGCGCTGGATGAATTCCCGCCACAGGACATCCCACCGGTGCCGGTGGTGTTTTTCGCGTTTCGCGTGATGGTCGGCCTGGGCCTGTTGATGCTGGGGCAGGGCATCGCCGGTCTGGTGGTGCGCAGGCGCCAACGACTATACGCCGCACGCTGGCTGCTCCGATGGGGTGTGCTGATGGCCCCCGCCGGATTTGTGGCGATGCTCAGCGGCTGGGTGGTGACCGAGGTGGGCCGCCAACCCTTCACCGTCTATGGCTTGCTGCGCACGGCCGACAGTCTGTCGTCGGTGTCCCGCCAACAGGTGGTCGGCTCGACATGGGTGATCCTGGGGTTTTACCTGCTGATATTTGGCGTTGGCCTCTGGGTGCTCCTGCGAATACTGCGTCACCCACCGCACCAGCACGAGCCCGGTCCGCAGCCGACGCTGGCTGACGAGACCGGTGATTCCTGAGGGTATGTGACATGGTGGATCATGATGTCTTGACCCTGCTTTGCGCGGCAGCCCTGGGGTTCTCGGTGTTGAACTACGTCTTGTTGGACGGCACCGATCTCGGCGTTGGCGTATTGCTGGGCCTTACCCGTTGTGGCCAGCAGCGACGCGCCATGGCGGTGACCATTTTGCCGATCTGGGATGCCAATGAAACCTGGCTCGTACTGGGTGGCGGCGGCCTGTTGGCATTGTTTCCGCTGGCCTACGCCATCCTGCTGCCGGCGCTTTACCTGCCCTTTATCCTGATGTTCCTGGCGTTGATTCTGCGGGTGGTTGCATTGGAGTTTCGTGACTATGCGAGCAACGGCGCGCTCAAGCGTGGTGTCGACGGCTTGCTGTTGGTGGGTTCACTGCTCGCCGGTGGGACGCAGGGGATGGTGTTGGGCACGCTGGTTCAGGGCGTACCCAACCAGGACGGTCAGTACAGTGGCGACGGCTGGGAGTGGCTGGCCATGTTTCCGCTCTACTGCGGCGCAGTGCTCGTAGTGGGTTACACGTGGCTGGGCGCCTGCTGGCTTTACTGGCGTACCGAAGAAGAACTGCAGCAACGGTCAGCCCGGCAAGCGAAGGTACTGGCCAGCGTGACCGTCGGACTGTTGATCGTGCTGGTGGCCTGGACAGCGACATTGGACTCCCGATACCTGCACCGCCTGTCAGACCCTCTGGTCTGGCTGCCGGCGGCCGTCTTTCTCATGGCAATGCTGATCAGCTTCATCCTGGGATTTCGCAACCGCCGACACTATCTGCCGCTGTTTGCGGCCTTGGGCATCTTTGTGTTGGCTTTCGCCCTGATGATCGCTGCGTTGTATCCGCTGATCATTCCGCCGAACCTGACGTTGCAAGCGGCCGCCTCCAGTCCCACGAGCCAGCTGTTCATGCTGATCGGCTTCGCCGTGCTGATACCGGTGACGCTCCTGTACAACACTTACGGTTTCAGGGTTTTCAGCGGCAAGGTCCACCCCAATCGCGAATGACGTTCTATGAGCGTGAAGGCTTATCCGGCGATCCGCCAAACCCGCAGGTACCGCTGGCCGCGATAAACCGTTGGCCGGTACATCGCGGCACGACGTTTTTACAAGTAAAGACGATGAATGACCTGACGAATGTCATCGGGGTCATTGTGCGTCTCGAAACCCAGGGCTTTGGCCAGGTCGCGCATGGGGGCATTGCTGGAGGCGTCCACCGAATACATCTGGCGAAAGTTGTTCTTGCGAGCGGTCTTGATCAAATGCTCCATCAGTAATGTACCCAGGCCCAGATGCTGCCACTCATCGCCGACCGTCACGGCGCATTCACATTCATGCTCACCCGTGGCGGCATAGCGGCTGACGCCGACCTCAATCAACTGGCCGTTCTCGTGGACCAGCGCGACGTAAGCCGCGCGTTGTTTGTTGTCGGTGTCCATCAACTGGTTGAGCATGGCAATCCCGGGCTCATTGACCTGTGCGAGAAAGCGCATGTGTCGGGACTCGGGAGACAGCCGTTTGATAAAGGCGTATTCACGCTCGCGGTCTTTTTCCGCCAGCGGCCGGATCAATACATGACGGCCGTCCTTGAGCGCTTCGATCCAGTATTGCCCGGTGACGGCGGCGTAGGCGGCTGCCGCCCGATCATTGTGGTCTTTGACGGTGAGCATGGGGTGATCCTCCATCCGGTTTGAAAGGTTGACGCACGGTGACAAATCGTACGGTTGATTCCTTTCTACGCCGCTGGCGGCGCCTGGATATGATCTGGATCAGAAACTGGTGGCAGCAAGCGTCGGTTTGGGCGCGATGCCCCGACAGAGGGTTTCCAACCGCAGCCCCAGGTAGGTGCCGACTTCTTCACGACGTATTTTCAGCATGAAGTCCCTGGATGAGTAGCCACGAGCGTGTTGAACCATGCGCCGTGCAGTTTGTTGATCGTCAAGCCATTGCCCGCGCTCAATTGAAAAGGCAACGCGTCGCACGCTTGTCTAAGGTATCGCATAGACCTTGAACAGCTTTTTGTCCGTGTCGCTAACGCCCCCGAGGTAGTTGTCATACGCGTGCCCGATCTCGCCGGATCGATACAGTTCACTGAGCGTGGTGTCGACCAGCAAACGGAAATTTTCATCCTCTCGATCCACCACCATTGCCGTTGGCGAGTACTCGAAAATGCGGTCGAGCAACACCAGATTTGTGGCGAACCTTTCTGAGGTGAGGAGGTGCTTGAGCATTATGCGCTCGGCGAAAAAGGCATCGGCTTTGCCTTCGGCGATCAGCTTGAGGCCAGCGGCGGTATTGTCGACCGTGACCAGCTTGGCAACCACCCCGAGCGATTGCATCTGCTGGCGGATCCATGCCTCGCTGACTCCGCCTGCGATGACAGCATAAGTCTGGTTGGTCAGCCCGCGGTTGACGGTCGCGCGCCACGTTGGTCCGGTATGAGCGACCTTGCCATTGAGCACATTGAGCAATGGCTCCGATGCGTCCCGACGCACCACCGCAGAGAGGCCGGCCGTATAGATCGGTATCGAGAAACTCACGGTCTTGCGACGTTCCAGTGTGGGCGGTGTCGGTGTGCAGAGGACGTCGATCTTGCCAGAATTGACGGCGCTGATCTCGTCGGCGGCAGTGACGGGTTGGTAACGCACCTGTAACCCCGGCATATCCAGCTCGGTCTTGACCTTGTTGGCGATCTTCAGACAAAGCTCGATGCCATAACCGCTGGCGTGGTCACCGGCCTGGGCGCTGAAAGGCGCGAAGTCCGACCGGTAGCCCAGGGTCAATGTATTGCTGGTGCGCACACGCTCAAGGGTGCTGGCATCGGCCATAAACGGTATCACCGTGAGCAGGCCAACGAGCAGCAGGTTGTTGGCTTTGGTCAGTTTCACGTTCATATCCTGGTTCCCCGAATTCAGAGGTTAGTGCAGTCCTGAAAACAACGGTCAAGGGTTGTCGGCCCGCGTCTGAGCGGTTGGAGATGGGTCGACAAAACGTTTGGCGAGGAAACCGTAGAGCAGGTAGCCGAACACCAGAACAAGGGTGCCGCCGAACACGGCGTCTTTGCCGCAGGCATACAGGGCGTACAACGAATAGGCCACGGCGATGAGCAATAGCGTCGTGTTGCGGGTGTAGACCCCTGTGCTGACTTTGGCTTTGTACATCATGACCAGCAGGCCGGTGGCAGCCGTCACATAGGGAATCAAGTTGGTCACTGCTGCCAGGCTGACGAGTTTTCCGAATTGGGCACTGGCGTTGGGCGAAATGGTCGACAGCGCCAACAAGGTCTGCAACACACCACAGACCAGCATGCCGACTATAGGGGCATCCCGTGAGCTGACCTTGGCGAACAGTTTCAGGAACATGCCCTGGTCAGCCGTCATCTTGGCGGTTTGCGCCAGGGTGAACTGCCAGCCCAGCAGCGATCCGACACAGGCCATCACCGCCAGCGCCATGATGATGTTGCCGACCGTAGGGTTGAACATATGGGCATAGACGAGCGCGAAGGGCGCCGATGAGTTGGCCAGCTCGGCATTGGGTATGATGCCCTGAATGACCGTCGTCGACAGCACATAGACCACTGCCGCACCCAGCGTGCCAAACAGACAGGCCAGCGGGACGGTGCGCTTGGGATCTTCTACTGCATCGGAAGCCTGCGCCGCCGACTCCATGCCGAGAAAAGCCCATAGGGTCAGTGGAATAGCCTTGCCGATGGCGTCGGAGATTGGCAGGTCATTGGGATTCCAGGCGGCAATCAGCACATCGGGCTTGAACCAGAACCATCCGATAATGCTCAAGCCGGCCACCGGGATGATCACCCCCCAGACAGTAATCGCGCCGATCTTGCCGGTGATGCCGGGGCCACCGAAGTTGGCCACGGTGGTCAACCAGAGCAAGCCGACGGTACCGATGAACAGCGGAATGGCACCGCTGCCCAGCCACGGCACGAACGATGTCATGTAGCCCACCGCGGAAATGGCGACGGCCACGTTGGCGATCGCCAATGAAAGGAAGTACAGATACGAACAGAGAAAGAAACCTGATCTGGCGTGCGCCTCTTCCGTATAGGCCGATAACCCGCCTGAGCGCGGACAGTAGATGCCGCACTGGGAAAAGCAATAGGCGATGGCCATGGACCCAACCGCAGTGACGATCCATGACAGCAACGAAACGGCCCCGAGTTGGGCCATGCTCGTCGGCAACATGATGATGCCCGACCCCATCATGTTCACCGTCACCAATGTGGTGAGGCCCATGAGGCTCATCTTCTTGCTTGAGGACTCAGGCATGGTATGACTCCAATGCAAGCGCGGATACCACAGGCTGGATCTCTTCACGGTTCATTCATCTGATCCAGATCAAGTAATCGTGCTTTCAGTCATTGGCTCAAGTTTGCTTCAGCTGTACTGGCTTGCCGAACCAGCCGCGGGCTTGGATTTTCTGGCGTGGGTCAGCTGATAGGCAATCGCCAGCCAAATGAACCACCCCGGCATGACCATCAAGGCAATACGGGTGTCAGGCCTTAATGCCAGCAAACAGAGGACAAAGCCCAGGAACGCCAGGGAGAACCAGGCCATCGGCACGCCGCCGGGCATTTTGTAGGCCGATTGCGCATGCAGGTCGGGCCGGCTTCTGCGGTAGGCAATGTACGACGCGAGGATGGTCGACCAGGTGAAAATCACCAGGATCGCCGACACGGTCGAGACGATGGTGAACGCTGTCATGACTTCCGGAACGATGAACAGCAACAGGACGCCCACCAGCATCAACATTGTGGTGAACGCCAGGCTCGCCAGGGGCACGCTACTGCTCGACAGGCGTCGGAAAATCCCTGGCGCATTGTCCTGGTTCGCCAGTCCGAACAACATGCGGCTGGACGAAAATACGCCGCTATTGGCCGAAGAGGCGGCAGACGTCAACACCACGAAATTGACGATACCGGCTGCTGCGGGAAACCCTGCCACCAGGAACAGTTCGACGAAGGGGCTCTTGTTGGGCGAAACCTGGTGCCAGGATGTCACCGCAATGATGCAGGCCAGCGCCAGCACATAAAACAGGATGATTCTCAGCGGAATCGAGTTGATGGCCTTGGGCAGGGTCTTCTCGGGGGAGCGGGTTTCCGCGGCTGCGATGCCGATCAGTTCGGTGCCGGCAAATGAGAAGATTGCCATTTGAAAACCGGCAAAAAAACCGAACAGGCCGTTGGGGAAGGTTGCCTGTTTGTCCAGCAGGTGGCTCAGGGATGCCGTGACGCCATTGGGGGAGACAAAGGAGCTGGCGATCAGCACCAGGCTGACGCCAATCAGGGTCACGACGGCAATGATCTTGATGATCGCGAACCAGAATTCCACCTCACCGAACAGCCTGACCGTCAGCACGTTCAAGGCAAACAGCGTCATCAGCATACCGATGGCCGGTATCCAGGCGGGTACATCGGGGAACCAGTATTGAAAGAAGCCGCCGACCACCACGGCATCGCCTATCACCGCGACGCTCCAACTGAGCCAGTACGACCAGCCGAGGAAGAATGCCGCCCGCGGGCCCAGGTAGGTGCCGGCAAAATCGGCGAAGCTTTTGAAGTTCAAGTTGGAGAGCAACAGCTCGCCCATGGCGCGCATGACGAAGAACACGAACATCCCGATGATCATATAGATGAGGATGATCGATGTGCCGGAGAGGGCAATGATCTTGCCGGAGCCCATGAACAGGCCGGTACCGATGGCACCTCCCATGGCCATTAACTGAATGTGACGATTGCTGAGCGTGCGCTGCAGCGCGGGCTGTTCAACCCGATCGGACGGAGTCGATTTCATTACAAAACCTCTTGATTTTATGTTTTTGAGTTTTGGCAGAAAGTGGCTGGATAGCGTTCTTATTAGGGATGCAAGGCTACTGACGGTGGGTGGCAGGGCTTCGCGTTCACGACAGGGTGAGTGGCCCCTTGGCACGTTGCTCAGGGGCATCACCCACGGCTATCAACTGGCCGTGCGCAGTCGCGAGGGAATGATGGCCGGCTGCTGGTCAAGCAGTTGGTAGAGGTTTTTTATGTTGGCAGGCGTTGGCACCAGATGGATGCGCTCACCGATCGCATGCTCCCGCGCCAGGTCGTGCATGTAGCGCAGTGACGAAAAGTCTTCGAGGGCGAAACCCACGGAATCGAACACGGTGACCTGTGCGTCGTTCTCGCGTCCCGGGACTTCGCCCAGAACGATCCGGAAGAACTCGACGACCGGAAAGTCGGGCTCCAGCTGTTGAATATCGCCTTCGATCCGGGTTTGAGGTTCAAACTCGACGATAACCCGGGCGTTGCGCAGGATCTCTGCGTGCAATTCGGTTTTCCCCGGGCAGTCGCCGCCGACGGCATTGATATGCATGCCGGGCTCGATCATCTCCGGCGTCAGAATCGTTGCATAGGCCTTGTCGGCGGTGACCGTGGTGACGATGTGTGCGCCCTTGACTGCGTCTTGTACCGAGTCGGCCAGAATCACCTCGATATCCGGGAAGGCGGACAGGTTGTGCTTCAACTTGAGTGAAGCGTCGCGGTCGATATCGAAGATGCGGATTTGCTTGATCGACAGCATTTCGTGGAAGGCCAGGGCCTGGAATTCGCTCTGGGCGCCATTGCCGATGATAGCAATGATACTTGCACCCGGACGCGCCAGGGACTGCGCGACCAGGGCGGAGGTCGCGGCAGTGCGCACGGCGGTGGTCAGCGTGAGCTCGCTGAGCAAGGTTGGATAGCCGCTGTGGACATCGGCCAGGACACCGAAGGCCATGACCGTCAGCAAGTTCCTTTGACCGTTGTCCGGGTGCCCATTGACGTATTTGAACGAGTACTGTCGGCCATCGTCGGTCGGCATCAATTCGATCACACCGTCGGCCGAATGATTGGCGGTGCGGGGCGACTTGTCGAACTGCCCCCAGCGTGCGTAGTCCGCTGCGATGTAAGCCGCCATGTCGCGGATTGCCCGGCGGATGCCGACCTTGGCAAACAGGCGTGCGGCGTGATCGACATCTATAAAAAGCGTCATGTTGTTATTCTCCGATTCGATAGTTGAAACGTTGCAGTCCAGGGTACGAACCCTGTAGGAGCCGGCTTGCCGGATCGCCGCACCGCGGCGAAGGCGTCCTCATGGTCGCTGCAAGGCTCAAGGCTGCCTGCGCCGACAAGCCCGCTCCCGGCATCAACTCAGGCACGTTTACTCTCATAACCATGCAGCACGTTGACTGCATTGATCCCGATTTCATCGACCATGTAGCCGCCTTCCATCACGAACAGGGTGGGGCACCCCACACCCGCGATCAGCTCGCCGATGCCGATGAAATCTTCGCTTTCCAGCAGGAAGTGGCTGATGGGATCGTCTTTGAATGTGTCGACACCCAGAGAAATAACCAGCACCTCGGGGGCAAATTGCTGGAGTTTCTTGCAGGCGTGGAGCAGGGCGTTGCGGTAGCTTTCCCAGGTCGTGTTCTTCGGCATTGGATAGTTCAGGTTGTAACCTTCACCGTGCCCTGCACCGACTTCGTGACTGAAGCCCGAGTAGTACGGATAGGACACCTCCGGCTCACCGTGCAACGAGACAAACATGACGTCGCCGCGCCCGTAGAAAATGTTCTGGGTGCCGTTGCCATGATGAAAGTCGACATCCAGTACCGCGACACGTTTGGCGCCTTGGGTAATGGCGTGTTGCGCGGCAATGGCGGCGTTGTTCAGATAGCAATAGCCGCCCATGTATTCACGCGCTGCGTGATGGCCGGGCGGGCGGCACAAGGCAAAGGCACTGTCGTGGCCTTCATCGATCAACGCCAGCCCGGTCAGCGCGATATCGGCGCTGGTTTTTACCGCTTGCCATGTCGTGGCGGTAATGGGCGAGCCGGCATCCATCGCGTAAAAACCCAGCTTGCCATCGATGAACGTCGGCACTTGCTCGTTGGCCAGATCGCGCACCGGCCATACCAGCGGCAAGGCATCGTGGGTGCGTCCGGTGGCGCACCATTCAGACCAGGCGGTTTCCAGAAAGGTGACGTAGCGCTCGCTGTGCGCGTTGACATAGCACGACCGGTCAAATGCTCGTGGTTCGATGATCTGGCCAAGGCCTACCTGCTTGACGCGGTTATGCACGGTATCGGCCCGACTGGGTTGCTCGAAGGACGGCTTGATCACGCCGTCTTTCAATTCGGTGCCGTGGTGCAAACGGTGGGAATCACTGAAAACTGTAAACATTCTGCGCATCCGTTGAGGTGAACCAGTGCAAATATTTTGTTCTGGTACGGCTGCGCTTTCTTTGCTTTATGTTCAGGGTTTGCTAGATTTTCCGGGCGAATTTACTCGGGAACTGCCTAATGCAGAAAAAAACATCCAAACGCATCAGTCTCGACGACACCGACCTGGCGATTCTCGCGTTGCTGCAGGAGGACGCGAGCATTTCCAACGCCGAGCTCAGTGAGCGGCTGTCGCTGAGCCTCACGCCGTGCTGGCGGCGGCGAAAGCGGATGGAGGAGGCGGGCGTGATCAAGGGCTACCAGGCCAACCTTGATCGACGCATGCTGGGGCTGGATATCATGGCGTTCGTGCAGATCCGTTTCTCCACCCACGCCGATCACGCGCCCGACGCCTTCGAGGCGGTGATTACGCAATTGCCTGAAGTGCTGTCCTGTCACAAGATCACCGGGGATGCCGATTACGTGCTGCAAGTGTTGGCAGAGGATCTTGATAGCTACAGTGATTTCATCGAGCAAGTGCTCAGGCGCCAGGTGGGGATTGCGTCCATTCAATCCAGTCTGGCTTTACGGGAGGTCAAGGCCAGTAGCCGGATTGCGATACCAAAATCGAGCAGGGACTAAGCGGACAAGGGTTGGAGCACTTGCTGAAAGGTGCAGTCGACGCACCTTCGTGCACAGCTCTCGGATTTTTCCTACAGCACAACTGGAGTTGCCTGCTATCCGGGTGTTGGAGGAAAGGAGACAGTAATCGATAAGATCAGGGAGGTGGGACAGGCAATGGTTGAGGAGTTTCGGATAACGTTCATTTGCGACCAGTTACGCCACCCACAGCATGCCTGCTAACACCTGCAAGGATGGATTATGTTACAAAACGACCGCGAGAATCTGGAGCTTGATAAATTACAAACTGAAGTTCGCAAATTCACGGCCGAGGCCCGTAAGTTCATGGCCGAAGAAGGTAAGCTAAAGCAAGAAGCCTTCTGGTACCCGTTCGCAGTGGGCGCTGGCATGGTGACAGCGATTGTCGCCGCTGTGGGCCTTTTTTCCAAATTCTGAACGCTGCGGATGCGACAGCGCGACCACGCATCGATGGTACTTGAGTGTTGGGATTGCGCAGCCCACGTTGCCTGACATAGCTTCACGCGCCATGATTGATCCGTGAATCGTAAAGGAAGAATCAGCATGCCACCACAGTCTATGAATCGAGCCAGCCTTGAGCAGTTGCACCGTGAAGTAGCCGCTCTGGCCGAGGAAATGAGCAGGCCGGCGCCGACTGCGGCCCGCGCTTTTCTGCTGCCTTTCTGCATCGGTGTTGCGTTCGCCCTTACGACTTTTGTCGTCGTCGCTCTACTGGCCAGAATGGTCTGAGCGCTCGCTCATCAAACATTTATCAGCCCCTTCAACACTCTGTGACAACTCAAGCAGTGTGTCATTTACAGAAGAATGCTTCTCGGTGTGCCTGAATCGCCAATGCCGCCTCTGGTAAGTACAACTGGTTGGGATGGGCCTCCAGATAATTAACGACGATTCGCACGCTGTCCTTGTTGTTTACCGCCGGTGAAACGCAGATGCGTTGCTCTTTGGGTAAAAGGTCGGAGTAAGCCACCAGCGTCTGGCGAACACCCTGGACCAGCCCAATGCACAACCCACTTTCAAAGGCACTGTAGTCGTCCGTTGGAATCTTCTGACTGATCATTTTGCACGCCATGAGCAAGTTGTGCCCATCTGCCAGGACCTGGCCACAACCCAACAGCGATACCAGCGCGATCAGTCCGATTCGTTTTATCAAAGTGAGATCTCCCATGCTCCTTCAATGCTAGCCGTTGGAACTCAATGTTGGAGGACACATAAACAAAATCGATTGCCGTATAGGATTTTCGAAAGTCACCGTGCCAAACGCCATTACACTTGCGATCACGCGCGCCACCACGAGCCTATCCTCGCGGAGCAACACTTCACCGGTCAGGTCGCTGGCATAGGCCTGGGTAACCGTTCGTACCTCTCGCTCATAACGCGAACAGCAAATACAAATACGAATACGTATCAAAAGCTAAAAGGATGGTATACCATGCGTCGCGATTTTGGCACGTATGCCGTCCTATATGGCTGTTTTCTCGAGGTACCTAGATGCGTCGTACTCTGGTCTCCATTTGTGTGCTTCAGGCGATTTCCGCTGCTTCCTGGGCGGAGCAGGCCATTAACAACAACAGTCTGGAGCTGCAGGCGACCGACATTGTCGGCACGGTTGAGGATGAAACGGCTCAGGGGCCGGTGAAGGGCTACCGTGCCACGCGTTCCGCCAGCGCGACGCGCACCGACACTTCAATTCATGAAACGCCGCAGTCCATCAGTGTGGTAACCAAAGATGTAGTGGAGGATATCGGGGCTACCCGGCTTCAGGATGCCCTCGACTACGCTGGCGGGGTGGGACGCGCCAATAACTTCGGCGGCCAGGGGTTGACCACCTTCACGGTGCGTGGATTTACCACCGGCGAGTTCTATCGCAACGGTTTTCCGATCAACCGCGGTTATCCGAACATGCCAGACGCGAACACCATCGAGCGCTTGGAAGTAGTGCGTGGACCCGCGACCACGCTCTATGGCCGGGGCGATCCTGGTGGCACATTCAACGTGGTCTCCAAACAACCTCTGGCTGAACGTACCGTAACGCTGGGTAGCCAGGTCGATGATCAGGGCATGAAGCGTGGCACGCTCGATGCCTCCGGCCCGCTCGATGAAGAGGGCCGTCTGGCTTATCGCTTGAACGTGGTGGGAGAGGGCGGCGATACCTTCCGCGATCATGTCGAAACTGAACGTTATGGCGTGACCCCCGTTATTTCCTGGCAGGCCGACGACGACACCAAGGTGATCTTCGAGGGCGATTTCATGCGCAACAATCACCCGCTGGATCGAGGCGTGACGCGCTATCCGAGTCAGATTGGCACTGCGTCCCGCGACACGTTCTTTGGTGAGAAAGACGCCGGAAAATTGCACAACGACAACAACATGGCCCAACTGCGATTTGAGCACTTCCTGAGTGACAACTGGACACTGGGCGGTGGGTTTCAGTGGCTTGATGGCACCTTGCAGGGCAATGCCATTGAAGCGAACGGAGTCGCCGCCGATGGGCGCACGCTGGGACGCAACTTCAATTATCGCAAACTGGAGTGGACGGACAAGGACACTCAACTGAACCTCACCGGGCATTTCTCGGCCGGTGGTTTCGATCACACCTTGTTAACCGGCATCGAGTACGAGGATTACGATTACAAGTCGATCATTCAACGTTCCAGTGGTGCCGTCAGTGCCTATCCGATTGATATCTTCGACCCGGTGTACGGCCAACCTCGCCCGGCCCTGACCCGCACGCCGACCGACGATAAGGAAAACCTCAAGACATACGCGGCCTTCGTCCAGGATCAAGTGGCTTTGACTGACCGGTTGAAGGTGTTGGCGAGCGCCCGTTTCGAGCGCTTCGAGCATGAATACGAAACCTTTGTGCCAGGCGGCAGAAGCTGGGAGGCGAGCGACAATGCCGTGACGCCGCGTTTCGGCGTGCTTTATGACCTTACCGATACCGTGGCGGTTTATGCCGATACAGCGCGCTCATTCAAGCCTAACAGCGGGGCCAGTCGACTGGGCGGTGGCTTCGATCCGGAAAAGGGCAAGTCATATGAGATGGGCATCAAATGGGAAGCGCTGGATCGTCAGTTGAGTGTTGACGCGGCTATCTACCAGATTGAAAAACGCAACGTCCTCACCACCGATCCGGTGGACTCGACCTTCAGTGTCGCGGCGGGCGAGGTGCGCAGCCGTGGCTTTGATTTGAACGTAGCCGGCAACGTAACCCCTGAGTGGCGGGTGATTGGCGGCTATGCCTATGTCGACGCCGAAGTTACCAAGGACAACGTGATCCCGTCGGGCACCCGGCTGATGAATATTCCGAAAAACAGCTTCAGTTTGCTCAACGTTTATGAATTTCAGGAAGGCAACTTGAAAGGACTGGGTCTGGGGGTCGGAGGAAAGTACGTGGATGAGCGTGCCGGCCAGACCGCTGACACGGCGTTTTCGATGGGCGGTTATACCGTTGTCGATCTGCTCGGCTTCTACAAGGTCAACGACAAGGTAAGGCTTAATCTCGATGTGAAGAACCTGTTCGATCGTGACTACGAAGAGGGTGCCTTCGGCAATGTCTATGCCTACCCGGGTGAACCGAGAACCGTTCAGGTCGGCATTGCCTACACGCTCTAAGTGATCCCTGACTCCCCGTTCGACCATTGCTCTCCAATGCTGAACACCAGGTCTTTCCTCGACCTGGCGTGCCCTTCGCGCAACGCTGATTCCATGCACTCATCCCGAATACCACGAGAGTCGGGATGAGTGCGTAGTTGTTCTGGATTGACGTCCACAGGGTGCATTCAGCCGTTGGCTTCCAGAGATCCGCAAGCTTTTCTATGCACATCAGCGCTAACGATCAGGGTATTTGATTGCAGGCTTATCCCTGCGTGGTTGAAAAGAACGCTGGCATCTGCAGATGTTTGTAAATGGCGAGAGATCTGAGACCGAAGGAAAAAATGAAGGCGATCCAGCCGGCGATCCAGACCGACGGGAAAATGTCGCGCAGCGCGACATATAAGGTGCATCCCAATAAAATAGGCGTGGCATAAATCTCACGTGACATCAACAGCGAAACCCTTCCAGCCAGGACATCACGTGCGATGCCGCCACCAATGCTGGTCAGCACGCCCATCATCACCGCCAATGGCGCGGCGAGCTGTAGATCCAGCACTTTCTCAGTAGCAGCCAACCCGAATAACGCCGCCGCCAACCCATCGAGGTAGAGCAGCAGGCGATAACGTCGCTGTAATCTTTTCGTCAGGAAAAACGCCAGCAGCGCAGCGAACAAAGCGGCCCAAATGTAATTGAAGTCAGCAATCCAGAAGATCGGAAGATCCAGCAGCAGATCCCGAAGGGTGCCACCTCCAATCGCGGTGATGATGCCGAGCACCACGGCACCGAACAAATCGACATCCGCTTTTTTTATGGCCAGCACGCCGGTTATGGAAAATACGGCGATGCCTGACATCTCCTGGAAGTAAAGCATCCTTTGTTCCTTTTCTGAGGTGACCCGCCAGTTGAACCTTATCGATGATGGCATCCCGGCGTAGACCGATCCACCTGCTGTTGACGTCTCACTGCATTAGAAATGCGCTGCGCTAATCCCCCGGTCGGGCAACGACTGGCGGCTTCAGTCGATGCCCGATGTGCTTTTTTTAATTAAGTCGCGATTCTGGATCTTCCAACCTCCTGCATTCCCGCCCGTCGTCTACATCAAAACCCGGCCCTTGCAGCTGGCACTAACCCCTGGTGTCGTTGTCAGTTATGGGCGCTGTAGACGAGGACCGTCTCTGATAGCGGCATGTTTGCCTACATTTGGTGTTTTCTCCAGTTTCCTGGGCAAAACGCTCGCGATGGATTGCGTCCTGGACCGACTTTTCCTTTGCGAGCGACATTTTATGGGTTTGCTTCTCGATCCGCGTCATGAGATTGATGCCGCGTTACTAAGCTATCGCCGGGTGTTCTGGTCCCTGGCACTGTTCAGCGGGGTGATCAACCTGCTGGTGCTGGTGCCGTCGCTCTACATGATGCAGGTGTACGACAGGGTTCTCACCAGTCGCAACGAAACCACCTTGTTCATGCTCACCTTGATCGCCTTGGGGCTGTTCATGTTCAGCGCCCTGATCGAGTGGGTGCGCGGCGAGGTGATGATACGCATGAGCGCGGGGCTGGACGATGCCCTGGGCGAGCGGATTTTCGACGCTGCCTTCGCCCGCAGCCTGCGCGAGCACAACGCCAACCCGGCGCAGGTGCTCACCGACCTGGCGACGCTGCGGCAGTTGATTACCGGTCAGGGCCTGATTGCCTTGCTCGATGCACCGTGGTTGCCGATCTTCGTGCTGGTGGCGTTCATCTTTCATCCCTGGTTCGGTGTGCTGACGCTGGTTCTGGCCCTGGTGCTGATCGGCCTGGCGCTGTGGGGCGAACTGGCGACCCGCACGCGTCTGGGCGAAGCCAATCGCCTGGGCGTGCAGTCTTCGATCTATGTAAACAGCACGTTGCACAATGCAGAAGTCATCCAGGCCTTGGGCATGCTCGGGCCGTTGCGCCAGCGCTGGAGCCTGCTGCAGCAACGCATCATTGCCGCCCAGGCCCATGCCAGCGATCGCAGCGCGCGAATCACTTCGGCAACCCGTTTCGTGCGCATCTCCGGACAATCGCTGGCCCTGGGCCTGGGGGCGTTGCTGGTGCTGGAAGGCCAATTGTCGGCGGGCATGATGATTGCGATGTCACTGCTGCTGGGCCGTGCCCTGGCGCCCGTGGAAATCGCCATCGGCTCGTGGAAGCAATTCAATGCTGGCCGCCAGAGCTACCAGCGCCTGAGCCAACTGCTGGCCGAGCACCCACGCGAGCGCCTGCGCATGCCTTTGCCACCGCCCACCGGCGCCGTGCGCCTGGAGCAGTTGTATGTCGGCCCGCCCGGTGCTGCGCAACCGATTGTGCGGGGCATCAATTTCAGCCTGGCCAAGGGTGATGTGCTTGCCGTCGTCGGCCCGAGCGCCAGTGGTAAATCGACGCTGGCCAGGGCGCTGGTCGGGGTGTGGCCGGCCATGGGCGGGTCGGTGCGCCTGGACGACGCCGAGATCAGTCAATGGTCCCACGACGCCCTGGGCCCGCACCTCGGGTACCTGCCGCAGGACATCGAGCTGTTCGACGGCACAGTGGCCGACAACATTGCCCGCTTCGGCGAGCAGGACGCCGACAAGATCATTGCCGCCGGGCGCCACGCCGGTATCCACGAGATGATCCTGCGGTTCCCCAAGGGGTACGACACGCCGCTTGGCCCTGGCGGGCTTGGCTTGTCCGGCGGACAAAAGCAACGCCTTGGCCTGGCCCGCGCGCTTTACGGGCGCCCGTCGCTGATCGTGCTCGATGAGCCCAACTCCAACCTCGATGATGCCGGCGAGCTGGCGCTGGTGCAGGCCATCGGTGCGCTCAAGACGGCGGGCAGCACCGTGGTGCTGATCACCCATCGGCCTAATGTGCTGGCGGTGGTCGATCACATCCTGGTACTCAAGGACGGCACTCAACAAGCATTCGGTCCACGGGATCGGGTGCTCAAGGCATTGATGCCAGGGCCGAGACCGGCCGTAGTCAAAGAGGCTGGCAAAAATGCTTGATCTGACCCCCAAGGCTAAAACGTACAGCGAGCAGGGGCTGAGCGTACGCGGCGACACCACCTTGCCCGGCGCCAGTACCGACGCCGGGGCGGCGGCACGCTACGGGGTGGGTTTCCTGGTCCTGACCCTGGGCGGCTTCTTGCTCTGGGCCTGCCTGGCGCCACTCGACCAAGGTGTCGTGGGCAGCGGCACCGTGGTGGTGGCGGGCGAACGCAAGGCGGTGCAATCGCTGGTCGGTGGGGTGGTGGAAAAGCTGTTGGTCAGCGATGGCGACCGCGTCACCCAGGGGCAGTTGCTGGTGCAGTTCAATACTGTGCAAGCGCAGTCGCAACTGGACGTGACCCTGGGCAAATTGCTCAACGATCGCAGCGTCGAGGCGCGGTTGATTGCCGAGCGCCTGGGCTCGGCCCAGATCCAATGGCCCGCAGAACTGCTGGCACATGCCGACGAACCGCGGGTCAAGGCGGCTATGGCCTTGCAGAGCCAGTTGTTTCTGACGCGCCGCGCAGAGCTGGGCAGCCGCCTGCAGATCATCGAACACGAAGCCGCGGCGTTGCAGCAGCAATTGCTCGGCTACGAAGGCGTCAAGCGCAACTACGACGCGCAGATGCGCTTCCAGCAGCAGGAACTCGAAGGCCTGCGTGATTTGGCCCGTGAAGGCTACGTTCCGCGCAACAAGCTCTTCGAGTCCGAGCGCAACGCCGCCCAATTGGCCGGGCAGATTGCCACCGGGGTGGGCGATGTCGGCAGGACACGCCAGGCGATCAACGAAAGCCGGCTCAAGGCCTTGCAGGTGCAGCAGGAGTTTCGCCGCGATGCCGAGATCCAGCTCAGCGAGGTCTCTGCCGAGGCGGCAGGTTATGCCGATCAGATTCGTGCCTTGCAGTTTGAAGTCGACAATGGCGCGATCCGGGCGCCGGTGTCCGGGCAGGTGATGGACGTGAGCATCCATACGGTCGGCGGCGTTGCCCAGGCCGGCCAGACCCTGATGCAGGTGGTGCCGCTGGATGCCCCGATGGCGATCACCGCGCGTTTCGAGCCGCTGATGGCCAACAAGTTGCGCCCGGGCCTGCCGGTGCATGTGCATTTTACCGCGCTGCAACGGGTGGATACGCCGACCGTCACCGGCACGGTGACGACGGTGTCGGCGGACCAGTTGATCGATGAACAGACCCACCAGCCGTACTTCTCCGCCAAGGTCGAGATTGCCGCCGACACCGTCGCTTCGTTGCAGGTCGCCGGCCTGCTGGTGCGCCCCGGCATGCTCGCCGATGTCACGGTGGTGACGGGGGAACGCACCTTGATGAATTACCTGATGAAACCACTGCGCGAACGCTTGCTCGCCGCCTTCAAAGAGGAATGAGCATGAACGACCGTTGCCGCTATCGCTGCGCTGTACTGCTGGGTTTGTGTGCCAATTGGGCCGCGATCAATCCCGTAGTAGCCGCCGAAGAAGGCCTGAACCTGACCGCTGCCTATGACGCCTCGCGGCTCAATGACCCGACCGTACAATCGGCAGCCCATGCCTTTGACGCTTCCAGCCATGAAGAAGAGATTGGCCGCGGCGGCCTCTATCCGCAGGTGTCGCTGACGTCGCGCTACGGGTACGGCGGACGTATCGACGGCGGCGACGACAACAGCTACGTCAACAGTAACGACTACCAGGCGAACAGCGTCACCCTGGCGGCGCAACAACCGCTGTATGACAAGGGGCGCTGGGCGGCGTATCAGGAGGGCAAGGCGCGGGGAGAGTTGGGTACCCAACTGTTCGATGTTGCCGGCCAGACCTTGTTCGACCGGGTGGCCAAAGGCTATTTCGACGTCGCCCGTGCGGAGAACGAGATCAAGTTGATCGCCCAGCAAAAGGCGGCCATCAATGGGTTGGTGACGCAGAGCAAAAAGCTTTATCAGGGCGGCGAGGGCGCGATCACCGATATTGACGAGGCCCAGGCCCGGCTCGATCTCGTCGATGCCCAGGAGGCTGAAGCCCAGGCCCGTCGCGTGGCGGCGTTGCGGGCCTTGTCCGGGCGAGCCAGCGTGCCGATCGATGACATCCAGCCGATGCGCGAAGAACTGCCCGCCGGTAGCCCGATACCGCCGGAGCGCGATCTGCCGTACTGGACGGCGATTGCCCGCGAAGCCAGCCCCGATCTGGCCTCCCGGCTCGCGGCAGTGAAAGTCGCCGAGGCGCAGGCAGACAGTCAGCGCGCCGGGCATTATCCGACCTTGTCGCTGACCACCCAGCTAACGCGCCGGGACAGCCCTCAGTACCAGGAGCTCGACCCGCGCCAGGATTCTTATTACGTGGGGGTTCAGCTGGATATTCCGTTGTATCGCGGCGGGGCGGTACGTGCCTCGGTGGCGAAGGCCGAAGCGCAATTGGCCGGTGCCCAGTCCGACTACGACGTGCAGCGTCAACAGTTGGCCGAGGACATCGAGGCCGATTATCTGGGCGTGGTGGCCGGGTTTGCCAAGAGCAAGGCGATGCAGCGGGCGGTGGACTCCAATCAGCGGGCGCTGACCTCGACGGAAAAAGGCTTCCAGGGTGGCGTGCGTTCCACGGTGGACATTCTCGATGCCCAACAGCGGGTGTTCCAGGCCCGTCGAGACCTGCTCAACACCAAGCTCGACATGCTGCAAAGCTACGTGAGCCTGCACACCCACACCGGCCAGATGAATCGCGCGGTCCTGGAGCAGGTGCAACGCCTGTTTTGAGCCGTAGGGTGGCAACCGGGATCAGGATTGACGCCTATTGCCACGAATCAAGCATGCTCAGCCAGGTCGAATGCATATCCTGTGGGAGCGGGCTTGCTCGCGAAAGTGGTGGGTCAGCTTGTATCAGTGCTGGATGTACCGCCGCCTTCGCGGGCAAGCCCGCTCCCACATTTGATCTGTGGTTGTCCTGGATTTTTCGGGCACTGCAAACCCTTGTGGGAGCGGGCTTGCTCGCGAAAGTGGTGGGTCAGCTTGTATCAGTGCTGGATGTACCGCCGCCTTCGCGGGCAAGCCCGCTCCCACATTTGATCTGTGGTTGTCCTGGATTTTTCGGGCACTGCAAACCCTTGTGGGAGCGGGCTTGCTCGCGATAGCGGTGGGTCAGTCAGCATCCCTATCGGAATGTACCGCCGCCTTCGCGGGCAAGCCCGCTCCCACATTTGATCTGTGGTTGTCCTGGATTTTTCGGGCACTGCAAACCCTTGTGGGAGCGAGCTTGCTCGCGATAGCGGTGGGTCAGTCAGCATCCCTATCGGAATGTACCGCCGCCTTCGCGGGCAAGCCCGCTCCCATGGGGAGCGGGTAGACTCAGGCTGTGAAATCGCTGGCCTGCAGCTCCTTGACGCCCACCAGTTGGATCTCGAACTCGGGGGTGGCGTCGGCATTGACACTGCCGTAGACAATGCCATCGGCAAAGCGCAGTTGGCCGGTGGCATTGGCAGGGTCGAAGGCATTGCTGCCGATGAAGGTGAAGGCGTCGACAGCGGTGGTCAGCGGGTTGGCGTCCAGGCCGGTGAAATCCAGATGATCGCCGTCGGCGCTCTTGAAGCCGTTGACCACATCGCGTAAAGCCCCGACGCCCATGTCCGACAGCGCAGTAAAGGCATAGGTATCCGCGCCCGTGCCGCCGGTGAGGTTGTCGGTGCCTGCACCGCCGATCAGCCGGTCATCGCCCGAACCGCCCACCAACGTATCGTTGCCCGCACCACCGTTCAGGACGTTCGCAGCGCTGTTGCCCGACAGCGTGTCGGCGTAGGCGCTTCCCGTCAGGTTTTCCAGGAATTTCAAGGTATCGAGCCCTGAACCCGAGGTGTTTTGTTGCGCTGACGTCGAGAGGTTTACGTTAACGCCGGACAGCGCGCGCTCGAAAGACACCGTGTCATTACCCTCGCGCCCGTCCAGCACGTTGTTGCCGGCGCCGGCGAACAGCGTGTTGTCCAGCCCGTTGCCCGTGCCGTTGGCGGCGCCCGCGCTATCGATATACAGATGCTCGACGTTGTTGGCGAGGGTATAGGCGGCCAGGCTGCTGTGCACGCTGTCGATCCCTCCTGGCCCGGCACTGGTCTCGATCACCGTGTCGCCGACGTTGTCGACGTAGTAGGTGTCATTGCCGTCGCCTCCGCTCATGCTGTCGGCCCCTGCGGCACCATCGATCACGTTATTGGCGGCATTGCCGGTGATGAAGTTGCGCCGTTCATTGCCGGTACCGTCGATGTCCGACACGCCGGTGAGCACCAGGTTCTCGAGATTGGCGCCCAGGGTCCAGCTGACCGAGGCCTGTACGGTATCGATCTGCGCGGTCGAGGTGTTGGTTTCCTGCACGCTGTCGAAAGCGTTATCGACCACATAGATGTCGTTGCCATCGCCACCGGTGAGGGTGTCGGCGCCGAGGTCGCCATCCAGCGTGTCGTTGCCCGAGCTGCCCACCAGGGTATCGGCCTGGTCGGTACCGGAAATCATTCCGCCCTGGTTCTGAGCGTTGTCGAAAATCTCCTGCACGCTGTTGTTGTCACTGGGGTTGCCCTGGAAGCCAAGGTCATCGGCAATGAAGTCGGCCAGGCGCTGGCCGACGATCTCCGCCGACTCCTCGTGCAGGTGCCAGACGTCATCGGGATACACCAGTGGATCGACCTCGTAGCGCAAGGGCAGGTCGGTGTAGTCCACCGCCAGCTTGACATCGGCGCGCTCGGTGGCGATGGCTTCCTGGGCGGCGCGAACATAACCGACCCCTTCGACGATGGCGGCGATCTTCTCTTCCGAGTACCCACGGGCACGCGCTGCGTCCTGCTCGTAGTGACCGGTTTCCATCATGTAAACGTTGAAGCTGCCGAATTGGGCATGCAGGTAATCAAAGACCTTAAGGGTCGCGGCCTTGTAGGCTGCCGCAGCCGCTGGTTTGTCCGTGGCGCGGCCGATTTCCTGGGCGGCTTCCTCGCCCTGGCCCCAAATGATGCCCATGGTGACCTTGTCGATCGATTGCAGTTCGGTGAGCTGGTCCCGCAGCAACGCCTCGGCGCGCAGCAATGCTGGCCCGGGTTGGTTGGTGTCGGTCAGCCACCAGCACAACTTGAGTTCCTCTGGGCCCAGGGTCGACAGGCCGTTGACGGTGCTGCCACCCACGGCGATGTCAATGCCGTTGCCATCGGCGTCTGTGAACTGGCTCCGCACGTCATAGGGGGTGTAGCGGTCCAGATCATTGACCAGCATCGAGGTGCCGGACTGATCGTCGTCCTCGGTCATGCGCAGCAGGCGCGCATTGGACTGGCCGAGGGTGGGCAGGTAGAGGATGTCTTGCTGGGCGCGCTCGCCGAACACGAAATCACTGGCGGTCAGGGTGTCGAGGTAGTTGCCGTTGAGGGCGATTTCAAAACGATTGCCATCAGCATCCGCTTCGGCGGACTTGATGTAGGTCTTGTCGCCGGCCGTGTTAAGGGTCAGGTACAAGGTGCCATTGCTGCCATCGCCGAGGCCGAGAAAGCCCAGGCCCGAGACATCGATCTTGTCGACGCCTGCGGTGAAGTCGTAAATCGTATCCGTGGCCGTGACACCGCCGGCGTCATAGTCGCGGTAACTGTCGAGCACGTTGGTGTAGCGGAAGGTGTCGGCACCGTCGCCGCCGTACAGCGAATCGCGTCCGGCGCCGCCGTCGAGGATATCCGCACCGGTGCCGGCCTTGATCGTGTCATTGCCACCGAGGCCGAGGATCAGGTCCGCACCGACCGTGCCATTGAGGGTTTCGGCATTGTTGGTGCCGGCGATGGTGTTGGCGGGCGCATCGGCTACCGCCAGGGCGAAGCTGTCGCTGACCGACGCCCCTGAAGGATCGGTCGCCTTGACCAGCACGTTGTATTGGCCGGACGCCGTGCTGATCGGCGTGCCGGTGAACGTCAGGCTGGTGGCGTTGAAACTCAGCCAGGCGGGCAGGGCGCTGCCGTCGGCAAGCGTCGCGGTGTAGGTCAGCACATCCTGGTTGGCGTCGGTGAAGCTGTCATTGGTCACGGTGTAGCTGAACGGTGCGCTTTCGGTGGCGGTCTGGTCGAGGAGAGGAATGGCTACCACCGGCGCTACATTGCCGGGAGTGTTCTGGTCGGCGAAGACAAAATGACTCGCCGTCAGGCTGTTGACCAGGTTGCCCGCCAGTGACACTTCGAAGCGGTTGCCATTGGCGTCGACGGTGAGGTCCTTGACGTAGGTGCGGTTGCTCGAAGCACTGTAGGTCACCTGCAGCGTACCGTTGAGGCCATTGCCCAGGCCGGTATAACCGAGCGCCGAGACATCGAACTTGTCGGCTGCCACATCGAAATCGAGGATCTGGTCACTGCTGCTGGTGGCGCTGGTGCGGTAGCTGTCGAGTGTTGCGGTGTAGCGGAACACATCGGCACCCGCGCCGCCGGTGAGTTTATCCGCGCCGGTACCGCCGACGAGGATGTCGTTGCCCGCGCCGCCATTCAGCGTGTCGTTACCGGCACCCCCGAACAATTGTTCATTGGCGGCGGTGCCGGTCAGGGTGTCGTTGTTCGGCGTGCCGTTGATCACGACGGGACCCGCGGGCACGTCTTGTACGGCCAGGGTGAAGCTGTCGCTGACGGTTGCATTGCTGGCGTCGGTCGCGATGACCTGGATGGCGTAGGTGCCCGATGCGGTGTCGCCAGGGGTGCCGCTGAACGTACGAGTGGCTGCATCAAATGTCAGCCAGGTGGGCAGGGCGCTGCCATTGGCCAGCTTGGCGCTGTAGCTGAGGCTGTCGTTATCCGGATCGGTAAAACTGGTGGCCGGCACCACGTAGCTGAATGCGGTGTTTTCGGTGGCGTTCTGATCCAGCAGGGGCGTGGCCAGCACCGGTGCCTGATTGGTCGGCGACGAGGTGGCGAAGACGAAATTGGCGCTGGTCAGCGTGTCGAGGTAGTTGCCATTCAGTGTCATTTCGAAGCGGTTGCCATTGGCGTCGGCGCTCAGGGACTTGATATAAGTCTTGGTGCCAGCACTGTTGAGCACCAGGTACACGGTGTTGTTCTTGCCATCGCCCAGGCCGGTGAAACCCATGGCCGAGAGGTCGATCTTGTCGGCGCTGATATCAAAATCGGTGACCAGGTCGCTCAGGTTGACACCGCCGGTGGCGTAGTTGCGATAACTGTCCTGGCGATCGGAGAATACGAAGGTGTCTGCCCCGGAGCCACCGGTGAGGGTGTCCATGCCGGCACCGCCATCGAGCTTGTCGTCGCCCGCGCCGCCACTGAGGCTGTCGTTGCCCGCCAGACCAAGCAGGGTGTCGGCTGAATCACTACCCAGCAGCGAGTCGTTGCCGCTGGTGCCAGTGACCACCCGGTTGAAGATGAAATTACTGGCGGTCAGGGTACTGACCAGGTTGCCCGACAGGATCAACTCGAAGCGATTGCCGCTGGCGTCGGCATCGTAGTCCTTGATGTAGGTGCGGTCGTTGCTGGCGCTGTAGCTGACCTGCAAGGTGCCGCCACGGCCATTGCCCAGGCCGGTGAAACCGAGACCGGTAAGATCGATCTTGTCCTGGGTGACGTCGAAGTCGGTAATGGTGTCATCGAAGCTTGCGGTTGCATTGCGGTAACTGTCGGACTGCGCGGCGAAACGGAATGTATCGGCGCCGGTACCGCCAGTCAGTTTGTCGATTCCGGCACCCCCCACCAGAATGTCGTCACCGGCTCCGCCATTGATCGTGTCATTGCCGGCCGCGCCGTAGAAAATCTCGCTGGCGGCGCTGCCCGACAAGGTGTCGTTGCCAGCCGTACCTTGCACGGTGGTCATCGGCACCGTGGCGCTGACGTAGCTGCCGTCACCATAGACCAGCGTGGCCCCCTTGCTGGTGTGACTGATGGTGTTGCCGATAATGGCGTTACGATCGGTGCCGTCTTCATTGCGCTCTGCAACACCGTAGGTCGACAGGTCGCTGCCGCTGATGACGTTGCCCTGGATGGTGTTGTCGCTGCCGTTGAAGTACTTGCCTGACACGCCCAGGGTATCGTCGTAGGACTGAATGATGATTTCCGGTACGGGGTTGCCCAGGGAATTGTTGTTGAGCGTGTTGTCGAGGATCTCGACGTGGTTGCTGCCGTAGACGCGGACCCCGGCGCTGGCGTTGTCGTGAATGTCGACGTCGCTGACAGTCACCGCGCTGGACATCTTGATCAGCACCCCTTCGGCGCCGTTGCCGTACACCTCGCCACCGGTGATGGTGATGTTGCTGGGGGAGGGGATGTCCTCGCTGCCGCGCTGCACCACGATGCCATTGCCGCCGTTGTTGTAGGCAACGTTGTTGGTGAGGGTGAAGTCGTGGGTGCTGGTAACGACGTTGAAACCGTGGCGGTCATTGTCGTAGGCGACGTTGTTTTCAAAGGTGCTGTCGCTGAGGAAGTCAGCCACGAAGCCGTCCAGG
>Ga0213829_1000855_pt1 | contig 24558 bp, 19 predicted proteins | sample MC6MC0896MG_FD_180665 | JGI IMG/M metagenome (GOLD analysis project Ga0213829, IMG submission 180665) | Enriched soil aggregate microbial communities from Iowa State University, Ames, United States - MC6-MC0896-MG | ecosystem: Environmental > Terrestrial > Soil > Unclassified | place: USA: Iowa...
AGGACTTTGACTTTCTCGTCGCGGATGCTGTCGGCGGACAGGTCGGCCGGCGGGTCCATGGCGATCAGGCAGAGCAGTTGCAGCAGGTGATTCTGGATCATGTCCCGCAGCTGACCAGCCTTGTCGAAATAGCCCCAGCGGCCTTCGATCCCGACTTTCTCCGCCACGGTGATTTCCACGTGGGAGATGTAATTCTGGTTCCACTGGGTTTCGAACAGGCTGTTGGCGAAACGCAGGGCGATCAGGTTTTGTACAGTCTCTTTGCCCAGGTAATGGTCGATGCGATAGGTGCGGTTCTCCGGGAAGAATTGCGCCACGGCGTCGTTGACCTTGCGCGAGGATTCCAGGTCCGAACCGATGGGTTTTTCCAGCACCACGCGGGTATTTTCGGTCAGACCGACCTTCGACAGGTTCTCGCAGATCGCGCCGTAGACCGCTGCCGGTGTCGCGAAGTAGGCGATCACGCGCTGGGCGCTGCCGGCCATTTCGGCCAGGGCGACGTAGTCGTCAGCCTTGAGGAAATCGACGTGCAGGTAGCTCAGGCGGGCCAGGAAGCGTTCGACCACGGCTTCGTCCAGCTCTTTGTCATTGACGTAGCGACGCAACTCGGCGGCGATGAACGCCAGATGCTGCTGCTCGCTGCCGGGTTCACGGGCCAGCGCGATGATGCGCGTATCCTCATGAAGCAGGCCTGCGCCATCGAGCTGATAAAGGGCAGGAAACAGCTTGCGCAGGGCCAGATCGCCGAGGGCGCCAAACAAGGCAAAGGTGCACGGTTCAACCGTAATCGAAGGCATGATGTTTGTTCTTTTATCAAGTTAAGCTACAAATACCTTTTTTTAAGGCATCATTCAAGGGAAAATGTAGTAATAACCACAACATTTTACCGAAATAGTGATTCCGAGTGGTGGTCGATCGGAGCCACCAGTAGGATAGGCCACCGTGACGGGCCCGATCAAAGTCCCAATTTGCATAGCCGGGGCCCTTATTTGCAGTGCTCTCTTGTTTGCGGAGCTAAGGAATCAATATGGACCGCGTGCGAAATTTACTGGAGCAGATCCAGAATCGCCTTGAAGACCTGAACAAGGCAGAACGCAAAGTCGCCGAAGTGATCCTGCTCAACCCAGAGCAAGCCACCCGGTTCAGCATTGCCGCCCTCGCCCAGGCCTCGAAGGTCAGCGAGCCGACGGTCAACCGCTTCTGCCGTTCGTTCGGCGTCAGCGGTTACCCCGAGCTAAAACTGCAGCTGGCCCAAAGCCTGGCCAGTGGCGCGGCGTATGTCAGCCGTGCGGTCGAGGCCGATGACAATCCGGAAGCCTATACCAAGAAGATTTTCGGCAGCGCCATTGCCTCGTTGGACAGTGCCTTGCAGGCGCTGGACCCGAACCTGATCAGCCGCGCCGTCGACCTATTGATCCAGGCCCGGCAGATCCACTTCTTCGGCCTCGGCGCCTCGGCTCCGGTGGCGCTGGACGCGCAGCACAAATTCTTCCGCTTCAACCTGGCGGTCACCGCCCATGCAGACGTGCTGATGCAGCGCATGATTGCTTCGGTGGCCCACACCGGCGAGTTGTTCGTGATCATTTCCTACACCGGCCGCACCCGTGAACTGGTGGAAGTGGCGCGCCTGGCCAGGGAAAACGGCGCTTCGGTGCTGGGCTTGACCGCTGAAGGTTCGCCATTGGCCAAGGCCAGCACCTTGAGCCTGAACATTCCGTTGCCGGAAGACACCGACATCTATATGCCGATGACGTCGCGGATCATTCAGCTCACCGTGCTGGACGTGCTGGCGACCGGCATGACCTTGCGCCGGGGCGTGGATTTCCAGCCGCATTTGCGCAAGATCAAAGAGAGCTTGAATGCCAGTCGGTATCCGATTGGGGATGAGTTCAACTAGGCCGGCATCTTCATTGCCGGTCAGGGCCTCTTCGCTGGCAAGCCAGCTCCTACAGGTTCAGCGGCGGTCGCAATTTTTGTACTCGACGCGGACACTGTAGGAGCTGGCTTGCCAGCGATGGGGCCAGCCCAGACACTGCAAGATCCAGAACTAAACCCCAACCCGCGCCTGCAAACTCAAATGCGCTTTCTGCCCCGGCGCCAGGCTCAGGCTGTCGGTCCCGCCGGTCGCCGCTTCGACACAGACAAACTCGCCCATCTCGTTCCAGCTCACCCCCAGCAACGGCCGCGACCCGGGATGCCAGACCACCGTGTCCGCATCGTCACCGGTGTCGATGCACAACGCCCGCTGCCAGGCGTGGTCGTTGAGCTGCAACTCCCCTTCCTGCTGAAACACTCGCTGACAGCCGCCCTCGACTCGCAACTCGCCTTCCTGCTGGCAAACCTGGCGGTTCATGTGGTCGTAGCCGTGCGCGCCGTCGAGCCCAGACAGCGCTACCTCACCAACGTCACCAATACGCCAATACGCGTGCAACGCCTGGCTCAACTGGCACGGCAGGCTGTCCTGATGCTCGGTGCACAGGCGCAATTGCATGCGTTCGCCCAGATGCGCGTGCAAGTCCACTTGCCAGTCACACAACTGCAATTGCCAGTGCAGACGCACGCCATCGTCGTCACTGCTACTGTCCAGCAGCTTCCAGTCGAGCAGGCGGGCCCAGCCATGGGACGGCCAGGCGTTTTCACTCGGATGGCGACCATACCAGGGCCAGCACACCGGCACGCCACCACGAATCGCCCCGACATGCGGCCATTTGGCTGCGCACCACAGCCAGGGTTTCTGGTCCAGGGGCTGGAAGTGCAACAACTGCGCACCCTGCCGACTGAACACCGCCTGGCACAGCGGATGATCGATCACCAGCACATCGCGCATCTGATAGCGCTCCCACGCGAATACCGGCCGTTCGCGCAAGGATTTGAAGAAGCGTTGCAGCGGATGCTCATGCATGGGCCACTGTCCTGAAAATCATCCTGTTCCCCGGGGGGCGCCGCCCCAAAAAAAAGCGGACAGCCTTGGCCGTCCGCGAAAATGCGCACATGGAGAGGAGCTTATCGCAACAACGTCAGAACACCGACTGAATTTTCAAGCCGGCCACCAGAGCATCGTCCACTTCATCCACGCCGCCCGGGTGCGTGATGTATTGCAGGTTAGGTCGCACGGTCAGCCAGTTGGTCACGTGGAAGCCATAGTTGATCTCGTAGTTGTACTCGGTATCACGCAGTGGCGAAAACAGCGGATCCTGGTAGTCGCTGACACCATTGGCGGCGTTGACCAGCTCGGCGTTTTTCTTCACGTCATCGTTGACATGGATGCGGGCGAAACCGATCCCCATGTCATCTTTCGGACGCGCATCGAACGGGCCTTTGTACACAAACATCAGCGACTGGTAGTTGTCGACGATGTTGGTGTCCTTGTCGTGGAAGGTGGCGTTGGCAGCGATGTTCAGGCCGCGGGACGCGTCACCGTTGTGGCTGGTGAGTTGTTGCTGCGCCACGAACCAGTAGCCGGACTTGCTGCTGTGGCTGCGGTAGGCGTTGCCGCTGGTGGCCGCATCATTGCCGTTTTCGTCTTCACGAACGTCATCGGCCTTGGCTGTGCTCTTGTAGTAACCGACACGGTATTCGCCCGGCAGGTTGTTCGGGTTAGGCAACCAGACCAGTTCGACCGGCAAGACAGTGCCCTTGGTCCCACTGCCGCTGAGCTTGAAGCCGTTACCGTGCTCCAGTTGCGAGGGGTTCTGGTTATACGCGCCGATCTGTGCATACCACTCGGGCGAGATGTTGTACTTCACGCGGATCGCGGCCTGGCTGACCGGCCAGTTGTACCAGATGTTGGTCGCCCAGTTACCGACCTGGGAACCGCAGAACGCCAGGTTCTGGAACTCGCAAGGGAAGGTATTGAAGTCTTCGCCTTCGCCGAAGTAACCGGCCTTGACGTCCAGTTTATTGTCGAGGAACTGGTGCTTGATCCACAACTGGGTCAGTCGGACCATATGGCCACGGCCGTAGACTTCCTGGGAGGAACTCAAGGTGCCGGCACGCGGGTCGCCGACACGGTCATTGGAGATGTTCTCGCCATTACGGTTGGTCAGCTGAATCTTGGCCTGGGTGTTATCCCAGCCCCACAGCTTTTGCAGGTCCAACGCCACGCCCAGGCCAAACTGGTCGGCGTAACGCGCTGTCTTGTCGTTGTTGTAGCCACCATGGAGGTTGCCACCCACTTCGCCGACATAGTCCATCTTGATGTCGATACCCTGCTCGATCAGCCGGGTCCGCTCGCCACCCCAATCACCGGTCATCCACTCGGAATCGGCGCTGAACGCGTCAGCCGCGTGCACACTGCCGGCCAGCATCATTGCCGCAATCGCTGATAACTGGCAGATAAGCTGAGCGTTGTTGTTCTTCTTCATCCCTACATCCTCGTTTTATTGTTATTAACTTTTTTTATCTAACGCGGTGACATCGGTTGCGAAGAGCGACAGGCCGCTCAGCGCATATCCCCTTGTAGGAGCCAGGCTTGCCGGCGAAGGCGTCACTGAAATCGCGTTCGCCGGCAAGCCTGGCTCCAACAGTTTTGATCTTCAGCGGCCTTTGAATTGGGCTACGTTGGCAGTGTGGGCCTCGGTTTTCGGCAGGCCGGCCACCCCCAGCCGCTCACCGGTTTTCGCATCGAAAAGCAACACTTTCGACGGATCGAACTGCAGGGTCAGGGTCTCGCCTACGGCCGGGGCAACGTCCGGCGCCAGGCGGCAGCAGACCTTGGTTTCGTTGAGATTGACGAACACCAGGGTGTCGGGACCGGTCGGTTCGGTGACCTGGACTTCGGCGCGGATGGTCGGCAAGCCATTCGCTTCGCTGCCCGCCAGCACGATTTGTTCCGGGCGCATGCCGAGGATCACTTCGCGGTCTTCGAGACCGGCGTCCTGCATGCCCAGCGGTAATTCGCAGCGCGCCTGGCCACTGTCGAGCAGCGCCACCAGACGACCGTCCTTGCGCTGCAAACGCAGGGGAATGAAGTTCATTGGTGGCGAACCGATGAAGCTCGCCACGAACAGGTTGGCCGGGTTGTTGTAGATATCTTTCGGCGTGCCGAATTGCTGAATGATCCCGTCCTTCATCACCGCCACTTTGTCGCCCAGGGTCATGGCTTCAATCTGGTCGTGGGTCACATAGACCGTGGTGGTTTTCAGGCGCTGGTGCATCAGCTTCATTTCGGTGCGCATCTCGACCCGCAGCTTGGCGTCGAGGTTGGACAGCGGTTCATCGAACAGGTAGATCTTCGGCCGCCGCGCCAGTGCCCGGCCCATTGCCACCCGCTGTTGTTGACCGCCGGAGAGCTGGCCGGGCTTGCGGCTGAGCAGGTGTTCGATCTGCAGCAGCTTGGCGACGCGGGCGACTTCTTCGTCGATCTCAGCGGCGGGCATCTTGCGAATCTTCAGGCCGAAGGCGATGTTGTCGCGCACGCTCATCGTCGGGTACAGCGCGTAGGACTGGAACACCATGGCGATGTCGCGATCTTTGGGGCTCATGCCGCTGATGTCGGCGTCGTCCACCAGGATCGCCCCGCCGCTGATGCTTTCCAGTCCGGCGATGCAATTCATCAGCGTGGATTTACCACAGCCCGACGGGCCGACCAGGATCAGGAACTCCCCGTCATCGATCTTCAGTTCGATATTTTTCAGGGTGTCCGGCAAACCGGCGCCGTAGGTCTTGTTGACGTTGCGTAATTCGAGAGTTGCCATGTTCTACCCCTTGACCGCGCCGGACGTCAGCCCACGCAGGAAATACTTGCCAGCGAATATGTAGACCAGCAGTGTCGGCAGCCCGGCGATCATCGCGGCGGCCATATCAACGTTGTATTCCTTGGCCCCGGTGCTGGTGTTGACCAGGTTGTTCAGGGCCACGGTAATCGGCTGGGCGTCGCCACTGGCGAAGACCACGCCGAACAGGAAGTCATTCCAGATCTGGGTGAACTGCCAGATCAGGCAGACCATCACGATCGGGATCGACATCGGCAGCAGGATCTTCCAGAAAATCGTGAAGAAGCCTGCACCATCCAGGCGTGCCGCCTTGACCAGCGCATCCGGAATGCTTACGTAATAGTTGCGGAAGAACAGCGTGGTGAAGGCCAGGCCGTAGACCACGTGCACCAGCACCAGGCCAGTGGTGGTGTTGGCCAAACCGATCTTGCCGAGGGTGAACGAGGCTGGCAGCAGCACGGTCTGGAACGGCAGAAAGCAGCCGAACAACAACAGGCCGAAGAACAGTTGCGAACCACGGAAGCGCCACATCGACAACACGTAACCGTTCATGGCACCGATGAACGTAGAGATCAGTACCGCCGGCACGGTGATTTTCACCGAGTTCCAGAAGTAGCTGCCGACACTGTCCCAGGCCTTGATCCAGCCGATGCCATCAATCACTTGCGGCCAGCTCAGCAGGTTGCCGGTGCGGATGTCTTCCGGCGATTTGAAACTGGTCAGCAGCATGACCACCAGCGGGATCAAATAGATCGCCGCTGCCAGCAACAGCGTGGCGTAGATCGCGATGCGGCTGAAGCTGATCGCCGGTTTTCCGAGTTGATTACTCATGGCGTTTGCCTCGCAATTCGGAGTACAGGTACGGCACCAGAATCGCCAGGATCGCACCGAGCATCATCATGGCGCTGGCCGAACCAATGCCCATCTGGCCACGGCTGAAGGTGAAGGAATACATGAACATCGCCGGCAGGTCGGACGAGTAGCCCGGGCCGCCTGCAGTCATGGCCGCCACCAGGTCGAAGCTCTTGATCGCGATGTGCGCCAGGATCATGAAGGCGCTGAAAAACACCGGGCGCAGGCTCGGCAGCACGATCTTCAAATAGATGGTCGGCAGGCTCGCACCATCGACCTGTGCGGCACGGATGATCGATTGATCGACACCGCGCAGACCGGCGAGAAACATCGCCATCACGAATCCGGAGGCTTGCCAGACGGCGGCGATCACCAGGCAATACACCACGCGATCCTGATCCACCAGCCAGTCGAGACGGAAGCCTTCCCAGCCCCAGTCACGCAGCATCTTGTCCAGGCCCAGGCCCGGGTTGAGCAACCATTTCCATGCGGTACCGGTGACAATCATCGACAGCGCCATCGGGTACAGGTACACGGTGCGAATGAAGCCTTCCTTGCGAATGCGCTGATCCAGCAGCACCGCGAGGAACACCCCGAGCACCAGGCTGATGCCGATGAACATGCCACCGAAGAGCGCAAGGTTTTTGCTCGCGACCCACCAGCGATCGTTGTCCATCAGGCGGATGTATTGCTGCAGGCCGACCCACTTGTAGCTCGGCATGAAGCTGGAATTGGTGAAGGACAGTACGAATGTCCAGATGATGTAACCGTAGAAGCCAACCAACACGATCAGCATGCTCGGCGCGAGTACCAACTTGGGTAACCAGCGTTGCAGCGCATCGAACGGTGAGGCTTTGCTGAAAACCGCCACAGAGCTCATCGGGATAATCCAGGTGAAGATATAAGGATCGGAGTGCGATCCCTGTAGGAGCTGGCTTGCCAGCGAAGACGGTGTATCAGCCAATACATGTATCGACTGACCCACCGCTTTCGCTGGCAAGCCAGCTCCTACAGGGGTCACTCAGAGTCAGGGATTACTGGGCGGCTTTGACAGCCGATGCCAGTTGCGCGCTGGCCTTGGCCGGGTCAGCGTTCTTGTCGTTCATGAAGTTGGTGACCACGTCGAAGATCGCGCCCTGCACGGCCAGGGAAGTGGCCATGTTGTGCGCCATGCTCGGCTGCAGGCCGCCGGTCTTCTCGTCAGCCAGGAAGTCCTTGGCCGCGGTTTGTGCGCAAGCATCGAAGCCCAGGCCGCTCATGTCGTTGAGCATGTCGGTCCGCACCGGGATCGAGCCTTTGTTGATGCTGAAAATTTTCTGGAAGTCTTTACCCAGGGCGACCTTGGCCAGGTCTTGCTGGGCAGCGATGTCGCCTTTGCGGTCAGCCTTGAGCTTGAACACGGCCAGCGAGTCGATGTTGTAGGTAAAGGCTTTTTCGGTGCCCGGGAACGGCACGCACTGGTAGTCCTTGCCGGCGACTTTCTTCGCCGCGGTCCATTCGCTCTTGGCCCAGTCGCCCATCATCTGCATACCGGCCTTGCCGTTGATGACGTCGGCGGCGGCAATGTTCCAGTCACGGCCCGCGCGGTTCGGGTCCATGTAGCCGGTGAGTTTCTTCAGTTCGGTGAAGGCCTTGGTCATCTCGGCACCCGAGAGGGTCTTCTGGTCCAGGTCTACCAGGGCCTTTTTGTAACCGTCGGCGCCCATTACCGAGAGCACCACGTCTTCGAACACGGTGCTGTCCTGCCAAGGCTGGCCACCGTGGGCGAGCGCGATAAAGCCGGCGGCCTTGAGTTTGTCGCCGGCGGCATAGAATTCTTCGAGGGTGGTCGGCGCTTTTTCGATCCCGGCTTTCTTGAATACTTCCGGGTTGATCCATAGCCAGTTGACGCGGTGGATGTTCACCGGAACGGCAACGTAATCGCCTTCGTATTTTACCGTGTCGGAGACTTTCGCAGGCAGCAGGCCATCCCAGTTTTCCGACTTGGAAACGTCTTTCAGCGCGTCAGTGCTGAGCAGGCCCGTGCTGCCCCACTCCTGGATGTCCGGGCCCTTGATCTGGGCCACGCCTGGTGGGTTGCCGGCAACGGCGCGGCTTTTCAGCACGGTCATGGCCGTGGATCCGCCACCACCGGCGACGGCGCCGTCCTTCCAGGTGAAGCCGTCTTTTTCGACTTGAGCCTTGAGCACATCGACTGCTGCTTTTTCACCACCAGAGGTCCACCAGTGAACGACTTCCACCGAACCTTTGGCATCGGCGGCAAGGGCACTCAGCGGGAATGCAGACAGAGGAAGCAGCGAGGCGAGAGAAATGACAGTAGCGAGGCGAGAAATCGCATTCATCTGGAAGTACCTTTCTTGTTGTTATGCATGCAAGTCTGGTGCTTGCGCTGCATGGATTCTAAACAGGAGTCATGCCTTCGCAGGTAACGAAGGGACGTTGGAATGTCACCACATGGTTACACAGGAAGGCTCTGGGACAACTGCCCCAGCGCAGTGGCCATGCTGGGCGCCAGCGGCAGGCGCGGGATCAACACCGCTTGCCAGGCGTGATAGAGGTCGGGTTTGCCGGCCCAGATATCGGCGCTCGGGCAGTTCTGCGGATCGAGTTCGTGATACCAGCTGCCATCGCGGCGGTCGATGAAATGACTGTCACAAAATTCCCAGAACAGCCGGTACCAATACTCGTATTGTTGCTCGCCCGTGCGCTTGAGCAGAGCGCTGGCGGCGGCGCTGGCTTCGCAATGGGTCCAGTGCAGGCGATGACGGACCACGGCGCGATTGTCCCAGTCGAGGGTGTAGACAATGCCCGGCGCACCGTCGACGTTCCACCCGTCACGACAGTTGTGGTCGAACAGTTTTTGCGCATCCGTGGCGAGCCAGCCTGGCGTCAGCATCCCGGCCCGGACCCGCGACGCTTCGAGGTGCAGCAACAGCCGCGCCCACTCGAAACCGTGCCCGGGCGTGGTGCCATAGGGACGAAAACCGTCGGCCGGATGGTCGTGGTTGTACTCGCGCAGCGGCTGCCAGTTACGATCGAAATGCTCGATCACCCGGTAGTCGTTGGCGGCGGCGTGCGTATGGATGACGCGCTCGACGATGCGCTGGGCGCGGACCAGCCAGCGGTTGTCCTGGGTGACGTCGGCCAGTGCGAGGAAGGCTTCAGTGGCGTGCATGTTGCTGTTGGCGCCGCGATAGGCTTCTTCATCGCTCCAGTCACGGTTGAAGGATTCGCGCATGGCGCCTTCCTCCTCGCTCCAGAAATGCGTGTCGATGATGTTGATCGCGTCATCGAGCAGCGCCTGGGCGCCGGGGCGCTGCGCGACGACCGCGGAACTGGCGGCCAGAGCAACGAAGGCATGCAGGTAGGCCGCTTTGACGGTGTTGTCGTCGCGATGCCGGGCGACTGCAAACCAGCCACCGTGCTCGTTGTCGCGTAGCGGGCCGCTGAGCGCTTTGACGCCATGATCCACCAGCTCGGCGAAACCCGGCAGGCCCTGGATGTGGGCCATGGCGAAACTGTGGGTCATGCGCGCGGTGTTCATGGTTTCGGCGCAGGCGTTGGCCGGCAGGCGGCCCTTTTCATCGAGGTTGCCGAAGCCTTCAGGGAGCTTTGCGGCCTTGGCAAACGACAGCAGGCGCAGGCCTTCGGCGGCGAGCCATTGCTGATGGGCAGGTGCATTCAGCCAACTGCTGAAGGCGGGTTGGAAGGTGTCCATGGAGGTGCCTTTTTTGTTGTTATGACTGAGGGCAGTCTAAACAACGGGCGGGGGCGGGCTTGTAACGAAGGGGGTGGGTTATGTCACCGTTTTGTGACATTTACCGTGAGGAATGTGCTGAATGGTCAGACGCCATCGCGAGCAAGCTCGCTCCCACAAGGTTCTGCACATATTTTTCAGAAGGTAGGTAATCCTGTGGGAGCGAGCTTGCTCGCGATGGGCGCGACGCGGTCTAACTAATCAACACTGCGAGGCAATTGAAGGGTCACGCGCAACCCGCCCTCACGCAGGTTTTGCAAACTGACCTCGCCCCCATGACTATGGGCAATATTGCGCGCAATCCCCAATCCCAACCCATAACCCTGCTGTTGCCCCGCCAATCTGAAGTGCGGTTCGAATACCTGCTCCAGCCGCTGTTCCGGCACCCCCGGCCCCTCATCATCGACATGCAGGACAAACGCGCTGTCATCGTCATCGATGTGCAGGTGCGCGTTCTGCCCATATTTCAAGGCGTTGTCGATCAGGTTGCCAATGCACCGCTTGAGCGCCAACGGCTTGCCCGGATACGGCGCCAGCGCCCGTCCTTGCTGGGTAACCCGGCCATTGCCGTTGGGTGCCAGGTAGGGTTCCACCAGGCAATCGAGCACATGGTTGAGGTCCACCGGTTCGATATTCTCGTGAATGTCGGTGTCTTTCACGCATTGCAGTGCGCCTTTGACCAGCAGCTCCAACTCATCCAGATCGCGACCGAACTTGGCCTGCAGCTGTTCGTCCTCGAGCAGTTCGACCCGCAGGCGCAAGCGGGTAATCGGCGTACGCAGGTCATGGGAAATCGCGCTGAACAATTGGCTGCGTTCGGTCAGGTAACGGCTGATACGCTCGCGCATGGCGTTGAAGGCACGGCCCACTTCGACCACTTCACTGCCGCCGCCCTCCGCCACCGGCTCGACTTCCGCCCCCAATGACATATCGCGTGCCGCCCGTGCAAGACGCTTGAGCGGCCGGCTCTGCCAGTGCACCAGCAGGCCGATGAACAACAGCAGGAAGCCGCTCGTGAGCACGATGAACCAGACCTGCTGCGCCGGCAGCCCCTGTTCTTCAAGGCTGGTATAGGGCTCGGGCAACAGCGAGGCGATGTACAGCCACTCCCCCGGCGCCATCTGGATCTGGGTGACCAGCACCGGCGGATTGACCGGTTCCAGGGTCAGCGCGTAGTGCGCCCAGGAGCGAGGCAACTCGTCGAGTTTCAAGCCACCGTTGAAAATCCGCAGGTCTTCGGGGCTGACAAAGGTCACCGAGATATCCGTGTCCTGGCCCAGGGACTGGCGCAGCACTTCGTCAACCGCTTTGAGCACTGCCGCTTTGCGCGGGGTAATCGGCAGTACTTCCATGCCCAAGGGTTTATCGTTGAGGGTCACCACGAACCGGGTGCCGCCCATGCTGCGCAACTGATCAAGCACCAGCGGCCGGAACGCCACCGGAAGCGAACGGAAGTAACTGACGCTGGCGGTCATCGAATGCGCGAGGCTGCGGGCGCTGGTGACCAGCCCTTCGAGCTGGGTGGCGCGCAGTTGCGAGACCCAGATCACGCTCGACAACGCCTGGGCGAACAGCACCGCCAGCAAGGTCAGCAGTAACATCCGCCCGAGCAGCGAACGCGGCACGGGTACCTTGGCCGCGAGTTGACGGAAAAACTCAGTGGCCATTACTGGCAACCACGGTGGCTGCCAGTTGGTAGCCGCTGCCGCGCACGGTACGGATCAGCCGCGGCGGTTTTTCGGTGTCGCGCAGACGCTGACGCAGGCGGCTGACGGCCATGTCTACGATGCGATCCAGTGGCATCAGATCGCGGCCACGGGTGGCATTGCCGATGGTGTCGCGGTCGAGGATTTGCTGAGGGTGATCGAGGAACAGTTTCAGCAGCGCGAAATCGGCACCGGAGAGAATCACTTCTTCGCCGTCGATGTGGAACAGGCGGTGGCTGACCATGTCCAGGCGCCAGTCATCGAAGGCCAGCACTTCACCGCCGGAGCGTTCCTGGCCGAATTGCGCGCGGCGCAGCAGTGCTTTGATGCGTGCTTGCAGTTCGCGGGGACTGAAGGGTTTGCCCAGGTAGTCGTCGGCGCCCAGCTCCAGGCCAATGACCCGGTCGGCCTCGTCGGAACTGGCGGTGAGCATGATGATCGGCACCTGGGCCTGGCGCGGGTGTTGGCGAATCCAGCGGCACAGACTGAAACCGTCTTCGTCCGGGAGCATCACGTCGAGGATCACCAAGTCGCTCGGCGCCTCGTTCATGGCCTGGCGAAAGCCTGCGCCATCGGGTGTAGTCCGGACCTGGAAACCGGCGCGGGTCAGGTAGGTGTCCAGCAACTCGCGTATCTCTTGATCGTCATCGACCAACAAAATCGACTTGTTGACTGAGCTCACTGGAGGCGTCCTTGTTGTTGGAATTGGGCGGATTATGCCTTAAGCACCGATTTTACAAACACTACATAACCACTGTGGGAGCGAGCTTGCTCGCGATGGGGCCATCACATTCAACATCTTTGTTGACTGAGACACCGCCATCGCGAGCAAGCTCGCTCCCACATTGGTACTCATTTCAAGTCGGAATGGATTGCTCCAGCGCCACCCCCGCCCCCATCAACCCCGAATACGGCGCCGTCACCAGCCACACCGGAATCCCCTTGAAGTAATCGCTCATGCAGCCCTTGTCGGCAAAGCATCGGGCGAAACCGCTTTCGATGAAGAAGTCGGCAAACCGCGGAATCACACCGCCCACGATATACACGCCACCGCGTGCACCGGTGGTCAGCACGTTGTTGCCGGCCACACGACCGAGCCAGCAGCAGAATTGCTCGAGCACTTCCAGGGCAATCGGATCCCCCGCCAAGCCGGCTGCCGTAATCGACTCCGGGGTATCGAGCACGGCCTCATGGCCGTCCACCGCACAGATCGCCCGATACACCCGCGGCAAGCCACTACCGCTCAATGCCGTTTCAGCGCTGACATGCCCGATCTCGTTGAAGATGTGCTGCCACAGCTGGGTTTCTCGCAGGCTGCTCAAGGGCAGATCGACGTGACCACCCTCCCCTGGCAATGCAGCGAATCGACCTTGACCCAGGTCGAGCAACGTCCCCACGCCAAGGCCAGTGCCGGGGCCGATCACCACCGCGGGGCGCAAGGGTTCCGGGGTGCCTTCGCAGACCACCCGGAATTCGCCCGGCTGCAAGCGGGTCATGCCCAAGGCCATCGCAGAGAAATCGTTGACCAGCAGCAGCTGGTCAACCTGCAAGATCTTGCAAAACTCGTTGCGACTGAGCCGCCAGTGATTGTTGGTGAACTTGAATTCATCGCCGCTCACCGGGCCCGCCACCGACAGGCACACCGAACCGATCGAACCCGGCGCCAGGCCGAGCCCGCTCAGGTAGAGGCTGATCGCATCGATCGGGCTCGCATGGTCTGCCGTCGCCAGCACCTGGATCGATTCCAGCTGCTGGTTTTTCCACAACGCGAAACGTGCGTTGGTCCCACCGATGTCACCGACCAAAGCCAGTTTCAATTAAGCGTCTCCAGGGCAGAAGTGAAGGCGCTGGCGCCCTGCTCCGCCGAGCTGAAGGCCATGCGCATGAAACCGAACAGTTCGCGACCGCTGCCGATGTTGTTGGCCAACAGGCCCTTGGCAGGTTCGCGCGCTGCAAATGCTTCGGCGTCCACCTTAAGCTCCAGAGTGCCGGTGACGCCATCGACGCGGATGATATCGCCCTCTTGTACCCGCGCCAAAGCGCCGCCGACATAAGCTTCGGGGCTGACGTGAATCGCCGCCGGGATTTTGCCCGACGCGCCGGACATGCGCCCGTCGGTCACCAGTGCGACTTTGAAGCCGCGATCCTGCAGCACGCCGAGGAACGGCGTCATCTTGTGCAGCTCCGGCATGCCATTGGAGCGCGGGCCCTGGAAGCGCATCACGGCGACGAAGTCCTTCTCCAGCAGGCCGGCCTTGAACGCATCGGCCAGGTCCTGCTGATCCTGGAACACCATGGCCGGTGCTTCGACGACCTGATTCTCCAGGGCCACCGCCGAGACTTTCATCACACCGCGACCGAGGTTGCCTTCCATCACGCGCAAACCGCCTTCTGGCGAGAACGCACGAGCGACCGGACGCAGGATGGTTTCGTCGAGGCTTTCGATCGGGCCTTCGCGCCAGACCAGTTCGCCGTTATCGAGGAAAGGCTCCATGGTGTAGCGGCTCAGGCCGTGGCCCAGCACCGTGTTGACGTTTTCGTGCAGCAGCCCGGCTTCCAGCAGTTCGCGGATCAGGAACGACATGCCGCCCGCCGCCTGGAAGTGGTTGATGTCGGCTTTGCCGTTGGGGTAGACGTGGCTCAGGGTCGGCACCACTTCGGAGAGGTCGGCCATGTCCTGCCAGGTCAATTGGATGCCCGCCGCCATGGCGATAGCCGGCATGTGCAGGGTGTGGTTGGTCGAGCCACCGGTGGCGTGCAACGCAACGATCGAGTTGACCAGTGAACGCTCGTCGACGATTTCGCCGATCGGCATGAAATTGCCGTTCTGCTTGGTCAGGCGCGTAACCTGATGCGCCGCCTCACGGGTCAGGGCATCGCGCAACGGCGTGTTCGGGTTGACGAAAGAGGCACCCGGCAAGTGCAGGCCCATGACCTCCATCAGCAATTGGTTGGTGTTGGCGGTGCCGTAAAAGGTGCAGGTACCGGGGCTGTGGTAGGACTTCATTTCCGATTCCAGCAGCTCTTCGCGAGTCGCCTTGCCTTCGGCGTAGCGCTGACGCACATCGGCTTTCTGCTTGTTGGAGATGCCGGAGACCATCGGCCCGCCCGGGACGAAGATCGTCGGCAGATGACCGAAACGCAACGCACCCATCATCAGGCCCGGCACGATCTTGTCGCAGATGCCCAGCATCAGCGCGCCGTCGAACATGTTGTGGGACAGGGCCACGGCGGTGGACAGCGCGATCACTTCCCGGCTGGGCAGGCTCAGCTCCATCCCCGGCTCGCCCTGGGTCACGCCATCGCACATGGCCGGGGTGCCACCGGCGAACTGACCCACGGAGCCGATTTCGCGCAGGGCCTTTTTGATCTGCTCAGGGAACACTTCGTACGGCTGATGCGCCGAGAGCATGTCGTTATATGACGAAACAATTGCGATGTTGGCGGCATTCATCATCCGCAGGCTGTGCTTGTCATCGCTGCCGCAGCCGGCGACGCCGTGGGCGAAGTTGGCGCACTGCAGCTTGCCGCGCATCGGCCCGTCGCTGGCGGCACCACGAATCAGTGCAAGGTAAGCCTCACGTGTTGCGCGGCTACGGGCGATAAGTCGTTCGGTGACCTCAAGGACGCGGGGATGCATGTGTAGAACTCCAGGCTAACGGATGTGGCGACCTGATTGTCTATGCAGAGCAAGGACCGTTGTCGATGGGATGACAGACGGTTTTCTTGATCGGTCGGACCAGTTGATTCAGGTCACTCGTTGTAGATTGAACAAAATATTGCCATTAAAAAGGCTTGTTTTCTATTTTTATGCGAATAATCTTGTAATTCCAACAACAAAACGACGGCGGCCCTGTTAAATGACTCTTCGAATCGCAATCAATGGTTTTGGCCGAATTGGCCGCAACGTGCTTCGTGCACTGTATACCCAAGGCTATCGCCAGGACCTGCAGATCGTTGCCATCAATGATTTGGGCGACAGCGCGATGAATGCTCATCTGCTCAAGTACGACACTGTTCACGGCACGTTCGACGCCGATATCCAGCATGATCTGGAAAGCCTGACCGTCAACGGCGACCGCATTTCGGTCAGCGCCATTCGCAACCCGGCCGAGCTGCCCTGGGCGGCGGAAAAGATTGATGTCGTATTCGAATGCACCGGTCTGTTCACCGACCGGGCCAAGGCCGCCGCGCATATTACGGCCGGTGCGCGCAAAGTGATCATCTCGGCCCCGGCCAAAGGCGCCGACGCCACCGTGGTGTATGGGGTCAACCACGATATCCTGCGTCAGTCGCACCAGATCATTTCCAACGCGTCGTGCACCACCAACTGCCTGGCCCCGGTGGCCCAGGTGCTGCATCGCGAGCTCGGTATCGAAAGCGGCCTGATGACCACGATCCACGCCTACACCAACGATCAGAACCTGACCGACGTCTACCACAGCGACCCCTACCGCGCCCGTTCCGCCACCCAGAACATGATCCCGAGCAAGACCGGCGCTGCCGAAGCGGTCGGCCTGGTGTTGCCGGAACTGGCGGGCAAACTGACGGGCATGGCCGTGCGTGTACCGGTGATCAACGTATCACTGGTGGACCTGACCGTGCAGCTCAAGCGCGAAGCGTCGGCGGATGAAGTCAACGCCTTGCTCAAGGAAGCTAGCCAGCACTCGAAAATTCTCGGTTACAACACCCTGCCGCTGGTTTCCAGCGACTTCAACCACAACCCGCTGTCGTCGATCTTCGACGCCAACCACACCAAGTCCAGCGGCAAACTGCTCAAGGTCCTGGCCTGGTATGACAACGAATGGGGCTTCTCGAACCGCATGCTCGATAACTGCCTGGCGCTGTGCAATGCCGAGTAAGCGAAGCTTTCTGTAGGAGCTGGCTTGCCAGCGAAGGCGTCCTCAAAACCGCCATCGCCACCAAACCGGTTCCCACCCATTGTCTATGGACCAACCCATGATCGGTATCAGCTTCACGCAAAAGACCCTGGCGGCGCGCAAGCGAATCGCCCTGGTCGCCCATGACCACTGCAAGGTTTTCTTGCTGGACTGGGCCGAGCGGCACAAAGACCAGCTTGCACAACACGAACTGGTCGCCACCGGCACCACCGGATTGTTGTTGCAACAACGCCTCGACTTGCCCGTGGAGAGCATGATCAGCGGCCCGCTGGGTGGCGACCAGCAGCTCGGCGCGCGAATCGCCGAGCAGCGGGTCGACATGCTGGTGTTTTTCTGGGACCCGTTCGAACCGCAGCCCCATGACCCGGACATCAAGGCACTGCTGCGGGTCGCAGCGGTCTGGAACATACCCGTGGCCTGCAACGAATGCAGCGCCGACTATCTGCTGAGCAGCCCATTGATGGATCAGGCGCACCCGCATCGGATCCCGGATTACGCCACCTATCTGCTGGGCCGCGCATAAACCTTCACAAATGAGTCCTTGACCACTCGAGCGGATGATAAGCATTATCATTCGCTCGATATGGATCAGGTCCTCCCGTGAGTCAATTGCGCTTCAATCACGTCTTCATCGCCCAGCGAGTCTCTCTGCTGCGCACCCTGGAGCGAATGGTCAACAATCACAGCACCGCCGAAGACCTCTTGCAGGAGACCTACCTGCGCGTGACCCGGGCGCTCAGTGAACGGGCCATCGATCACCTCGAACCCTTCGTGTTCCAGACAGCCCGCAACCTGGCACTGGACCATTTGCGTGCGCGTCGCATTCAATCGCGGACCGTGCTCGATGACGTGCCGCTGGACGTGGTGCAGGCCGTTGCCTCCCCCGTGAGCAGTGCCGAAGACGCCGCCCATGCCGAACAATTGCTGGAGCGTCTGAACCTGAGCCTCAACCAGCTCAGCACCCGTCAGCAGCAGATCTTCATCCTCAGCCGCCTGCACGGGCACAGTTACCTGGAGATTGCCCAGAAGCTCGGCGTGTCCTTGAGCACCGTGCAAAAAGAACTGAAGCTGATCATGGCGATCTGCATCGGAGTCGCCGAGCGCTTGAACGGCGACTGAGCCCCGAGCCTTTGCTACCCTTGCCTCGCTGCCAGGCCCCATCCAAAAAACAGCCGTGCCCAGACACTGCCGAGGAAACACCGTGACGGACACCCACCGCTCCCCTGCGCCCTCCCCGGCACAGGACCCCGCCACCGCGATGGACCAGGCGTTGGACTGGCTGATCGTGCTGGGCAGTCCGAGCGAGGAACAGACCCGACAATTCCATGCATGGCTTGCCTCCGCCCCCCTGCACGCCGAAGCATTCGCCAGGGCCCAGGCGGTCTGGGATGGCCCGCAAGTGCTGCAATGCGCGCAAAACCTGGGCGCCCGACCGCCGAAGGTGACGAACCTGTCGCGCCTGCGATCACACTGGAAACCCTTGGCCACCGCCGCCGTGCTGATCCTCGGCATGTTCAACTTCAGCAACCTGCCAATGCGCCTGCAGGCCGATCACTTGACCGTGGTCGGTGAGCGCCAGCGCCTGCAACTGGAAGACGGTTCGACAGTCCTGCTCAATACCAATTCGGCCTTCTCCAGCACCATCGACGATCAGCAGCGCGTGGCCCGTTTGTATCAGGGCGAGGCATTTTTCGACGTGTCGGCCAGTCGCAGCCAGCCGCTGCAAATCGACGCCGGCCCGGTCAAGGCCAGCGTGCGCGGCGATGGAGTGGCCAGGGCGTTCGCAGTGCGCTACCTCGATGGCGTGGCGCAGGTACGGGTGCAGCGGGGCGATGTCGACCTGCAGGCAACCCGCAGCGATGCGCGGGTCCGTTTGTCCGCCGGGCAAAGCATCCGCATCGGGCCCAACGGGTTCGATCGCCCGGCGAAACTCGATCCCGCCACCGACCTGGCCTGGGTCCAGGGCCGGCTGGTGTTCGAAAACTGCCCGCTGAATCAGGTGCTGGCAGAGCTGCGCCGCTACTACCCTGGCTGGATCATCAACAACAATGAGCAGTTGGCCGATGTTGCGGTGACAGGCAACTACCGTCTCGATCAGCCCCTGGACGTGGTGCGCTCGCTGGCCCACATTACCTCGGCACGGCTCCATGAATTTCCGGCCGTCGTTATCCTGAACTGAATGAGAATTATTTTTACTCGATAGCTGAAGGTCGTTCGTCTCGTTATAGCCAATGCAATTGATTCGCATCTCCACATGCCAATCAGCACCTATAAAGATTCGTGCGACACGGAGCGCTATCGATGTCCCCTCGCCTTAACCGCCAGTTCTCTTCACCCTCGCGCATGCTGTCGCTGCTGACCGCCGCCATCCTGATGGCCGGCAGCGCGCCGCTGATCGCCGCTGCCGCCGACGGGCAACCGACCCGCAACATGGGTGATTACTCGTTCGCCATTTCCCAGCAGTCGCTGGTGTCGGCGCTTAATGCGTTCACGGCGGTGACAGGCTGGCAGGTCGGCTTGCCGGCCGAACTGGCGCAAGGTGTGGCCTCGCCGGGTGTGCGCGGCTCCCTGCCACCGGAAAAAGCCCTCGATCGCCTGTTGCTGGGGACCAACCTGAGCTATCGCAAACTGGGCACCAACAACATCGTGCTACAGAAGCGCAGCGCCAGCGGCGCCATCAACCTGCAACAGATGACCATCAGTGCCACCCGCCAGGAACAGAGCGTGGAAAGCGTACCGGGCACCGTCACCGTTCACACCCGTGAAGAACTGGATCGCAACAACGTCAACACCATCAAGGATCTGGTGCGTTACGAACCGGGTGTTTCGGTGGGGGGGGCCGGTCAGCGCGGCGGGATCAGCGGCTACAACATTCGTGGCATCGACGGCAACCGGATCCTGACCCAGGTCGACGGCGTCGAAATCCCCAACGGATTCTTCAACGGCCCTTACGCCAAGACTCAACGCAATTACGTCGACCCGGAAATCATCAAGCGCGTGGAAATCCTGCGCGGCCCGGCCTCGGTGCTCTACGGCAGCAATGCCATCGGCGGCGCGGTCAGCTACTTCACCCTCGATCCGGACGACATCATCAAGCCGGGCCAGGACGTCGGCGCACGCCTCAAGACCGGTTACAGTTCCGCCGACGAGAGCTGGCTCAAGTCCGCCACCATCGCTGGTCGGGCCGATCAGTTCGACGGCTTGCTGCATTACAGCCAGCGTGACGGTCACGAAACCGAGTCCTACGGCAGCAACAACGGCACTGGCCTGGCGCGCACCGCGGCCAACCCGCAAGACGTGCGCGCCAGCAACGTGCTGGCCAAAATCGGCTGGAACTACAACGACGATTCGCGCCTGGGCCTGACTTACGAGAAGTACAAGGACGACCGCGACAGCAATCTGAAAAGCGCTTACGGCGGTCCGTTCTTCAACGGCCAGCCGACCATTCCCGACCGCATCCTCCCGGGTGGCATGTACCAGTGGCGCACCGGTAACGACACGGTAACCCGTGAGCGCTTCGGCCTGGAACACCGCTTCGCCCTCGACAGCCTGCTGGTGGACAACGTCAAGTGGAGCCTGAATCACCAGGTCGCGAAAACCGATCAGAGCACCGCCGAGTTTTACTACCCGGTCTCCCGCCAGGTGCTGCGAACCCGCGAAACACTCTACGAAGAGAAGCAGTGGGTCATGGATGCGCAACTGGATAAAGCCTTCAGCCTTGGCGATACCGAGCACGTGTTCACTTACGGCACCACGATCAAGCAGCAGAAAGTCACCGGCTCGCGCAGCGGCAACGGCACCTGCCTTGCGGTATTCGGCAGTTGCCGGGCCATCGGCGCGGTCAGCCCGGGGGATGTTCTGAAAAAATCCAGCGACTTCCCGGACCCGACCATCAACACCTACAGCCTGTTTGCCCAGGACCAGATCAGCTGGGAAAAATGGACCTTCCTGCCAGGCCTGCGCTACGACTACACGCAACTCAAGCCGCACATTACCCAGGAGTTCCTCAACACTGTGGCCGCCGACGGTCTGGGCACTGTGAGCGATAAGAACAAAACCTGGCACAAGGTCTCACCCAAATTCGGCCTGACCTATGCCCTGACCGATCAATACACCTGGTATGGCCAGTACGCCGAAGGTTTCCGTACGCCGACCGCCAAGGCCTTGTACGGGCGCTTCGAGAACAGCACCCCTGGCTACACAGTGGCGCCGAACCCGGACCTGGAACCGGAAAAAAGCAAAAGCTACGAAACCGGCCTGCGCGGCAATTTCGAATCCGGTTCGTTCGATGTGGCGGTGTTCTATAACAAGTACCGCGACTTCATCAACGAAGATGCAATCACGCCCGGCGACAACAAGCTGACCTTCCAGAGCCACAACATCAGGCACGCCACCATCAAGGGCGCGGAGATCAAGGGTCGCTTGAACCTCGATGCCTTCGGTGCGCCACCAGGCCTGTACACCCAGGGTTCGCTGGCCTATGCCTACGGTCGCAACAACGACACCGGCGAGCCGCTCAACGGCGTCAATCCGATGACCGGCGTGTTCGGCGTCGGATACGACCAGGACAACTATGGCGGCCTGCTCAGCTGGACGCTGGTGAAGAAGAAGGATCGCGTCGACGACAGCAACTTCAAATCGCCAGATGGCGTCAGCAGCCAGTTCAAGTCGCCGGGTTTCGGCGTGCTCGACCTGACCGGTTTCTACAAAGTCACCAACGATGTGACCGTGAGCGCCGGCCTCTACAACTTGACCGACAAGAAATACTGGCTGTGGGATGACGTGCGCGGTTACGACGGCGTGGGCGAAGCAGCCGTGATCAACCCGGCCAACCTGGATCGCCTGACCCAGCCAGGTCGCAACTTCGCAATCAATCTGGTCTGGGACATCTGACTCTCTGCACCTCGTTGCGCGGTTGTTCGATGCCGCACAGCGAGGATTTTTTTACTGTCCCGCGCCCGCCCATTCGTCTCGTTTCCAGACGCCTCTTTTCTCAAGGATTTCTCATGACCCCCCAGGACACCGCTCAACGCCCTGCTCTGCGTTCGCAACGCTTGAACCAGATCACCCACGAGCCTCACAGCAAACTCGATGCGCTGGTCAAAACCCACGCGCCCTTTGAAACCCAGGCCAATTTCGCCCGTTTCGTGGTGGCACAGTATTTGTTCCAGTCGGAGTTGGTGGCGCTGTACAACGATGCCGAGCTGACCGCCATCGTTGTGGACCTGTCGGACCGCTGCCGTGCGGAAGCGGCAAAGGCTGACCTGGCGGATCTGGAAACCGAAGTGCCTTCGCCAGTCGCCGGTGCGGTGAAGAATCCAACCAAAGCCGAGGCCTTGGGATGGTTGTTTGTTTCGGAAGGCTCCAAGCTCGGCGCAGCGTTCCTGATCAAGCGTGCTGTCGGACTGGGCCTGAGCGCAACCTTCGGTGCCCGGCACCTTGGCGAACCCGCCGGCGGCCGTGCTGAAGGCTGGAAAAGCTTTGTGAAAACCCTCGATGGACTGGCGTTCACGGCACAGGAAGAAGCCGAAGTGGAAAAGGCAGCGGTTGATGCGTTCAACCGGTTTACCGTGTTGCTGGAACAGGCTTACGCCCCTGAACTCGCCTGAAGGAATGCGATCCCCTGTGGGAGCGGGCTTGCTCGCGAAGGCGTAGGGTCAGTCGACATAAATGTTGCCTGTCACACCGCTTTCGTCGGAACGCCGCCCGGACCAAGCCCGCTCCCACAAGGACTATGCCAGCCTGCAAGATCTCCTTATAGACTCCAGTCATTCATCCAAAACCCATGCCTCAACCAGCCACCTCCAGACTCGCCCGCATCCTCTTCGGCCTGCTGGCCTACATCAGCCTCGGCATCGGCCTGATCGCCATCGTCGTACCGGGCCTGCCGACCACCGAGTTCATCCTGCTCGCCGCCTGGGCTGCGACCAAGAGTTCGCCGCGCCTGAGCGCCTGGCTGGAAAACCACCGGTTGTTCGGGCCGATCCTGCGTAACTGGCGCAACGGCAAGATCATCACCCGTGGAGCCAAGGTCAGCGCCACGGTCAGTATGTTGCTGTGCGCCGGGTTGATGCTCATCATGCTCGATCATGGCTGGCCGATTTACCTGGGCATCGCCGGCATGAGCCTGGGTAATGCGTGGATCTGGTCGCGGCCGGAACGTCTCTCTCAACCGGCCTGACACTCACCAAAATGACCACCCGTCGGTTTTTCCTCATGCAACCCTGGCCCGCGCCGATGGTTCAGGATTGGCGCTGAATGGACTTGGCGAACCGGGTCTACCCCCGACCCGCAGCCAACACCTCATCCATTCGCGAGTTCGCCCTATGTTCGACGCTCTCTCCATCCGCCTGAAAATCGTCTTGTTGTCCGGCCTGTGCCTGCTGGGCGTGGTCCTCCTGATTGTCGGCATGAACATCTACCAGACCAATCAGAACGACCGGCTGGTCAGTGCCTCCAGCAGTAAAATGCTTACCGCCAGCGTGCAGGATCTGCTCCAGGCCAAGGCGGCCGAGCAAGCCGTGCGGGTGCAGAAGACGTTCGGCGAAAGCCTGCTGGTGGTGACCGCCCTGGCCGATCAGATCAAGGACATGCGCAGCATGGCCACCAAGCGTTCGCTGGAAGCCGGTGCCCTGCGCGAAGAGTTGAACCAGAGCCTGAAAACCGCCTTCGAGCGCAACAGCAAAGTGCTGGGGATCTGGCTGGCCTTCGAGCCCGATGGCCTGGACGGCAAGGACAGCGAATTCGCCAACGATGCGGCGCGTCAGTCCAACGAAGCCGGTCGTTTCACCAGCTACTGGAGCCGTGCCGGCGGTACCGGGATCAATACGATCATGGTCGAAGCCGACATGACCAAGACCACCTTGAACCTCAGCGGCACGCCTTATAACAGCTGGTACACCTGCCCCCGCGACAGCAAGCGCACCTGCCTGCTGGACCCGTATGCCGACACCGTCGCCGGCAAGGAAATGCTGATGACCACCATTGCCGTACCGCTGCTGGTGGACGGCAAATCCATCGGTGTGGTCGGGGTGGATATCGCCCTCGACGCCTTGCAAGCGGCGTCTGTCGAATCTCAACGCGAGCTGTTCAATAGCGCCGGGCACATGCTGATCGTCTCCGGCAGCGGCGTACTCGCTGGCTACAGCATAGACGCGAGCAAGGTCGGCAAAAACATCGGTGACACGCTGGGCCCAGACGGCAAGGACGTCCTGCAATGGTTGGGTGGAGGCGCGCCGAAAATACTCGAGCAGGGCGACCTGATCCGTGCGGTGTACCCGGTCAGCCCGATTGCCGAATCCAAACCCTGGGGTGTGGTGATTGACCTGCCGAAACATGTACTGCTGGCCGACTCGGTAAAACTGCAAGCGGTGCTCGATGATGCCCAGCAAAGCGGCACGATCAAGGCGGTGCTGGTGGCGGTCGCTGCCGGCGTGATCGGCCTGTTGCTGATCTGGCTCACCGCGTCTGGCGTGACCCGGCCGATCAACAGCGTGGCCCGGATGCTCAAGGCGATTGCCAGCGGCGACGGCGACCTGACGCAGCGTCTGCACTACGGCAAGAAAGACGAACTCGGCGAACTGGTGAGCTGGTTCAACCGCTTCCTCGACAAGCTGCAACCGACCATC
>Ga0213829_1000857_pt1 | contig 24555 bp, 24 predicted proteins | sample MC6MC0896MG_FD_180665 | JGI IMG/M metagenome (GOLD analysis project Ga0213829, IMG submission 180665) | Enriched soil aggregate microbial communities from Iowa State University, Ames, United States - MC6-MC0896-MG | ecosystem: Environmental > Terrestrial > Soil > Unclassified | place: USA: Iowa...
CACCTATGAGTTTGCCAAGGAAGGTGACCGCGAGCGTTTCCGCGAGCTGACCAAGGAGCTGCGTTGCCCCAAGTGCCAGAACCAGGACATTGCCGATTCCAACGCACCGATAGCCGCCGACCTGCGCAAAGAGATTTTCCGCATGCTCGGCGAGGGCAAGGACAATCAGCAGATCATCGATTTCATGGTCGATCGCTACGGTGATTTCGTGCGCTACAAGCCCGCGCTGAATGCCAAGACCGCCGTGCTCTGGTTCGGCCCCGCCTGTCTGCTGCTGGGCGGTTTCGTGATCATCGCCGTGATCGTCCGCCGTCGGCGCGTGCAAAGCGCTGCCACCAAGGATGAGCTTTCTGTCGAGGAGCGTGAGCGCCTCGACCAACTGTTGGATAAAACCAAGAATGATTGATTTCTGGCTCGCTGCAGGTCTGCTGCTTCTGGTTGCCCTGAGTTTTCTGCTGATCCCCGTTCTGCGTGGCCGCCGCGCCCAGCTTGAAGAGGATCGTACCGCCCTCAACGTTGCGCTGTATCAGGAGCGCGTGGCCGAACTGCAAACCCAGCAGGAGGAGGGCGTGCTCGACGCCGGGCAAATGGACACCGGCCGTGCCGAAGCCGCCCGTGAGTTGCTGGCGGACACTGAAGGCGTCGAGGCACCGCGAGTGTCGCGCCTGGGCAAACCGTTGCCCTTGCTGGCGGCGATTCTGGTGCCGGTGCTGGGCCTTGGCCTGTACCTGCATTTCGGGGCCAGCGACAAAGTCGAGCTGACCCGGGAATTCACCCAGGCGCCCCAGTCGATGGAAGAGATGACCCGTCGCCTGGAGCGCGCGGTCGAGGCGCAACCGGATTCGGCTGAAGGCCTGTATTTCCTTGGTCGCACCTACATGGCTCAGGATCGTCCTGCTGACGCAGCGAAGATCTTCGAGCGTACGGTCGGCGTGGCCGGTCGCCAGCCGGAGTTGCTCGGTCAGTGGGCCCAAGCCCAGTACTTCGCCGATGGCAAGAAGTGGTCGGACAAGGTCCAGGCCTTGACCGACGAAGCGCTCAAGGCCGATCCGAAGGAAGTCACCAGCCTCGGCCTGCTCGGTATCGCCGCTTTCGAAAGCGAGCGTTACCAGGACGCCATCGACTATTGGAATCGCCTGCTCACGCAGTTGCCGCCGGATGACAATTCCCGTGCCGCGCTGCAAGGCGGGATTGCGCGGGCCAGCGAAAAACTCGTCGCCAGCGGCGGCAAGGTGGCCGAGGCACCAGTGGCCAAGGTCGCGGCGGTGCTCAAGGTCCGCGTGGATCTTTCACCCGAGCTCAAGGCCAAGGTCCAGCCGGGCGACAGCGTGTTCATCTTTGCCCGTGCCACCTCCGGCCCACCCGCGCCACTGGCCGCCAAACGCCTGACCGTGGCCGACTTGCCGGCGACCGTCGAGCTGGGCGATGCCGATGCCATGATGCCGCAGTTGAAACTGTCGAACTTCCCTGAAGTCCAACTGGTTGCACGCGTCTCCCGCGCCGGCCAGCCGACGGCGGGCGAATGGATCGGTCGCAGCCAGCCCTTGGCCAGCAGTACCACCGCACAGCAACAACTGACTATCGACAGTCCGGATAAATGACAGGAAACGCTACCATGACCGCCATCGCTCGTATCACCCTGCTCAGTATGGTCCTGGGGTTAAGCGCTTGCGCGGTCCAGCGGCCCGAGCCGACGCCGAGGCCACTGCCGCCGATCCCGCCCTCGCAGCCCCGCCCGACGCCATCTACCACGCCGACGCCGAGCAAGCCGAGCATTCCGGCCAAGCCCGCCAAACCGCTGCCTCGCACCTCCGCCAGCTTCGCCCCGCCGCCTGGGGGCAACAGCCACTGGGATCCCAAGCTGGGGGTCTACGTGCTCGAAGATCAGACCAACACCTTCTACCGCCAGCGCACCTACTACCGCTGGAACAACGGCTGGAGTCGTTCGATCAGCCCGAACGGGCCGTGGGAAGACACCACGATCCAGGGCGTGCCGGGCGGGTTGGGACGGCAGTTCGGGCAGTAAATAGTCAGCACGAAACAAGGCGACCTTCGGGTCGCCTTTTTGATCAAATAGACACGGAGCCAGGACGGTCTGCCGGTGGTCCGACAAGTCTGGCGACAGGCGAAGAGGGTATTTTGATGGCGGGCAGGTTGATCTATCTCATCGGACCTTCCGGTTCGGGCAAGGACAGCCTGTTGGATGCAGCAAGAGCGCCATTGGCCGATCGCGGCTGTCGCATGGTGCGGCGGGTCATCACCCGCTCGGCGGAAGCAGTGGGAGAAGCGGCGCATGGCGTGACTGCGCAACGATTTGCCAAGATGGAGGCGCAGGGCGCGTTTGCCCTGAGCTGGCATGCCAATGGCCTGGCCTACGGCATCCCGCGAGAAATCGACGACTGGCTGGCGGCAGGTCAGGACGTACTGGTCAATGGCTCGCGCGGCCATCTGCCGGCTACGCGCCGGCGTTATCCTGACCTGCTCGTGCTGTTGCTGACCGTAGATCAAGCCGTTTTGCGCCAGCGCCTGCTGGCACGAGGGCGAGAGTCGGTCGCCGAGATCGAGGCGCGACTGGCGCGCAATGCCCGCTTCAGCGAGCGCGTGCTCGCCGGGCACGATCCGGCAGTGCGCGTGCTCGACAACTCCGGGCCGCTGGAACACACGGTCGATCGTTTGCTGGCCTGCATCGACGGTCAATCCGAATGCGCCTGACAAATCACACCCCGTAAAACAACCAAACGTCGTCCTCCCGGTTTTTGTGCTTGAGTAAAGATAACTCTAGGGTTATTTTTATTGAAGCCAAGGCAAGGAGGCTGGGGTGCAGAGCAGGTTATTGATCAAGGAGCTGGAAGAGGCGGGCTGGACGCTGGATCGGGTCACTGGCAGTCATCACCTCTTCACTCACCGCTACAACCCATACACGATTCCCGTCCCTCATCCGAAAAAGGATTTACCGATCGGGACGGTCAAAAGCATCAGGAGGCGCGCCGGGCTGATCTGCCCGCGAGCCGGTTGCACAGGAGATCCATAATGCAATATCCAATCTGTATCGAGTGGGGCGACGAGAACACCGCCATCGGTATTCAGATCCCCGATATTCCAGGCGCGGTAACTGCCGGGGATACGTTTGAAGATGCCTACAACGCTGCAATCGAAATAGCCCACATCATGCTGCAGGAAATAGCGGCCGACGGGGAATCGATTCCCATGCCGAGTTCGGCGGCTGCGCATCGCAACAATCCCGAGTTTGCCGCCATGGGCTGGGGCATGCTGGAGCTGGACATCGCGCCCTATATGGGCAAGACCGAGAAGGTCAATGTGACGTTGCCAGGCTACGTGATCCAGCGAATCGACCGCTATGTGCGCGAGCACAATGTCAAAAGCCGCTCTTCCTTCCTGGCGGATGCGGCGATGGAGAAGCTGGTTCGGCATTGAGTGGTGTCGGCCATATCACCATTGTCGGATCGCCCGGGTGGTGATCCGACAATGCTTTTGATGGTTTACGCGGGAGCGAGCGAACGCTTTTCTGAAACACTCAAAAACCGCAACAACGCCAGCAACGGGAATGCACTGCCTACGATCACGATCCACAACCAGCCGCCATGCTCATACACCACGCTGGCCACCGACGAACCAAACGCGCCGCCGATAAAGATGCTGGTCATGTACAACGCATTCAACCGACTGCGGCTTTTTGCGTCGAGAGCGTAGACCGCGCGTTGGCCGAGGACCATGTTCATCTGCACGCAGAAGTCGAGCAGCACACCGGTGACCGCGAGGCCGATGACGCTGTAGGCCGGATGGATGAAGGCCGGCAAAAAGCTCAGGCTGGCGAACAGCAGCGCCAGGAGTGACGCGATGCGGGTGTGGCCGGCGTCGGCCAGGCGACCGGCGATGGGCGCGGCTATGGCGCCAATGGCTCCGACCAGGGCAAAAACCGCGATCTGGGTTTGCGACAAGCCATGATTGCGTGCCAGTTCCAGCGGCACGGCAGTCCAGAACAGACTGAAGGTCGCGAACATGCAGCCCTGGTAAAACGCGCGCTGACGCAGGACCGGTTCTTTACGCAACAGGGTCCAGAGCGAACCCAACAACTGGCCATAAGTCGCGCTGTGATCAGGCTGGCGCTTTGGAATGGTCACGGCCAACACGACGCTGATTGCCGCCATCAGTGCCGCAGCAATCACAAACATCGCCCGCCAGCCGAAATGGTCGGCCACTATGCTGGACACTGGTCGCGCCAACAGAATCCCCAGCAGCAAGCCGCCCATGATCCCGCCGACCACACGACCGCGAGACTCTTCCGGCGCCAGGTGCGCAGCCAGGGGAATCAGGATCTGCACCGACACCGAACTGAAACCCACCAGCAGCGAAATCAGCAAAAACACGTTCGGCTGATCGGTGAACGCCGCGCCCAGGAGACTGGCAATTGCCACCACACTGGTGATGATCATCAGTCGGCGGTTCTCGAGCAGGTCACCCAGCGGCACCAGGAATAACATGCCCAACGCATAACCGATCTGGGTCAGCGAAACGATGAAACTGGCCATGGAGCTGGTCAAGCCGACATCCGGAGCGATCAGGTCGATGATCGGCTGGGCGTAGTAGAGGTTGGCGACAATGGCGCCGCAGCAGAAGGCGAATAGCAGCACCATCCCTCGGGTCATCGTCACGGTGCTGTGGGACACCTGGGTTGCTGAACTCATAACGTGTCTCGTTAAACAAAGGGAAGGCGCGCAGGCTAAGCGCCGGGGCAAGGCGGCGGAAGAGGGATTGGCGTGATATTAATTATTCCTGTGCGCAATGAATGCCCCCGGCTTGCGTGATGCCGAAGTGCCTTGCGCCATACATTCGAGGACTGATGATACATTCACTTACTCGGCGAGATCACTGGCGTCAGTGTCGATGAGTCGATGTAATGACGCTCCCACAAAAAGCGACCTCTGCAGGTCGCCTTTTTCGTTGGGCCCAGCGATTACTGACCGCTGTAGATCTGATCAAAAACCCCGCCATCATTGAAGTGGGTCTTCTGCACGGTACGCCAGTCACCAAAGGTCTTTTCCACCGAGAGGAAATCCACTTTCGGGAAGCGGTCGGTGTACTTTGCCAACACCGCCGGATCGCGCGGACGCAGGTAGTTCGCCGCGGCGATCTCCTGACCTTCCGGCGACCACAGGTACTTCAGGTATTCCTCGGCGGCGGCGCGGGTGCCTTTTTTCTCGACCACTTTGTCGACCACGGAAACCGGTGGCTCGGCTTCGGCGGAGACGCTTGGGTAGATGACTTCGAATTGATCGCGGCCAAACTCGCGGGCGATCATTTCCGCTTCGTTTTCAAAGGTCACCAGCACGTCACCAAGCTGGTTGGTCATGAAGGTGGTGGTGGCTGCACGGCCACCGGTGTCCAGCACCGGCGCTTGTTTGAACAGCTTGCCGACAAAATCCTTGGCCTTGGTTTCGTCACCACCGTTTTTCAGCACATAGCCCCAGGCCGACAGGTAGGTATAGCGGCCGTTACCCGAAGTCTTCGGATTCGGCACGATCACTTGCACGCCATCCTTGAGCAGGTCCGGCCAGTCTTTCAGGGCTTTCGGGTTGCCTTTGCGCACGATGAACACGGTGGCCGAGGTGAAGGGCGCGCTGTTGTTCGGCAAGCGAGTGACCCAGTTGTCCGGGATCAGTTTGCCGTTGTCCGCCAGGGCATTGATGTCAGTGGCCATGTTCATGGTGATGACGTCGGCTGGCAGGCCGTCGATCACGGAACGCGCCTGTTTGCTGGAGCCACCGAAGGACATCTGCAGGGTGATGTTTTCGTTATGCTCGGCTTTCCAGTGTTTCTGGAACGCAGTGTTGTAGTCCTTGTAGAAATCTCGCATCACGTCGTAGGAAACGTTGAGCAGGGTCGGTGCGGCTTGAGCCACGCTGGTCAGTGCCAGGCCAGCGGCCAGAAGTGAGGCGCCAAAGAGTTTTTTCACTGCGCATTCCTTGTTTTTTGTGTAGGAGCGGGCTTGTCGAATCGTCGCACGGCAGCGAAGGTCTTTAACGATAACGCTGTTTGCCTGACGGAACGCGGCGCTCTTGAGACCTTCGCTGCGGTGCGACGATTCGACAAGCCAGCTCCTACAGGGGTTGTTTTTCAGTCATTAAAAAGAGGTGTTGCCACCGTTTTGCCAGCGACTATAGCCGGATGCCCATAGTCCTTTAAAGATTAAAAAGTACTGTGCTTATTCCAGCTTCTTAAACAATGCGTTGCCGCAGCGGGAGCAGAATGCCGCGCCCTGTTCGTGGCTGTTTTTCTTGCACACCGGACAATCGGTCTGTTGTTGTTCCCCGCGCATCGCATTCGCCAGTTCGGCAGTGAAAATCCCGGTCGGCACCGCGATGATCGAGTAACCGGTAATCATCACCAAAGACGAAATCACCTGGCCCAATGGCGTCCTGGGCACGATGTCGCCGAAACCTACGGTAGTCAGCGTCACGATAGCCCAATAGATGCCTTTGGGGATGCTGGTGAACCCGTGTTCCGGGCCTTCGATCACATACATCAGCGTGCCGAACACCGTGACCAGCGTGCAGACACTGACCAGGAACACCACGATCTTTTGCTTGCTGCCGCGCAGCGCCGACATCAGGTAGTTGGCTTGCTTCAGGTACGGGCTGAGCTTTAGCACGCGGAAAATTCGCAACATCCGAATGATCCGGATAATCAGCAAGTACTGCGCATCGCTGTAATACAGCGCCAGGATGCCGGGCACGATGGCCAGCAAATCCACTAGCCCATAGAAGCTGAACGCATAGCGCAATGGCTTGGGCGAGCAATACAGGCGAAGACCATATTCGATGGCGAAGATGACGGTGAAGCCCCACTCGATATACGCCAGCACATTGGCGTAGTTCTGGTGGACCGTGTCGATGCTGTCGAGCATCACGATCACCAGGCTGGCAAGGATGATTAACAGCAAGATGCCGTCGAATCGCCGTCCAGCCTTGGTGTCGCTCTGGAAAACCATGACGTAAAGCTCTTCACGCCAATTTTTATTGCTGTCCATGGGGAACGCCTGAGCCGGGAATCAGCGAAGCCTAGGGTGATTCCCGGTGGTTGCGCAAGGCGCACTGTCCTCGGCAGCCTGGCGCAGCACGCGCATACCCGCCCGGACCAGCCAGCAGGCAAGGATGAAAGGCGCGGTCAAGGTGGCCAGGCCGAGTGCGGCGAAGCCTGGGGTGAGCAGTATTGCCAGGACAATCCCCAGCAAGGGCAGCCAGGGCTGGCGGCGAACATGGCTGAAGGCGAGGGCGGCGAGCACTGCGTTGTAACCGCCTAAACCCAGCAGTGCGTTTGAAGTTTCATGATGCACAAGGGCGAAGCCCGCACCGACGACAGAACCCGACAGCGCCCAAAAAAAGGCGCGGCGATCAGCGATCAGCAAACCCGCAGCAATCAGCGCACCGGCCAACGGATGACCCAGAAACATGACCTGGCCGAGCCCTTTCAAGGACGCGGCGAGCAGGTTGAGCGTATTCATTTCAATCAGCGGCGCGGGTGGGGTCGGGGTGACGAAGGAGAGTAGCAGCCAACTGATTCCGACAAAGGGCGCCGTGTAGGCGGGCAGGCAATGATGATCGCGGGCGCGTTTGAGCCATTGTTGGGTCAGCATCGCACTCAGGCCGCCGGCGGCGATAATCAGTGGCGGCAACATCGCCGACCATGGGAAACAAAGGCTCAGCAGCAAGCCGAGCAAAACACCGTTGTAACAGAACAACCCGGCCTGGCGATCGGCCTTGGCGTAGCCGCGGCGTTGGGCGGTGAGCAATCCGGCGACGCCACCCAGCAGCGCACCGCCGAGCAGGGACGGCGCGGTGAGAAGAATCGCCAGCAGGCACAGCAGGCCGCACAGCGGGTGACGCTGGAGGAAGATCTGGCTGAAGCCGTTGAGCAGGGCGGTGGCCCAGTCGGGGCAGTGGGTATTGAAGTGGTGGGCAGGCATGATGGGATCTGTGGCGTTTCAGTTAAACCGTGTCGCCTGCTTCACGAGCAAGCCCGCTCCCACACTGAATCTCTGTTCAGTCATTGAATCTGTGGTGAACACAAATCAACTGTAGGAGCTGGCTTGCCAGCGAAGAGGCCGGTACAGGCGCTAAATCAATGTCTCTATACGCAACGAATTAGTCGACCCCGGCTGCCCAAACGGCACACCCGCAGTGATCAATAACGTATCCCCGCGCTGAGCCATGCCCTGCGCCTGGGCAATCTCCAGCGCCGTCGAGCACACTTCATCCACCTGCCGCAGCCGATCATTGACCACCGAGTGCACGCCCCAGGCCACGGTCAAACGGCGCGCGGTCTGCCGATTCGGCGTCAGGTTGAGGATCGGCACCGTCGGCCGTTCCCGCGCCGCGCGCAGGCTCGAAGTGCCCGACTCGCTGTAATTGACCAGCACCGCCACCGGCAGCACGTTGCTGATGCGGCGGATCGCACAGCTGATGGCGTCGGATACCGTGGCCTCCGCTTTCGGTCGGCTGACGTCGAGTTGCGTCTGATAATCCGGGCCGTTTTCCACCTGGCGGATGATCTTGCTCATCATCTGCACGGCTTCGAGCGGGTACTCGCCAGACGCGGTTTCCGCCGACAGCATCACCGCGTCCGCGCCTTCGGCCACCGCGTTGGCAACATCGGTCACCTCGGCACGGGTTGGCGCAGGGGAGAAGCGCATCGACTCCAGCATCTGCGTCGCCACAACCACCGGTTTGCCGAGCTGACGGCAGATGCCGATGATGTTTTTCTGAATCTGCGGCACGCTTTCGGCCGGCACTTCTACGCCCAGGTCTCCGCGGGCGACCATGATCGCGTCACTCAACTCGGCGATTTCCCGCAGCTGAGTCACCGCCGACGGCTTCTCGATCTTGGCCATCAAAAACGCTTTGTCGCCGATCAGTTCGCGAGCCTCGCGAATGTCTTCCGGACGCTGTACGAACGACAGTGCCACCCAATCCACACCCAGTTCGAGGCCGAAGCTCAGGTCGCGACGATCCTTGGTGGTCAGCGGGCTCAGTTCGAGCACCGCTTGCGGCACGTTCACGCCTTTGCGGTCCGACAACTCGCCGCCATTGAGCACGGTGGTATCGATGGCGTCGGCGTATTTGGTAACCACGCGCAGCCGCAGTTTGCCGTCATCGAGCAACAGGTCCATGCCCGGTTCCAGTGCAGCGATGATTTCCGGGTGTGGCAGATTGACCCGGCGCTGATCCCCTGGCGTCGGGTCCAGGTCCAGGCGCAACGCCTGGCCGCGATGCAGTTGCACCTTGCCTTCAGCAAACTTGCCGACCCGCAGTTTCGGACCTTGCAGGTCCATCAGAATGCCCAGTGGATAATTCAGCTGGCGCTCGACTTCACGAATCCACTGGTAGCGCTGGGCATGGTCGGCGTGATCGCCGTGGCTGAAATTCAGGCGGAAGATGTTGACCCCGGCCTGCACCAGCTCACGGATATCGTCGATCCCGGTCGTGGCCGGGCCGAGGGTGGCGAGGATTTTGACCTTTTTGTCAGGCGTCATTTTTTGTGCTCTCGAGAATCAGGATGGCGCGGAAATCGTTGACGTTGGTGCGGGTTGGCTCGGTGACGATCAGGGCGTCCAGCGCCTCGAAATAGCCATAGCCATTGTTGTTGTCCAACTCATCGCTTGTGCTCAGGCCGAGAGCGGCAGCGTGGTTGTAGGTGTCCGGGGTCATGAGCGCGCCGGCGTTGTCCTCGGAGCCGTCGATGCCATCGGTGTCACCGGCCAGGGCGTACACGCCAGGCAGGCCTTTGAGGCTGTCAGTCAGGCTCAGCAGGAACTCGGCGTTGCGTCCGCCACGGCCGTTACCGCGCACCGTTACGGTGGTTTCACCGCCAGAGAGGATCACGCAGGGTGCCGCCAATGGCTGGCCATGCAGCACGATCTGACGGGCGATGCCGGCGTGAACCTTGGCCACTTCCCTGGATTCGCCTTCCAGGTCACCAAGAATCAGCGGACTGAAACCGGCCTGACTGGCTTTCACCGCAGCGGCCTCAAGCGATTGCTGGGGGCGGGCGATCAATTGGAAATGACTGCGCGCCAGGCTCGGATCGCAAGGCTTTACCGTTTCCGACTCCGGGCTTTGCAGCCAGTTGCGCACCGATGCAGGGACTTCGATGCCGTAGCGCTTGAGGATCGCCAACGCTTCGGTGGAGGTGCTCGGGTCGGCCACGGTAGGGCCGGACGCGATGACCGTGGCAAGGTCGCCCGGTACATCGGAAATCGCGTAGGTATAAACAGTGGCGGGCCAGCAGGCTTTGCCAAGCCGGCCGCCCTTGATCGCCGAGAGGTGCTTGCGCACGCAGTTCATCTCGCCGATGGTGGCGCCGGATTTGAGCAGGGCCTTGTTGATCGATTGCTTGTCCGCCAGGGTGATGCCGGCTGCGGGCAGGGCCAGCAATGCCGAACCTCCGCCGGAGAGCAGGAAGATCACCCGGTCATCTTCGGTCAGGTTGCTGACCATTTCCAACACGCGTTTGGCGACCGCCAGGCCGGCGGCATCAGGTACCGGATGCGCGGCTTCGACCACTTCGATTTTTTCGCACGGGGCGCCGTGGCCGTAGCGGGTCACCACCAGACCGCTCACTTCACCCTGCCAGCAACGCTCGACCACCCGGGCCATGGCCGCCGCGGCTTTGCCGGCGCCGATGACAATCACCCGACCGCTGCGGTCAGTGGGCAAATGGGCTTCGAGGACTTGCTGTGGATGGGCGGCGTCGATGGCTGTGGCAAACAGCTCGCGCAGCAATTGTTGCGGATCGACCGACATGGCGGGCTCCCGGAATTCTTGTTATTGGAGGAAAGCAGCCTGCGACAACTCTGGGAAGGTTCACACTTTAATGGGTGTGAACCCGGTCCTGTAGGAGCTGCCGCAGGCTGCGATCTTTTTGCGGATAACGCGGTGAACGGTCGGAAGTCGAAAGATCAAAGATCAAAAGATCGCAGCCTTCGGCAGCTCCTACTTGCGAATCGAGAAATTCGCCATGTGTTCCAGGCCCTTGATCAGTGCCGAGTGGTCCCAGTTGCTGCCACCGATGGCCGCGCAGGTGCTGAACACTTGCTGGGTATTGGCGGTGTTCGGCAGGTTGATCCCCAATTCGCGCGCACCGGCCAGGGCCAGGTTCAGGTCCTTCTGGTGCAGGCTGATGCGGAAGCCCGGGTCGAAGGTGCCTTTGATCATGCGCTCGCCGTGGACTTCGAGGATCTTCGACGAGGCGAAACCGCCCATCAGCGCTTCACGGACCTTGGCTGGATCGGCACCGTTCTTCGAGGCGAACAGCAGGGCTTCGGCTACGGCCTGGATGTTCAACGCGACGATGATCTGGTTCGCCACTTTCGCGGTCTGACCGTCGCCGTTGCCCCCGACCAGGGTGATGTTCTTGCCCATGGCCTGGAACAGCGGCAAGACGCGTTCGAAGGCATCGGCATCGCCGCCGACCATGATGCTCAGGGTCGCGGCCTTGGCGCCGACTTCACCGCCGGACACGGGTGCGTCGAGATACTGCGCGCCTTTTTCGTTGATTTTCGCGGCGAAAGCCTTGGTGGCGGTTGGCGAGATCGAGCTCATGTCGATCACGACCTTGCCTTTGCCAACACCGGCTGCAACGCCGTCGGCGCGGAACAGCACGTCATCGACCTGCGGAGTATCCGGGACCATGATGATGATGAATTCGGCTTCCTGGGCAACTTCTTTCGGGTTGGCCAGGGCGACGGCGCCAGCGGCGATCAGGTCGGCCGGGGCGGCGTCGTGGTGCGCCGACAGGAACAGGCTGTGACCGGCTTTCTGCAGGTTCAACGCCATTGGGTGGCCCATGATGCCGGTGCCGATAAATCCGATTTTAGCCATGAGAAAATCCTCTTGTTTTTATAGCTGTTTCAAGCAAATGGGAGACTGCCTTTGTAGGAGCCGGCTTGCCGGCGAAGGCGTCCGCGTGGACAGCACAAGTCTCACGGGCCTCTTCGCTGGCAAGCCAGCTCCTACAGGGAAATCGCGTCAGATTGCGTTATGGGTATTCAGCCAGCCCAGGCCGGCTTCGGTGGTGGTCAGCGGCTTGTATTCACAGCCGATCCAGCCCTGGTAACCAATACGGTCCAGGTGGTCGAACAGGAAGCGGTAGTTGATTTCACCGGTGCCCGGTTCGTTGCGGCCAGGGTTGTCGGCCAACTGGATGTGGTTGATCTCGCCCAGGTGCGCGGCCATGGTGCGGGCCAGGTCGCCCTCCATGATTTGCATGTGGTAGATGTCGTATTGCAGGAACAGGTTGGCGCTGCCGACCTGTTCGCGAATCGACAGGGCTTGCGCCGTGTTGTTCAGGTAGAAACCGGGGATGTCGCGGGTGTTGATCGCTTCCATCACCAGTTTGATGCCCGCCGCTTGCAGCTTGTCGGCCGCGTACTTGAGGTTGGCGACGAAGGTGTTTTCCACGGTGGCCTCGTCGACGCCCTGTGGACGGATACCCGCCAGGCAGTTGACCTGGGTGTTGCCCAGGACTGTGGCATAGGCGATGGCCAGGTCGACACCGGCGCGGAACTCTTCGACCCGGTCCGGCAGACAGGCGATACCGCGCTCGCCCTTGGCCCAGTCACCGGCCGGCAGGTTGAACAGCACCTGGGTCAGGCCGTTGGCGTCGAGCCTGGCCTTGATCTCGGCGGAGCTGAAGTCATAAGGAAACAGGTATTCGACGCCACTGAAGCCGGCCTTGGCGGCCGCGTCGAAACGGGCAAGAAAATCCTGTTCGGTGAACAGCATGGACAGGTTGGCTGCGAAACGCGGCATGGTGGTCTCCCTTGATTTGTGAGGGCCCCTTCTGTAGGAGCCGGCTTGCTGGCGAAGGGGGGTCAGACACATTCATGTCGATTGACACACCGCTTTCGCCGGCAAGCCGGCTCCTACAGGGGGAGCGTTCAGCTGTTAATCCAGCAACGAAATCGCCGTTGGCGCGTCGTTTCCGACCAGCGCCAGGTCTTCGAATTCGTTGACGGCGTTGATCTCGGTGCCCATGGAAATGTTGGTCACGCGCTCCAGAATAATCTCGACGATCACCGGCACCTTGAATTCTTCGATCAGTTCCTGGGCCCTGCGCAGGGCAGGCTGGATCTGAGCCGGTTCGAACACGCGCAGTGCCTTGCAGCCGAGGCCTTCGGCCACCGCGACGTGATCGACCCCGTAACCGTTGAGCTCCGGAGCGTTCAGGTTATCGAAGGACAGCTGCACGCAGTAGTCCATGTCGAAACCGCGCTGGGCCTGACGGATCAGCCCCAGGTACGAATTGTTCACCACAACGTGGATGTACGGCAGCTTGAATTGCGCACCCACCGCCAGCTCTTCGATCATGAACTGGAAATCATAGTCGCCCGACAGTGCCACGACCTTGCGGGTCGGGTCGGCCTTGACCACGCCCAGCGCCGCCGGAATGGTCCAGCCCAGAGGGCCTGCCTGACCGCAGTTGATCCAGTGACGCGGCTTGTAGACGTGCAGGAACTGCGCGCCGGCAATCTGCGACAGACCGATGGTGCTGACGTAGCAGGTGTCTTTGCCGAACACCTGGTTCATTTCTTCATAAACACGCTGCGGCTTGACCGGCACGTTGTCGAAGTGTGTCTTGCGTTGCAGGCTGGCCTTGCGCTGCTGGCAGTCCTGCAGCCAGGCGCTGCGGTTTTTCAGCTTGCCGGCGGCTTGCCATTCGCGAGCGACTTCGATGAACACGGTCAACGCGGCAGCGGCGTCGGACACAATGCCCAGGTCCGGGTTGAACACGCGGCCGATTTGCGTCGGCTCGATGTCAACGTGGATGAACTTGCGGCCTTCGGTGTAGACGTCGATCGAACCGGTGTGACGGTTGGCCCAACGGTTGCCGACGCCCAGCACCACGTCCGACTTCAGCAGCGTGGCATTGCCGTAACGGTGCGAAGTCTGCAGGCCGACCATGCCGACCATCAGCGGGTGATCGTCCGGGATGGTGCCCCAGCCCATCAGTGTAGGAATGACGGGAATCCCGGTCAGCTCGGCGAACTCCACCAGCAACTCGCTGGCATCGGCATTGATGATGCCGCCACCGGCGACCAACAGTGGGCGCTCAGCCTGATCGAGCATGGCCAGGGCCTTCTCGATCTGCACGCGGTTGGCGGTGGGCTTGGCCAGCGGCAGCGGTTCATAGGCGTCGATGTCGAATTCGATTTCAGCCATCTGCACGTCGAACGGCAGGTCGATCAGCACCGGGCCTGGACGACCGGAGCGCATTTCGTAGAAGGCTTTTTGGAACGCGTATGGCACCTGGCCTGGCTCCATGACGGTGGTTGCCCACTTGGTCACAGGCTTGACGATAGTGGTGATGTCGACCGCCTGGAAGTCTTCCTTGTGCATACGGGCACGGGGTGCTTGCCCGGTGATGCACAGGATCGGGATCGAATCGGCCGAGGCGCTGTAGAGCCCGGTGACCATGTCGGTCCCGGCAGGGCCGGAAGTGCCGATGCACACGCCGATGTTGCCGGCCTTGGTGCGGGTGTAGCCCTCGGCCATGTGCGAGGCACCTTCGACGTGGCGAGCGAGGACGTGATCGATGCCACCGACCTTCTGCAAGGCGGAGTACAGCGGGTTGATCGCGGCGCCGGGGATGCCAAAAGCGGTATCAACCCCTTCACGGCGCATCACCAGAACGGCGGCTTCGATTGCTCTCATTTTGCTCATGGTTTTGTGCCTCTTACGTTTTGTAATTGTATACAAGTGGCTTTGCGCAGAGTGTATTCACGGCGGACGGCGCAGGTCAATCCATTTTCTCAAGCAGCTGTTTCATTCGTCGGAAGCCCAATCTAGTGTGGCTTTTCGTCGCATGTGGCGCTTTTCGAGAATTATTGTATACAAAAAAATAACTCATTGTGTTCTATTTGTCGCATCGGGCCACGAAACAGAACTCCGCCCAACAGCTTTCCCTATAACAAAATGAGGACAGCACCATGAGCGTTCTAACCTTGAAGGTCGCAGTCAACCTGACCACTCAGGCCATCGCCGCCGGGCGTGCAATCGCCGCGGCCCCCTTGACCATCGCCGTACTGGATGCCGGCGGTCACCTGATTTCTCTGCAACGCGAAGACGGCGCCAGCCTGCTGCGCCCTCAGATCGCCATCGGCAAAGCCTGGGGCGCCATTGCCCTGGGCAAGGGCTCACGCCTGCTGGCGCTGGACGCCCAACAACGCCCGGCGTTTATCGCGGCCTTGAACAGCCTGGGGCAGGGCAGTGTCGTGCCGGCGCCGGGTGGGGTGTTGATTCGCGATCAGGACGGGACTGTGCTGGGGGCGGTGGGAATCAGCGGGGATTTGTCGGATGTGGATGAACAGTGCGCGATCAGTGCGATCGAGGCGTTGGGGTTGCGGGCGGATGCGGGGGTGAGTGCTTAATCTTGTAGCGCCTGAACCGCCGTCATCGCGAGCAAGCTCGCTCCCACAGTGGATTTGGGATGAACACAAAACTTGTGAACACCCGAAACTCCTGTGGGAGCGAGCTTGCTCGCGATGGCGATCTGTAGGACACATCCAGCTAAAAATCTGCCCTGCTCCTATGCATCCACAGGTCTAGCCTTCCTCATGACATAATCATGAGAGAGGCAAGGGAATGCCTGATCTTCCAGCTTCACATCGCCTGCGCCTTGGGCGCTATGCTGAACCAAACCGCATCTATCTACTCACCACCAATACACTTGGCCGAGCGCCTGTCTTCAAAGATTTCTCCTTGGGGCGGTTGATTGTGAGTCAGTTTCGTCATGCCCAAAATCAGGGTTGGGCGATTTCATTGGCCTGGGTCGTGATGCCTGATCATTTTCACTGGTTGATCGAGCTGCAGCAGGGATCTTTGAGTGAGCTGATGCAAAAGACCAAATCACTGAGTACTCGATCGATAAATATGGCCACCGGTCGAAAGGGCAGTCTCTGGCAGCAGGGTTATCACGATCGAGCGCTGCGTCGTGAAGAGGATTTGGTGAAATTGGCTCGTTATGTAGTAGCCAACCCGTTGCGGGGTGGGCTGGTGGAAAAGCTTGGTGATTATCCGCTTTGGGATGCCATCTGGGTTTGAGCCGGTACCGAGTCGCCTTCATCGCTGGCAAGCCAGCTCCCACAGAGATTTGTGTCGTTCACAGAATTTGAATTCAACTGAGAAGCCTGTGGGAGCTGGCTTGCCAGCGATGGCCGCACTGCGGTGTATCAGTCCGGCTCACACCCCTTCAACACCAACCGGATAATCGTCTGTGCCGCCGCTTCATAATCGCTTTCATCAAGCTTGGCTTTGCCGGTTATAGCCGTGATCTGCCAGTCGAAGTCGGCATAGGTCTGGGTCGCGGCCCAGATGCTGAACATCAGGTGGTTGGGGTCGATGGGGGCGATCTGGCCGCGGTCGATCCAGGTCTGGATGCAGTCGATGTTGTGCCTGGCCTGGCCGTTGAGCTGGTCGACCAGGTCGGGGCTCAGGTGCGGGGCGCCGTGCATGATTTCGCTGGCAAATACCTTGGAGGCGAAAGGCAGGTCGCGGGAGATGCGGATTTTCGAGCGGATGTAGCCGCTCAGCACTTCACTGGGCACGCCGTCGGCATTGAATGGCGTCGAAGCCTGCAGGATCGGCTCGATGATGCTTTCCAGGACCTCGCGGTAGAGGTTTTCCTTGGATTTGAAGTAGTAGTAGACGTTGGGCTTGGGCAATCCCGCCTTGGCTGCGATGTCACTGGTTTTGGTCGCAGCGAAGCCCTTGTCGGCAAATTCTTCACTGGCGGCACGCAGGATCAGTTCTTTGTTGCGCTCGCGGATAGTGCTCATAAACCAGGTGGTTCCTTGCCTGTACTGGCGGTTGCGCATGGTAGCACCGGCCTCGCGCGACGCTCAAGAATGCCCCACAGCCGGTTGAGCCGCGCTATGCTGCGCAGCATTCATTCAAGAAGGAAACCCGATTCATGGCAGGAAGCAGTTTACTGTTGCTGATCGACGACATTGCCGCGGTACTCGACGATGTGGCGTTGATGACCAAAATGGCAGCGAAGAAGACTGCCGGCGTACTCGGTGACGATCTGGCGCTCAACGCCCAGCAGGTCAGCGGCGTACGGGCGGAGCGGGAAATCCCGGTGGTATGGGCGGTGGCCAAGGGCTCGTTCATCAACAAGCTGATCCTGGTGCCGTCCGCCCTGGCGATCAGTGCGTTCATTCCGTGGCTGGTCACGCCACTGTTGATGGTCGGCGGCGCCTACCTGTGTTTCGAAGGGTTCGAGAAGCTCGCCCACAAATTCCTGCACAGCAAGGCCGAGGATCAAGCCGAGCATGCACAGCTGGTCGAAGCGGTCGCCGATCCGGCAATCGATCTGGTGGCGTTCGAAAAAGACAAGATCAAGGGCGCGATTCGCACCGACTTCATCCTGTCGGCGGAAATCATTGCCATCACCCTGGGCACCGTGGCGGGCGCGTCGCTGACACAGCAGGTCATCGTGCTTTCAGGCATCGCCATCGTCATGACCATCGGTGTTTATGGTCTGGTGGCCGGTATCGTCAAACTGGATGACCTGGGGTTGTGGTTGACCCAGAAACCCGGGCAGATGGCCAAAAGCATTGGCGGCGGGATTCTGCGTGCGGCGCCGTACATGATGAAGAGCCTGTCGGTGATCGGCACGGCGGCGATGTTCCTGGTGGGCGGCGGGATCCTGACCCATGGCGTGCCGGTGGTTCATCACTGGATTGAAAACGTCAGCGCGGGGGCGGGCGGGGCCGGGTTTATCGTGCCAACGTTGCTGAATGCGGTGGCGGGGATTGTGGCGGGTGCGGTGGTGTTGGCGGGCGTCATGGCAGCGAGCAAAATCTGGAAAACAGTAAAGGGCTGACACTGTCCAACTGTGGGAGCGAGCTTGCTCGCGATAGCGGTGGGTCAGTCAACATATATGGTGACTGATACTGCCCTATCGCGAGCAGGCTCGCTCCCACAGGGGATCGGTGGTGTTTGAAGTTGCGCGCATAAAAAAGGCCATTCGATTCGCATCGAATGGCCTTTTTTGTGATCGATGGAGTTACTCAGCGATCTGCAGCTTGCGCGATTCGGTGTACACGTAACGCACCTTCTCGTACTCGAACGGCGTATTCAGCTGGCCATAGCGGAAGCCGGTCTGATAACGCTTGTCGACGCTGCGCAGGAGCCAGACCTCGGGATGGTTGGAACTGACTTGCGCGACGTTCAAAAAGTTGATCGCGTTTTCGGCGGTGAAGTCCACGGCCAGGCCGCCGGTGTCCCGGATGTTCGAAGGGCCGAGGATCGGCAACACGAAGTAGGCGCCACTCGGAACACCATAGAAACCCAGGGTCTGGCCGAAGTCTTCGTTCTGGCGCGGCAAACCCATGGCCGTGGCCGGGTCCCACAGGCCGGCGATGCCGACGGTGGTGTTGAGCAGCAGGCGCGCGGTGGTCTCCATCGAGCGCTTGCCCTTGAACTGCAGCAGGCTGTTCATCAGGTTCGGTACATCGCCGAGGTTGTTGAAGAAATTGCTGACGCCGGTGCGCAGGAAACTCGGGGTGATGTAGCGATAACCGTCCACCACGGGCAGGAACACCCATTGGTCGAAACGGTAGTTGAAGTGGTAGACGCGCCGGTTCCACTCTTCCAGCGGGTCGTAGACGTTCAACGCATTGAGCGTCGAGCGCTCGAACTCGCGCTGATCCAGCCCCGGGTTGAACTTGAGTTTGCTCAGCGGCTCCTTGAAGCCATCACTGTCGATCACGACCGGGGCGTTGGCTTTGCTGTTGTCGGCACTGGCGACGCCTGCGCAGAGTAACGCTGCGATAAGCAGGGGGTATTTAGCCACGGAAAAACTCCAGCATGGCGTCGCTGTTGACGCGGTAATTGAGGTTGCCGCAGTGGCCGCCCAGTGGGTAAACAGTCAAGCGATCGCCGAAGGTCTTGCGCAGGAAACCAAGGTCGCCAGGGCCGAGGATCACGTCGTCGGCGTTGTGCATGACCGCGATTTTCGGGCTGTCGCGCAGGTAGTCCTTCAGCGCATACAAACTGACCTGGTCGATCAGTTGCAGCAGGCTGCCGCCGTCGGTGCGGGCGCGCCACATCGGGATGACCTGCTCGGTGATGTAGCAGTCGAAGTCGCATTGCAGCGCGCGCTTGAGGAATGGCGTGAGGGTGGTGCCTTCGGTGATCGGGTACTTCGGCGGCGTGATCAGGCCCCGACGGTTGATCAGGTCCGAGGTAAAGGCGATATCGGCCGCCGAGAAGCGGAACGAGGTGCCGATCAGCATCGCCATCTGTTCGTTGCTCAGGTGCTGCTTGGACTGCTGGAAGTCGTAGAGCAAGGCATCGTTGAGGTCTATGTAACCCTTTTGCTGGAAGTAACGGGTCAGTTTGTCCAGCACCAATTCATAAAAGGTGGTGGAGTTGTTGATGCCCTTGACCTCGGTCTGGACCAGCTTGTCCAGATTGGTGATCGAGGTATAGAGGTTCACCGGCGGGTTGAGCAGCAGGACTTTCTTGAAATTGAAGCTGCGACGGGTTTCGTCGAGGTGGGCGACGAATGCTGCGTCCAGTGCGCCCAGGCTGTAGCCGGTCAGGTAGTAGTCGGTGACGGCGACGTTGGGGTTTTGCGCCCGCACGGCCTGCATCACCCGATACATGTCTTCGGCGTCCTCCTTGGTGATGCCGGGCGTGGCAAAGCGTGAAGCAGCGCTCATGAAGTCGAAGCTGGTGGGCGACGACAATTGCACCACGTGGTATCCGGCCTTGTAGTAGAGCTTCTTCAGGTATTCATTAAGGGTGCTGTCATAGCGCGCGCCGGTACCGGCGATCAGAAAGATCAGCGGCGCGGCTTTATCCTGGGTGGCGATGCGGTAAGTCAGCTTTTTCACCGGCCAGAAGTTGTCCGGCAACTGGAACTCACGTTCCGGGCGCAACGTGACGCTGCGGGTTGCCTGATCGATGTCATCGTCAAGCGGCAGCTCCGGGCGCAGATCCGGCGGCGTCGTGGCAATGGTCGCCTCGAACGGGTTGGTCAAGGGGTAGCCATAACTGGCAGCGTCGATATCGACCGCCAGTGCGGACGCACTCAAAATAATGCCGCCAAACAGGGCAGCGAAGCGCAAGGAACGGAGCATGACTAGATCCCTTAGAGGAAGGTGCCGAATGAAGTTCGCAGGCTATGACCACGGGTTTTGCGTCAAAGTGCCATGGAGCGGCACCAATCAGGCCTGTTTCGGAGCAATGGTAGCTGGACGATACACTTTGCAGCTGTTCCATGACCAGTTATCTGTGTCACGCGCTTGCTAACTGCTGCGGTGGGATTAAGCTGGCCGCCGTTTTCGCTTATTGGAGTGTTTCCATGTCCCGCCGTCTGCCCGTGATTCTACTGCTTGTTATGCTGCCATTATGGCTGGCCGCCAGCTATGGCGCGCGTTATGGCTTCATGGAGGATGCACAGTGGGTCGGCATCTGTGTGGACGAAGCGAACCGCTGGGAATGCCAGGTCCGTTCGAACCTGGGGCTGATGATTCATTTCAAGGTCTTGGGCTGGGTTGCATTGGCGGCTGCGGTAACCGGTTTTGTGCTGCCGGGGCGGGCAGGGTGGGGGTTGGCGGTGGTGGCATTGGTGTTCGGCTTGCCAGCGCTGGCGTTGTATAACACGACGTTGGCTGTTTTTGCGGTGGTGATTGCCGGGTTGCGTCTGGTCAGAACCTCCTCTAGCGTCTGAGAGTCCATCATCGCGGGCAAGCCCGCTCCCACAGGGATCTTTGTCGTACATAATTCTGTATTCGCTGAAGAACCCTGTGGGAGCGAGCTTGCTCACGATGAGGCCGGCAGAGTCACTGAAGATTACTACTTGCGAACCCGTAAACTGCGCCACATCGCCCCAACCATCAACACACTCACTAATGCCCAACCCCATGCCTGCTGATTCTGCAGCCCTTCCTGATACAACTGCGGCGCAATCCCCGCGCCGATGATGAAGGTCAGCAAGGCCATCTCCCGGCGCGGCACGCTCACCGGGCGGCACAGGTACACCAGCGCCGGCAGGATGAACGCAACACTCGGGAAGCTGCGATAACGCGGGTCGAACACCAGCTCCAGCATCGTCACCGCCGCGGCGAACCCTGCTGCTGCCAGCCACCAGCCAGCACGACGTTCCAGAAAGTTGAAAGCCCGTTCACGCCAGCCGGTACGGGCGCTCAGGGTCAGTGCCGCATGGGCCAACACCAGCAAGTTCAGTGCTGTTAGCAAAGCGACCCATAACCACTCACCGGCGAAACGGGTGGTGACACGGGCCAGGTCGCCCCAGGCACCGATCGAGCAGGCGGCCAGCGCGCCGAGCAATGGCAGCACCAGCGCCGCGCGCGTGTTGCGTACTCGACCGCCGAGGATCAGCGTGCCAAGGAAGATCAAGCCACCGACCGCCAGCCACTGCGACCAGTACGGTACGTTCGACACCGGACCCGCCAGCACGCCCTTGTCCTGGCGATCGGCATCGAACAGCCCCCAGTACCCACCGACCGCACCTTCGCTCGCGCGTTTCCACGGTTGGTCGAAGGCTTCGATCAGGTTGTAGTGCCAGCCGTGCTGCTCGGCCATGATCACAAAACCGCGGATGAACCGGGCTTCATTGACCCGGCTCGGCAGGGCGGTTTTACGTTGGCGGCCTTCGCTCGGCCAGCCGGTTTCGCCAATCATCACGTCCTTGGGCGCGAACATGCTGCCGAAGGACTGACGCACGGAGGCCACCTGCGACAGGGCGACGTCGATGTTGGAAGGGTGATCCTCCCAGTACGGCAGCAAGTGAATAGTGATGAAGTCTACCGCCGGGGCAACTTCCGGATGCTTTTGCCAGAACTCCCAGACGTCGGCATAAGTGACAGGCTGTTTGACCTGGCTCTTGACCCGCTCAATCAGTTTCACCAGCTGCGCGCCGGTCATTTCCTTGCGCAACAGGGTCTCGTTGCCGACGATGACCGAGGTCACCACGTCCGCGTTGGCGTTGGCCGAGGCGATCAGCAGGTCGACTTCTTTCGCGGTGTCCACCGGGTTGCTGTTGACCCAGGCACCGATCATCAACTTCAGACCGTGCTTGCGCGCCAGATCGGGCACCGCCTCGAGGCCGGTCATGGAATAGGTACGAATGCATTCGAAATTTTTGGCCAGCAGCGCGAGGTCGGCGTCCATGCGTTCGGGGCGCAGGTTGAACGGCACATCGAATGGCGACTGGTCCTTGTCGAACGGGGTGTAGGAGGCACATTGCAGCTTGTGCGTCGCGCTGGCGACGTCCGGCAGAATCACGGGTTTGCCGAGTCCGTACCAGAAGCCACCCAAGGCAAATAGCCCCAGCAGGCAGGCAAATAGATAAGCAAAAAAAGGAAAACGCGATGTCGCGGGCATGGTCAGGACGTCTGGGAGCAAAGCCGCGCATGTTACCTGTATTTGCAGCGCGTCAGGTGCCCTGCATGATTTTGACATGCAAAGTTCGGGCGGATTGGCCGAGGGGCTTTCAGTGGTCTAGATTAATGGCGTTCTGATGTCGTTTCTCGATGCCTTGAGGTCGCTGGCAGAGCAGGTCGCAGTTGTCGTCAGGTTGATTATCGAGGCGTCAGCGCTCTCATGAAAATCGCGCTGAAGTGGAACGAGTTTGCGGTGCGGCGTGATGGGGGCGCCGCGCACCATAACAATACATTGACGCGACTCGGCATCCGTCGAGCGCAGCACTTTCGGGGAAGTAACGATGAAGATGCGACGACTTTTAGGCGTGAGTGCCGCTCTGGTGCTTGCGATTGGCTCCACCCAGGCGATGGCCGCGAAGGGAGCCGTAACCATCGGTTACGTCGACGGCTGGTCCGACAGCGTTGCGACCACCCACGTGGCCGCCGAAGTGATCAAGCAGAAACTCGATTACGACGTGAAGCTGCAAGCGGTCGCCACCGGGATCATGTGGCAGGGTGTGGCTACTGGCAAACTCGACGCCATGCTCTCGGCCTGGCTGCCGGTCACTCACGGCGATTACTGGACCAAGAACAAAGACCAGGTGGTCGACTACGGCCCGAACTTCAAGGACGCCAGGATCGGTTTGATCGTGCCTGAGTACGTCAAGGCCAAGTCGCTTGAAGATTTGAAAACCGACGACACCTTCAAAAAGCGCATTGTTGGCATCGACGCCGGTTCGGGTGTGATGCTCAAGACCGAGCAGGCGATCAAGGACTACGATCTGACCGGCTATCAGCTCAAAGCGAGTTCCGGCGCCGGCATGATTGCCGAGCTGACCCGTGCCGAGAAGAAGCAGGAATCCATCGCCGTCACGGGCTGGGTGCCGCACTGGATGTTCGCCAAGTGGAAACTGCGCTTCCTGGACGACCCTAAAGGCGTTTACGGCGCGGCAGAGACCGTGAACAGCATTGGTAGCAAAGGCCTGGACGCCAAGGCACCGGAAGTGGCCAAGTTCCTGAAGAACTTCCAGTGGGCGTCGAAAGACGAAATCGGCGAAGTGATGCTGGCAATTCAGGAAGGCGCCAAGCCTGAAGCGGCGGCGAAGGACTGGGTGGCCAAACACCCGGAACGCGTTGCAGACTGGACCAAATGATTTGAGCTGATCCTTCTGGTCAGTACCTCCCGAGGCCGCTTGGCATTTATGCCAAGCGGCCTTTGCTTTTCCTGTGGGAGCGAGCCTGCTCGCGAAGGCGTCGTGTCAGTCAACATTCATATCGACTGACACGACGCCTTCGCGAGCAGGCTCGCTCCCACATTTGTTTAACGCATGCCTGGCCTGTCATGTCGTTCTAATACTAAGGTCGTCTGGAACCTGCCCCGCAGCCGCATAGAGTGGATGACGTTACAACTTCATCTGTGCTGCGAGGATAAAAACAATGAACGACAGCATTTACCTCTCGATTCAAAACAGCCCGCGCTTCAAGGAGCTGGTTAGTAAGCGAGAAAGGTTCGCCTGGATTCTTTCGGCGATCATGCTTGGGCTTTACTCCGGATTCATCCTGTTGATTGCTTACGGGCCGCATCTCCTGGGCGCGAAAATCAGTCCTGAATCATCGATTACCTGGGGCATACCCATTGGTGTCGGGCTGATTCTCTCGGCCTTTATCCTGACGGCAATCTACGTACGACGCGCCAATGGCGAATTCGACGACCTGAACAATGCGATTCTCAAGGAGGCTCAGCAATGATCCGGCGTCTAATGGCTCTATTGAGCATCGCAGCCTTTGCACCTGGCGCCTGGGCTGGTGAAGCCCTGACCGGCGAAGTGCACAAGCAACCGCTCAACGTGTCCGCGATCCTGATGTTCGTCGCGTTTGTTGGTCTGACCCTGTGCATTACCTACTGGGCCTCCAAGCGCAACAATTCGGCCGCCGACTACTATGCGGCGGGCGGCAAGATCACTGGCTTTCAGAACGGTCTGGCAATCGCCGGCGACTACATGTCCGCAGCGTCCTTCCTGGGTATTTCCGCCCTGGTGTTCACCTCCGGCTACGACGGCCTGATCTACTCGATCGGCTTCCTG
>Ga0213829_1000862_pt1 | contig 24416 bp, 21 predicted proteins | sample MC6MC0896MG_FD_180665 | JGI IMG/M metagenome (GOLD analysis project Ga0213829, IMG submission 180665) | Enriched soil aggregate microbial communities from Iowa State University, Ames, United States - MC6-MC0896-MG | ecosystem: Environmental > Terrestrial > Soil > Unclassified | place: USA: Iowa...
CTCCGCCCGTCCCCGATAAGCCGGAAGGAATAAGCCGAGGGCACCGCGTAGCGGCGATTTACCGCCGGGAGCCCGGGTCGCCAGGGTGGTGGCGACTGAGCCACCCTGGCACGTTCACCGGTTATGGAGTTACAGAGTAGCAAGGAACATAAAGTGAACGGAATGACCACTACAGCTGTATGTTCCCCTCACCTCTCCCCGGAGGGGCGAGGGGACTGTTCCGTGCTGGCATTACTTTGTGGGGCCCCCTCAGCCCCATAGGGGAGAGGGGATTAACCTACCCCTTCAAAAATTTATTTTCATTTCCCTGCATCCAGTTTTCCCCCTGCCCTCGTATGTGAGTATGTGAGCAACGCCTTTGCTCCTTAATCCGAGGATAAATGATGAAAAAGCTACTCAGTGTTGCATTCGTATCCAGCGCTTTACTCTTCTGTGCAGGCGCATCAGCGGCCATGACGTCAGGCTCCGTGATGGTGGGCGGAGCGGAAATGTTCCCGAGCAAAAACATTGTTGAAAACGCTGTGAATTCAAAAGATCACACCACGCTGGTGGCGGCGGTCAAAGCGGCCGGGCTGGTAGATACGCTGCAGAGCAAAGGGCCATTCACCGTCTTTGCGCCCACCGATGCGGCATTTGCAAAATTGCCTGCGGGTACGGTCGACAATCTGGTGAAGCCGGAAAATAAAGCGCTGCTCACCAGCATCCTGACCTATCACGTGGTCGCCGGTAATTACGATATGAAAGCGCTGGAGCAGAAAATTAAACAGGGCGGCGGTCACGCGGAGCTTAAGACCGTAAACGGTCAGCCTCTGTGGATCATGAGTAACGGCCCGCACAATATTCAGCTCAAGGACGGTAAAGGTAACGTGGCGAACATCAGCACCTATGACGTCCATCAGAAAAATGGCGTGATCGATGTGATTGATACCGTCCTGATGCCTAAGTAGTTGTCTATACTTCGGAAGTGTGACGTTGCCTTCCGGGAAAAACATGGATAACGCGCTGGCTCAACAGCAGTTGAAATTAATGCAGGCGATCGCTAACGGCGATCGCCGCGCATTTGAGCAACTATACCGGCTCACTTCACCGCATCTGTTTGCCGTCGCGCTGCGCATGCTGCGTCATCGCGCCTGGGCAGAAGAGATCCTTCACGACTGTTTTGTCACCGTCTGGAGTAAAGCTGAAACCTATAACGCCGCCCTGAGCTCTCCGATGACCTGGCTTACGCATATTGTTCGCAACCGCTGTATTGACTGGCTGCGCAGCGGGCAAACCCGCGCTGCCGCCCGCGAGGAGTCGTATTCCGAAGATATTCTGCTGAGCGAAAGCGACGAGCCGAACAGCTGGCACGACGACGCGCAGGCAGCACGGCTCAGGCATTGCCTGGAACACCTGAGCCACGAACAGCGTCAGAGCATTACGCTCGCCTACTATCAGGGTATGTCCCACAGCGACATAGCAGACTGGCTTCAGCAGCCTGTGGGCTCAGTAAAAAGCTGGATCCGCCGCGCAATGGATCATCTTCGGGAGTGTGTAGGGCTATGAATGACGCTGAAAAACGCGACGACATGCTGGCAGCAGAATATGCCCTCGGCACTCTGCGGGGAGGGGCGCGGCTTCAGTTTCAGAAAAGGCTTGCCGCTGAACCCGCCCTGGCCGCCCGCGCTGCTTACTGGCAGAACATGTTCAGCGCGCTCGATAGCCATCTTGCGCCAGTCCCTCCGCCAGAAACGGTGTGGAAGAGAATCGTCCTCGATCTGCCCTCTACAACGCCTTTGCGTAAAAGCCGTCCTTATATCGGCTGGATGGCCGCGGCTTCCCTCGCCGCCGTTACCGTCATTGCCTGGTATTCCACCCGCACGCCGGAACTCGCTCCGCTGATGGTGCTCAACGATGCCCGGCAGCATGGGGAGTGGGTAGTCAGTGCGGACGCCAGACGCGAGCATCTGAGCATTACCCCGCTCAGACCGAACGCCGTTGCGGCACAACATAGCCTGCAGCTTTGGCTGATCCCTGACGGTCAGGCGCCGATATCGCTGGGGCTGCTGCACATCGCCATACCGACACGCGTTACTCTCAGGAACACAGCACTGACTCCTGACGCCACGATAGCGATAAGCCTTGAACCAGAGGGAGGCTCACCCACCGGCCTTCCCACGGGGCCCGTGCTGTACAGTGGAAAAATATAATCCTCGTGCCTTATTCGCAGGGATGCGAGGGGCACCCAATTTCATTCTGTTCATATGACAGTTACATATAAGAATTAAATATTAGGCTTGCAATTAATTTTATTATTATAAAACGTTATTGACATACTCTTCCGTACTCCATTAAGTTTTAAGCGAACCTTATTTCATGTCAGATATACAATATATCAAAAACGAGAATTAAAGAATTCGCCGTTATTCTTTAATCCTTCCCTGCCTTTTATTTTTTGAATCACACAACAGTGAGATAACATCATGAATAATAGTGCAAACAAGGTTGTCGTTATCACCGGAGCCAGCAGCGGGATTGGTGAGGCCATAGCCCTCCATTTAGCGAATAACGCGTATTCGCTGGTCCTGGTGGCGCGCCGTCAGGACAAAATTAATGCCCTCGTGGACAGGATAATCCAGCAAGGCGGTAAGGCCATCGCCGTCAAGGCCGATGTAACCCGTCAGGAAGAGGTCCACCGCGCCATTGAGGCTGCCATCGCCGCATACCAGCGTGTGGACGTGCTGATCAACAACGCCGGCTTTATGGCTATCGCCCCCCTCAGCGAGCTGAAAACCGACGAATGGGACAAGATGATTGATACCAATCTGAAAGGGGTACTGTACGGCGTCGCGGCCGCATTACCGGTGTTCCAGCGCCAGGGAAGTGGACACTTTATTAACGTTGCCTCGGTAGCGGGCATCAAGGTTCTTGCCCCCGGCGGCGTGGTGTACAGCGCGACAAAATTCGCCGTTCGCGCGCTGAGCGAGGGTCTGCGCCAGGAAGCAGGTAAAACGATACGCACCACGCTTATCTCTCCCGGCGCGGTCGAAAGCGAGCTGCAGTTCGGCAGCTCAGACGAAGAGAGTAAAAAATTTCTCCATGAATTTTATAAGCAGGCTATTCCGGCAGAGTCGATTGCCAGAGCCGTATTATTTGCTATCGAACAGCCTGACGACGTTGATATAAATGAAATAATTGTCCGTCCTACGCAGGAAGAATTTTAGCATAAGTTAAATAACGCTGAATGAGGTGTCATTATGATTAAATCATTAACGTCCCTATCAGATTTAAATATGCGATCGGGTGCCGATATTCTCCTTGAAGTGCTGGAGAGTGAAGGCGTGGAATATATTTTTGGCAATCCCGGCACCACCGAACTTCCGCTCATCGATGCTCTGCTTCGGCATGAAAATATTCACTATGTTCTGGCGCTCCAGGAGAGCAGCGTGGTTGCCATTGCCGACGGCTACGCAAAAGCCTCCGGCAAAACCGGCTTTATCAATTTGCATACCGCCAGCGGTCTGGGGCACGGCATGGGGAACCTGATCAATTCACGGATCATGAAAACCCCGCTGGTGGTCACCGTCGGGCAGCAGGACACGCGGCACTACGTCCGCGACCCGCTTCTGTATGATGACATTGTTTCCATTGGTTCCCCGGTCATGAAATGGGCGCAGGAAGTCACCAGCGCCGACCAGCTCCCGGTGCTGGTGCGCCGCGCGTTTCACGCGGCCAGCTATCCTCCCGCGGGTCCGGTGCTGCTATCCCTGCCAATGAACGTGATGGAAGAGCTGAGCGACGCGGGGATACAAACGGCCTCTAAAGTGAACTACCACACCGTGGCGGGCTCGCTGGACGAACTGGCCGAAGAGTTGATCCAGGTTACGCCCGGCAGGATCATGATTGTGGCGGGGGATGAAGTTCATTCCAGCGGCTCGACACAGGAGATTGTCCAGCTTGCTGAAGCGCTCGGCGCCCACGTCTACGGCTCCTCCTGGCCGTTGAATTTGCCCTTCCCCACGCAGCACGCGCTCTGGCGAGGAAATATGCCCACCACCGCAAATGAAATCGCCAGCGTCGTTAATGCCTACGATGCGGTGTTTATCATCGGCGGCAGAAGCCTGATTACCATTTTGTATAGCGAGGGCGAGGCCATTCCGGAAACCTGCGCGGTGTATCAGCTCTCGGCGGATATGAACGAGCTTGGCCGCTCGTATGCCACTCGCCTCTCGGTGATGGGTGACATCAAGCTCTCTCTGCGCGACCTGCTGCCGAGACTCGACCAGCACCGGGCTGCCAGCAAGCTGCTCCACCAGCAACTGCTGGCTCAGGCGCGCGAGGAGCGGGAAAACGAGTGGCGGCAGCAGGAAGAACGCCTGGCCGCCGAACGGTTGCGCCCGGCTATCTCCCCGATGGTGGCGGCCTGGGAAGTCATCCGCGCCATTCCGGCGGGCACGACGATTGTCGATGAGGCCATCGCCACGGCCAGACACGTCCGCAGGTTTATTTCCGATCGTCAGCATCAGCGGTACTACTTTATGCGCGGCGGCGGTCTGGGCTGGGGGATGCCCGCGGCAGTAGGCCACTCGCTGGGGCTGGGGCGCGAGCCTGTAGTGTGTCTGGTTGGCGACGGCGCCTCGCTGTATTCACCGCAGGCGCTCTGGACGGCAGCGCACGAAGCGTTGCCCGTCACCTTTATCGTGATGAATAACCTGGAGTACAACATCCTGAAAAACTTTATGAAAGGTCAGCCGGGCTACAGTTCGACGAAGCTGGGGCGTTTTATCGGGATGGATCTGATTAACCCGCAAATTGATTTTCAGTCGCTGGGCACCGCGTTGGGCATTCGCTGCTGCCGGGTCACCCAGGCCGCGGATATCGCCACGGCGGTGACGCAGGGGCTGCAGTCCGGAAAAACCAATTTGATTGAAATTGCCATTTCCGCAGATTGATCGACCGTTTTAGATGTACCCTACAAAAACACCTATAACCGAAACGCCTCTAACCGCTTAATCTGCCGCCCTTCCCCGTCAAAATTCTCCGCCGCCAGCCAGGCGCGCAGCTCCGCGTCTCTTTGCGGCCATTCGCCGTCAATAATAGAAAGCATATCGCTGTCGCGGTTGCGCCCTTTGCGCACCAGCTTCTGGCGCAGGCGTCCTTCCCAGACAAACCCCAGCCGCTCCGCCGCCCTGCGCGACGCCACGTTCATGGAATCGCACTTCCACTCCAGCCGACGGTAGCCGTGCTCAAACGCATTTTTCAGCAGCAGCCACACCGTTTCGGTACCGATGCGGGAGCCTTTCATCTTCCGCGACCAGGTCACGTGGCCAATCTCGACCGACCCCAGCAGACGCTCGTTGGCCATATAGCTCACCAGCCCCACCGCCCGCTCGGTGCGTAAATCAATGACGGCAAACGGCACCAGCTCATCGTCCATCACCTTCGCCACGATCCAGTGCGCGGTGGCTTCCACGCTCGTCGGCTGCGTGCTGGCAAGCCACGTCCAGTCGCTGTCGTCGCCCAGGGCATACGCCTCATAGAGATCGGCCGCGTGGCGATCGGCATCCAGCACCTCCAGACGGCAGTACTGGCCGAACAGCGGCGTGCGGGTTAAGACGCGCGCGCCCGTCCAGCCAGGTACGATATCGTTAACGGTTTGACCATGTTGATTGATTTCTGGCACGACGTTGACTCCCTGAAAGGTAAGGAGTTTGTTATAGCAGGTTAAAAAGCGGGCGAAAAGCAGCGTATTTTAATAGCCCGAGCGCATGCGATATTCCAGGAAGGCATAAGGAAAGCTGAATTTCGACTTTGCGTAATTTCAGAGACCACCTAACGTAGCGGAGCATAAAACAATCACAATATATTCTTCTCAGGGATCGCTATGACAAAAAAACTGTTGCCGTTACTGGTGCTGGCTGCGCTCTCAAGCGCTGCCCACGCCGCTACTCCGCCCAACACGCTGGTTGTTGCCCAGGGGCTTGATGACATCGTGAGCCTCGACCCGGCTGAAGCCAACGAGCTCTCCAGCATCCAGACCGTGCCGAGCCTGTATCAGCGCCTGGTGCAGCCAGACCGCGATAACCCGGAAAAAATCACCCCGATTCTGGCAGAAAGCTGGGACGCCGACGCGGCAGCAAAAACCCTGACCATCAAGCTCAAGTCCGATGCCAAATTTGCCTCCGGCAACGCGCTGCGCCCGGAAGACGTGATTTTCTCGTACACCCGCGCCGTGACGCTGAACAAATCCCCGGCCTTTATCCTCAACGTGCTGGGCTGGGACGCCAGCAACATCGCCAGCCAGTTGAAAAAAGTGGACGACCATACCCTCCAGCTTCACTGGACGGCAGACGTCAGCCCGGCGGTGGCGCTGAATATTCTCTCCACGCCGATTGCCTCCATCGTGGATCAAAAGCTGGTTGCGGCGAACGTGAAGGATAACGACTTCGGCAACGCGTGGCTGAAAATGCACTCGGCGGGCAGCGGCGCGTTCAAAATGCGCGTCTATCAGCCGCATCAGGCTATCGTGCTGGAAGCCAACGACTCCGCCCCCGGCGGTGCGCCGAAGCTGAAAAGCATCATTATTAAAAACGTCCCCGACCCGGCCTCCCGCCGCCTGCTGATCCAGCAGGGTGATGCCGACGTGGCGCGCGATCTGGGTGCAGACCAGATTAGCGCTCTCGACGGCAAGCCCGGCGTCAAGGTGCTGAGCATCCCGTCTGCGGAGCAGAATTATCTGGTGTTTAACACCGGCAACAGCGCCAACCCGCTGCTGAATAACCCGGCCTTCTGGGAAGCCTCGCGCTGGCTGGTAGACTATGACGGCATCACCAAAAACCTGCTGAAAGGCCAGTACTTTGTGCACCAGAGCTTCCTGCCGGTCGGCCTGCCGGGCGCGCTGGAAGACAATCCGTTTAAATTTGACCCGGCGAAGGCGAAAGCAATCCTCGAGAAAGCGGGCATTAAAGACGCGCACTTCACGCTGGACGTGGAGAACAAAGCGCCGTTTATCACCATCGCCCAGTCGATGCAGGCGAGCTTTGCGCAGGGCGGCGTGAAGGTCGATCTGCTGCCCGCAGCGGGTAGCCAGGTGTACGCCCGCGTGCGCGCGAAGCAGCATCAGGCGGCGATTCGTCTGTGGATCCCGGACTACTTCGACGCGCACTCCAACGCCAGCGCCTTCGCGTGGAACGACGGCAAATCCAGCACCGTGGCGGGGCTTAACGGCTGGAAAATTCCGGAGCTGAACAAGGCCACGCTGGCGGCGGTGGCCGAGCCGGATCCGGCGAAACGTCTGGATCTGTACAAGAAAATGCAGGAACAGCTGCAGCATAGCTCGCCGTACGTGTTCGTCGATCAGGGTAAAACTCAGATCGTGGTGCGCGATAACGTGAAGGGGTATCAGCAGGGGCTGAACGCGGACATGGTCTGGTACGATCGCGTTACGAAGTAGCCCTTGTTGCCGGGTGGCGTTGCGCTTACCCGGCCTACGTTCTCGGTTTTTGTAGGCCGGGTAAGGCGAAGCCGCTACCCGGCATGAAGAGATCTCCCATGCCACATCTTTCCACCCGCGTGTTGCAGGGTCTGCTGACCCTGCTGCTCACGCTTTTCGGGCTGCTGCTCGTCACGTTTGCGCTTTCGGCGTTTTCCCCGGTCGATCGCGTGCTGCAGATCGTCGGCGATCACGCCAGCCAGTCAACCTACGATCAGGTTCGCCACCAGCTCGGGCTGGATCGGCCCCTGCCCGTGCAGTTCTGGCACTACCTGCAAAACCTCGCCCACGGTGATTTAGGCACCGCCAGCGCCACCGGGCAGCCGGTGCTGCAGGATCTGCTGCACGCCTTCCCCGCCACGCTGGAGCTGGCAACCCTGGCCTTAATCATCGGTGCCGTACTCGGCGTGATTGCCGGGGTGCTGTGCGCTCGCTACGCCGGTTCGCCGCTCGATTTAGCGCTCAGAACCCTCACCCTGCTCGGCAACTCGGTGCCGATCTTCTGGCTCGGCCTGCTGATGCTGGCCCTGTTCTACGCGAAGCTGCAGTGGAGCGCGGGCCCCGGCAGGCTGGACGACATCTGGCAGTTTACCGTGGAGCCGCGCACCGGCTTTGCGCTGATTGATACCTGGCTTTCAGGCGACCGGGAGGCGTTCCGCAACGCCATCAGCCATCTGGTGCTGCCGGTACTGCTGCTGGCCTATTACTCGCTGGCAAGCATTACCCGCCTCACGCGATCCGCCTGCCTGAGCGAGATGAACAAAGAGTACATCCTGCTCGCCCGCGCCAAGGGTGCCGGGGAGATGACCATCCTGCTGCGCCACGTGCTGCCGAACATTCACGGCACCCTGCTGACGGTGATTGCGCTGGCCTACACCAGCATGCTGGAAGGTGCGGTACTGACCGAAACCGTCTTCTCGTGGCCGGGCATCGGGCGCTATCTCACCACCGCCCTGTTCGCCGGAGACACCACCGCCATCATGGGCGGCACGCTGCTGATTGGCGTCTGCTTTGTGCTGATCAATAACCTTACCGACCTGCTCGTGCGGGCAACCGATCCCAGGGTGCGCTGATGCCGTTTTATCTTTTCGTACGCCGCCTGCGCCGCTCACCCGCCGCCTTTTGCGGACTGATTGCCATCGCGCTGCTGGTGCTGATCGCCCTGTTCGCGCCGTGGCTCGCGCCGCTTGACCCGAACTGGCAGGACGCGGCCGCGCGCCTGCAGGCACCGAACGGCCAGCACTGGCTGGGCACCGACAGCTACGGGCGCGACCTGCTTTCGCGCCTGATTTACGGCACGCGACCGGCGCTCGGGCTGGTGGCATTAGTTACCGTTATCACCCTGCCCGCCGGGCTGCTGGTGGGGATTTTGTCCGGCTACTACGGCGGCTGGATGGAGCGCATCCTGATGCGCTTTACCGACGTGGTGATGTCGATGCCGCGCCTGATCCTCGCATTCGCGTTTGTGGCAATGCTTGGCCCGGGGCTGGTCAACGGCGCGCTGGCGCTGGCCTTAACCACCTGGCCGGCCTACGCGCGTCAGGCCCGAAGTGAAATTCAGCGCCTGCGCCACAGCGACTACCTGGCCGCCGCCGAGATGATGGGCATTCGCGGCCCGCGCCTGCTGGTCGGCCATATTCTGCCCCTGTGCCTGCCGTCCGCAATTGTGCGGCTGGCGCTGGATCTGGCAGGCATTATTCTGGCGGCCGCCGGTCTCGGCTTCCTCGGCCTTGGCGCACGCCCGCCAATGGCCGAATGGGGCGCGATGATTGCCGACGGCATGCAGGTGATTTTCGACCAGTGGTGGATTGCCGCCATTCCGGGCGGAGCGATCCTGTTTGCCAGCCTGGCCTTTAACCTGCTGGGCGACGGCCTGCGCGACGTACTGGAGCCACAGCATGACTGAACAACGTGTCATCGTCGATGCGCTGAATATCGACTACCCCGCCGCGCGCGTGGTCAACAACCTGAGCTTCACGCTTGGCAACGAGCGGCTGGCGCTGGTGGGGGAATCCGGCTCGGGCAAGTCGATGTCCGCCCGCGCCCTGATGGGGCTGGTACGTAAGCCCGGCATCGTGAGCGCGAACCGGCTTAACGTGCTCGGCAACGACCTGCTGGCCCTGAGCACCCGCCGCTGGCAGGCGCTGCGCGGCAACGGGATTGCGATGGTCCTGCAGGACCCGCGCTACGCGCTGAATCCGGCGAAAAACGTCGCCGCCCAGCTTGATGAGGCGCTGACCCTGCATCAGCGCCTGCCCCGCGCTGAACGCCTGGCGCGCATTCACGACATCATCCGCGCCGTCGGACTTAACGAACATATCCTCCAGCGCTACCCCGGCGAACTCTCGGGCGGCATGGGCCAGCGCGTGATGATTGCGATGGCGCTGATCAACAACCCGCAGGTGCTGATTGCCGACGAACCCACTTCCGCACTGGACGCCCGCCTGCGCAACCAGATCCTCGAACTGCTGGTGCAGCAGTGCGAAGAGCGCCAGATGGCGATGCTGCTCATCAGCCACGATCTGCCGCTGGTGGCGGAGCACTGCGACCGCGTGCTGGTGATGTATCAGGGCGAAAAAGTCGATGAGATGGCGGCGAGCCAGCTCCCGCAGGCGACGCACCCGTATACGCGCACCCTGTGGACCTGCCGTCCGAACGCCAGTACCTATGGACAGATGCTGCCGACGCTGGACCGCTCGCAGCCGTGGAAGGAGGTGAACAATGGCTCTCGTTGACGTAAACCAGCTCCAGGTGAGCTTCGGGGAGAAAACAGCGGTGTCCGCCGCCAGCTTTGCTATTGAGAAAGGCGAGACCTTCAGCCTGATCGGTGAATCCGGCTGCGGGAAATCGACTATTCTGCGCGTGCTGGCGGGGCTGCAGCGCGAGTGGAACGGCCGCATTTCGATCCTGGGAGAAGCGTTACGGCCAGGACGACGTTTTGAAGGCGAGCTTCGCCGCAACGTGCAGATGGTATTTCAGGATCCGTGGGCCTCTTTACACCCGAACCACACCGTTGCGCGTACCCTGTCAGAGCCGTTAAACATCCACGGTGAAACTCAGGTTGCCGAAAAGGTGGCGGATGCGTTGCGGCAGGTGGGGCTTACCGCCGACGCGGGTAAACGCTACCCGCACCAGCTTTCCGGCGGCCAGCGCCAGCGCGTTGCCATTGCCCGCGCGCTGCTGCTGCGCCCGCAGCTACTCCTGCTGGACGAGCCGACCTCGGCGCTGGATATGTCGGTGCAGGCGGAGATCCTGAACCTGCTCAACCGCCTGAAGGCCGAGCACGGCATGACCTATCTGCTGGTGAGCCACGACGCGGACGTGGTTGCGCATATGTCCGACCGGGCAGCGTTTATGGCGCACGGGGAGATCCAGCGGGTGTTTGACCGTGAGGCAATGTTGAGGGGCGAGCACAGAATGGGGTAACCCGTGCGGCGGCGAGCGCCGCACGGGTTTCGTAGGCCGGGTAAGGCGTAGCCGCCACCCGGCAACAAATCACTTCAGCAGCTTCACCGTGGCATCAATGTCGATTTCATCTTCGGTGAAGATCATCGTCGTATTCTGGAAGGTGGTGATCGCCAGCTTCTTCACCGTGCGCATTTCGCCCGGCTTTTTATCAGACTTCGGCTTGATGCTGTTCATCAGCAGCCCAACCGACAGCACCGCGTTCTCTTTGTCGATTTTGGCATCAACCGGCTCTTCTTCGCTGAACACCACGAAGGATTTGATCGAGGTGAGCTTCACGCGCTCGCCCGCAATATAGAGGTGCTTACTTTCGGGGATCACCTTTACCGCATAGGCGGAGAGGCCTTTATTGTTGGTGGTTGGCTCAAAGGTCACCGCGGCATCTTTTTTAATCAGATCGGGGTTCGCGACCTTAATCACATGAAAATAGCGGTTGTCGCCGTTTTCATCTTTGATAAATCCAAAGCCTTTATCTTTAAACCACGTTGTGATTGTACCGTTCATCGCTGTTACCGCCTGTCAGATCGTAATGACTAAAGTTTTGCAGCGCGCAGTGTAATGCACAATGGCGGAGGAGACAAAAAAAAGCCCCTGCACGGGGGCAGGGGAAAACTCATGTCAGAGCTTATTAGTATTTAGTTGAACACCATTCCACCATCAATCAACAGCGACTGGCCAGTCATATAGTCAGAGTCTGGCCCGGCAAGGTATGAAACGCAGGCGGCGACATCTTCCGGCTCGGACAGGCGGCCAAGCGTAATGCGTTTGGCAAAGGTTTCGGTGCCGTAGCCGAGCGGTTTACCCGCCGCCTCGGACACCTGACGGTCGATCTCCGCCCACATCGGCGTTTTCACGATGCCCGGGCAGTAGGCGTTAACGGTGATCCCCAGCGGCGCGAGATCCCGCGCGGCGGTCTGGGTTAAGCCGCGCACCGCGAACTTGCTGGAACTGTAGACGGCCAGCTCCGGGTTACCGGTGTGGCCCGCCTGGGAGCAGGCGTTGATGATCTTGCCGCCGTGCCCCTCTTTGCGAAACGCGTCGATCGCGGCCTGAATGCCCCAGATCACCCCTTTCACGTTGATGTTGTAAACCTTATCGACAATCTCCGGGGTGATGGATTCGATTGGCGTGGACGGCGCAACCCCGGCGTTATTGACGATCACGTCGAAGCCGCCCAGTGCGGTGCGCGCCTTTTCCACCGCCGCAAACACCTGCTCGCGGTCAGAAACATCGACCTTCACGGCGACGGCATTACCGCCGTTGCGGATGATTTCGTCGGCAACGGCTCTCGCCGTCTCATCGTTATAGTCGGCGATGGCAACGGCAAAGCCATCCTTCACCAGGCGCAGCGCAATCGCTTTACCAATCCCCTGGCCTGAGCCCGTTACGAGAGCAACTTTTTGCATTTCTCTGTCCTTATATTGAGTCACAAAATCTGGCTGAGATGGAGCTGGCCCATCAGCAGTGGGTTATCGCTGTAGTCGACGGGAATGGCCACCACGGCCGGGCCGTTGACGTCCATTGCCGCGCGCAGCGTCGGCTCGAGCGCCTCGGCGCTCTCCACGGCAAAGCCTTTCGCGCCGAAGGCGTCGGCATACACTTTGAAATCGACCGGGCCGAACTCGACGCCGGAAAGACGCTGGTATTTTTTCTCTTCCTGGATGGCCACCATGTTGTAGCCGTTATCCACCCAGATGATGTGCAGCACGTTGGCGTTGAGGCGCACCGCGGTTTCCAGCTCCATGCTTGACTGCAGGAAGCCGCCGTCGCCGGAGACCGACACCACCTTGCGTCCCGGATTCACCAGCCACGCGCCGATCGCCCACGGCAGCGCGACGCCCATGGTCTGCTGACCGTTGGAGATCATTACCTGACGCGCCCGGAAGCTGTAGAGGTAGCGGGCGATCCAGATGTGGAAGCTGCCCATGTCCACGGTGAGCGTTACGTCGTTATTCACGATGTCCTGCATGGCGCGGACGATGCGCAGCGGATGCAGGGCAAACTGGTTGAGCGAGGCGCCGCGGCGGTCGAGCAGATCGCGCTGATGCTGGCGATCGACCAGAATCTCTGATGCCCGCTGGCTCAGCTCCAGCTTACGATCGATGCGGTTAGCGAGCAGGTTCAGGGTTTCGGCGATGTCCCCCACTAGCTCCAGATCCGGCACGTAGTTACGTTCTTCATAGGCGGGCAGCACGTCAATGTGCACCAGCGTGGCGTCGCCGCTGTTCCACATGGACGGCTCGTACTCCACCGGGCTGTAGCCGATGCAGATAATCAGATCCGCCAGATGCAGCAGCCGGTCGCCCGCCTGGTTATTAAAGAGGCCGACGCGTCCGGCGAAGCGGGTGAAGTGCTCCTGATTCACCGCCCCGGCGGCCTGATAGGTGCTGGTGACCGGAATGCGACTTTTCTCCAGCAGCGTGCGCAGCGCGGCGCTGTTCGCGGGCTGGCTGGCCATCAGGCCAAGCAAAATGACCGGGTTTTTAGCGTTCTCGATAAGCTTCGCCACGTCGTTGATAGCGGACTCCGGTGCAGGGCCCATCAGCGCCGGGCCACTGGCGGGCAAAATCGCCCCCGTGGCGGGCTGGTCGACGATATCCTGCGGCAGGCTGACGAACGCCCCGCCCGGCCTGCCGTGCTCGGCGGCGCGAAACGCGTTCGATACCACCTCGGCAATCGCGTCCGGTGAACTGACTTCTACAGCGTATTTGGTAACCGGGCTGAACATGGCGACGGTGTTCATGCTCTGGTGCACCAGCTTGGCTTTATCCGCCCGCTTCACCGCCCCTCCCAGCGCCACCACCGGGTCGCCTTCGCTGTTGGCGGTAGCGATGCCGGTGATCAGGTTCGAACAGCCCGGCCCGGAGGTGACCAGCGCGACCCCGGCCTTGCCGGTTAACCGCCCTACCGCCGCCGCCATAAACGCCGCGTTCGCCTCGTGGCGGACGGGAATAATCTCGATGGAGGAGTCCAGCAGGGAGTCAAAGACCTTGTCGATTTTTGCACCCGGAATGCCGAACACCTGCTTCACGCCCTGCGCTTCCAGCTGGCCGACAACCATATCGGCGCCGTGCGCCCACTGACGTGACTGTTTCTCACTGTTCACGGTAGTTCTCCTGTTAGTTTTCGACGGAACGGATCGCTGCATCAAGATTGCTGGGGTGAAGGTTGGCCTGTAAAAACGCGCTGTCGGCGGGCAGATCAATCATTAGCTTGTGAATTTCACCGAAGGTGAGCACGCCGCTCTCCAGCTGGTAGTCGAGCAGATGTCCCCCGCCCTGACGGTCATCGGTGATGAAATGTTCGTGATAGCCCGCCACGTTGATGCCCTGCATATGCTGCGGCGTGCGGAACCCGACCAGCACCCCTTCGCGCTGGTTAAAGCGGAACACCGGCTGGTCGTCCAGCACGTCGGTCATCGCGCGGTACGGCGGCGTCTGGCGCGGTACGGTGCGGGTGTGGGCATGGCGGAAGTTGCCGTCGATGCGCAGCGCGCAGAACAGGTTGTCGGAGGGAATTTGCTGGTCGATCGCGTCGTGGATCTGCTGACGGCTGACCGGGCCATTGAAGGTTATCCGGTACTGCGGCTGGAACCAGGTCATCACCGCGAACGGCGTTTTCTGCTCTGGCTTCGCGGCCCGGGCGCTGCCGTCGGCGCGCAGTTGGTACACTTTGCTGCTGAAGGCAATCATTTCGCCGTCCAGCTCGTTGAAGGTGCCCAGACCAAAATCACCGTGTGCCAGCAGATCGGCGATGGTGGTTTCCCCCTCGTACACGCCGCTTAGCAGGGCGCTCATTAGCGATGTCTGATAGATCACGCTGTCAGGATGCTGGGCGGAGAACCCGCGCAGGGTCTCGCACAAGCTGGCCTCACAGTCGCAGGCAGATGAATGCATCATCGTGCTCGTCCTCTTCAACTTTATTTAGAAAGGTTAAATAAATGTTGACCCGATTCAGCAGAGAGTTCCAATATAGAAACCATGGTGGTTTGAGACGTTTTTGATATGGAACTTCGTTATCTGCGGTATTTTGTCGCGGTTGCACGCGAGCGACACTTCACCAGGGCGGCCGAAGCGCTGGGTATTTCACAGCCTCCTCTGAGTCAGCAGATCAAACGGCTCGAAGAGGAAGTGGGCACGCCGCTGTTCAGACGCCTGACGCGGGGCGTCGAGCTGACCGAAGCGGGAGAAGCCTTCTACGAGGACGCCTGCAAGATCCTGGCGCTGAGCGACGCCGCGCTGGAGAAAGCCCGCGGCATCGCGCGCGGGCTGAACGGCAGCCTGTCGATTGGCATCACCAGCTCCGACGCTTTTCATCCCAAAATTTTTGCCCTGATCCGTCAGTACCAGGTGCAGAACATGGCGGTGCAGGTTCACCAGGTGGAAGCCAATATGTCTTCGCTGACGACGATGCTGGCGGAGGGTGAGCTGGATATCGCCTTCGTGCGCCTGCCGTGCGAGAGCAGCAAGGCGTTCGAGTTAACAATCCTCGACCGGGAGCCGATGGTGGTGGCGCTGCATCGCGACCATCCGCTGGCGACAAGCGGCGATCTGGCGCTGGAACAGCTCCGGAATACGCCGGTGGTGCTGTTCCCGCAGGAGGTCGCGCCGGGGTTGTATGACCGGGTTCACGGCTACTGCGAACGGGCCGGGATTGACGTGCAGCACGCGCTGCAGTCGTCACAGCTCTCATCTTCACTGAGCATGGTTTCCGCCGGCGGCGGCTTCGCGCTGGTGCCCAAATCCATGGCGGCCATTTCTCCACCGAATGTTACCTACCACGCGCTGAGCTCGCCGGAGCTTTATACCGATATCGCGCTCTGCTGGCGGCGCTTTGAACGCTCGCGGACGGTGAAACGGTTTCTGGCGATGATGAGCGAGGGGTAGCGGTCGTGCCCGGTGGGATTGGCTGGTGGTTTTTGTTGGCCGGGTAAGGCGTTGCCGCCACCCGGCAATGCCCTTCTGGAAGCCGCCTCGCAAACCTGCAAGCAACCTGATGTAATTCAGAGGCATCCCTTTTCATCCTTTCTTCGCGGTCGTAAAGTGCTTGCGTTGCGGCACATCCGTAACCGGGCGTAGGAACCCGTTAGCATAAAGCGATATTTTTTGTCGCGACAGCGCATATCCCGTTAGAATCACGGTGGCGCTGACGGAGCAGTCGAAAGGCTGGCCGTTTTTCTTTATGCACGGTATTCCTACCTCCGTCAGCGCTACCCCCCTCTGAGCGTAGGAACTCATCGGGCGGTTAACATTTTTTGCATAAAGAGGATGCCTTATGGCTACTATCCCTGGATTTTCTTACGCGCTTACTGAAGAAAGCGCTGTTTATCACCTTCTCCACCTACAACTTCCCGATTCTGCGGATCTCTTTGAACTGGCTGACGCCTGCACTGCGTATGTGAGCGTATTGGTGGAAACTGATGACGCGGTGACGTTTGCCACGCTCTGCAAGCGATTGCTGGCTGTGCTGAAGCGGCTACGTGAGTGCTGCGATGCCGAACTGCCTTCGTATCTGGTTGAACAATTGATCGCAGGGGAAAAGATTACCTCCTGCGTGCCAGACTGCTGGCAGGAGACGACGCTGCAAGTGGACTATGCCGTGGCGTTAACGCTGGCGTTGATGAGCGGGGCACTGCCTGCGAGCGTGGCGAAAGAACTCGTCGGGCTATTGCATGATATGGTCTGGCTGCTGGCGGAGTTTGTGAAGGAGCCTTATATAACGGCGCACTGATGCGGGTGATGGGAGGTCGGGGTTCTGCTGGATAAAAAGCGGGATTTCGGCCTTACGCAGAGTACAGCGCTGTTTGTTGAATGTCCGTTAAGAGTGATCAGCAGACATTTCAGTGCAAGTTCGTCGACTAGCCATCCCATGACTGAAAAATTAACGTTGCGTGCCGGGTGACATATGCGGTTGTTAGAGGAAAGCGCAGGTAGGATTTCAATCATGCGCGACGTGCCATTCCACGAATAACCGACTGAGGTGAATTGATGTGTGCAATCAAGGAAGAATTAGAGACATTAATTGTTAGGAGGCGATAATGTCGTTGAAAAAGTATCCCAAAACGGTACTCATAGTCGTTCACATATCAGGCACGACGTTTAAAAGGAAGTTCCCAGCGCGGGTGCGCTAGGAACGATTGAATGCCCCATGGACGTTGGCCGATCCTTATCGTTTCCACCAACAGCAGAAGTGCCAACATAAATGTCCCGCCTATTTTAACCCGATTTATATATTAATTTCTGGGTAAATAGTCATTTTTTTTCTTCATCACTTACTTTTAACTTGCTATTTCCAAAGCTTAAACTGCTACCAGAGATGTTTTTTAGTATTATTTCATAAGGATGTTTAGCAGTTTTTTCTCGCTCAGAACGAGATACGCATATAATTTTAATTAATTCGATGTCGCGTTCATTTAAATCTGACCCTTTTTTATACTTAATGAAGAAATCTTTGATGTCATCCTTTTTTTGTTGATCTTCTAGTATTGCCATTATAACGGCCGTCCTTGAATAACAGGACTTTATTACAAATAGGACGAACAAACTAAGACCAAAATACAAGCAGGCAATAGTTATTCTAACTTCATAAGATAATTTATCAAGCCATATGAAACCACATATCACTGAAATAGTAGATATAAAGAATAGATTGATAAATATCATGCGAGTGGTTTTTGCACTAGAATACTCCTCTTCAAGATAGTTGTTTAAATTTTTCAGTTTTGGTTCCGTTTTTCCTACAGGACCGCTCCTTTCTATCGTTATGTCTTTCCCTTTATTAATATATAAAAAACTAGAAAGGATGGAGTATGTCACACCAATCGCACTGATATTAGTAAAAAATCTTTTAATATAATATTTCTTTTCTTTAAGGGGCAATGAATTTATAAATTTTGTTGAATTGTACAAAATGAAGACAAAAACCATGATTAACACAATAAAAAGGAATGTTAAAAATATTTTTTCATTATCAAGTTCGTTGATATTTATATTTGGAGTCATGAGCTTGGATTGTTTAGCTAAAAGGTTCTCTTATTGTGCCCTCAACAGGTGTAAATGGAAAGCACGATCATTTGAATTGATCAAAAAACACACAACATAAATTTTCAACATAGTGGCTCAGCAAAGTCAAGGTTATAATCTTGCATAATCTTTTCCCCCTGAACTGTTTCAGAAATGAATACGAGTTGAGGTAGTTCAAAAGTGCCTTTCATTGCTTCCATCAATCAACAATCTAACAAATCTCCTTATAATCATAAGACGTATGTTTAGCTACTCGCAAAATGCCTATCAGTGGCAAATGGTAGATGCAGAGAATCTATAAGGCTTGGTTAGTCGAGCATAGGAAGATGGCCTTTCAAATGAAGGTAAGTGATATTACCAACGTCTGCTCTTGGCACAGGGCTGCTGTCGCAGCCCATGATAACCTCAAACCTTGATCGATTCAGATAGCTCCAGCGCATCATCGAGTTCAATGCCCAGATAACGAACCGTACTTTTCAGTTTCTTGTGGCCCAGAAGGATTTGGATCACTCTGAGATTCTTTGTTTTCTTGTAGAGCAGGTATGGTTTTGTTCTTCTCATAGAATGCGTGCTGTAAAGCGAGTCTTCGAGATCAAGCTTTGCTATCCACCCATGAATAATTTGGTTGTATGGCCGGGTTGATATGTGTTGGCATATACCGACCCAAGACCGGAACAGGAAGTCTTTACTGCGCAAATGGCCAAGCTTTATCAAATTAGTAACAGCTTCTCGTGTCCCATTGGTTATCTCAAATTGGACAGGCCTACCGGTTTTCTGTTGCAATACCGTTGCTCTGCTTGAAACAGAACCGGCATATGCAACATCTGATACTTTGAGTTTGACCAGATCACGGCCCCATGGCTTACTGTCCAAAGCCATGTTAAACAGAGCTAGATCGCATGTTTTAACTTCCAGTTCAAGTCTAATCCGGATCCCCCAGATATGAGATATCTGAAGTGGACTTTTCTGACCGATGATACGGTCTTTGTTCCAAGGTAAGGTTTTCATACTTAAATCTCCTGCAATGTGGGTGATTTGAGTATGGTCGTCCCTCAAGAGCGAGGAGCGGATCTTCAAATAATTTATAATAATGGCTATTTTTAATAGCGTAGTATTAAATGAGTGCGCTGCGTATAAAACACTTTAAAAATGAAAGCGCATGATTTATCATGGTAATTAATAACCACACATCCTTATTATCTATTAAATAGTTGAACATAATTATGCGAAAGGAATTATATATTATACGGAAGGAAAAATTAGAGATCGGAGATGTAATTTTCACTTCTGAGAAAAGTTTTATAAGTTGGTTCGTGAGACTGGTTACATTTAGTAAATTCTCTCATGTGATGTTATGTGTTAATGGCACTATAATTCATTCTGTAAGTGGTGGAGTATATGCAAAAAACATCCAGCGGATACTATTTAACAAACCAAATGAGGTAAAGATATTCAGGCCAAAAAAAAATTTAACCGCTGCGGAAAAATCTAAAATTTGTGAATATGCAAGAAATAAAATTTTATCAGTATATGCTTTACTTGAAACTATTTACGTTGTAATTCCGTTTACAAATACAGCCAGTAAAAAACAATTTTGTTCCAGACTAGTTGCCCAATCATACAAAGCAGCAGGAAGAATAATTGTTAAGGACCCAAACTACTGTAGTCCAAAACAAATAATGAAGTCTGAGTTTTTTTATGAGGTAATCGATTGCATAAAAATTGCCAGCGAAGAAGAAATTGCGTTTTCAAAAAAATTCAACCCAATACAACTGATTGAAAATAGTACCATATCCATGATAAAAGAAGTGAGAAAATTATATGGTAAAAAAATACAAACAATTCATGATATAATTAAGCTTCTAATAATTCACCCCGAAGCAGATGATTCTGTTACTTCGTCAGCACATAAATTTGGTTACTTTGTACATGCTCACTTTGACTTAAAAATAAACTCATGGAGATATGGTGTAAAAGATTTTTTGAATTACGTTAATTCATTAAGCTTAAATGATGATGAGATCAATGAGCTAGCACATGATATCTATTATATTGGAGCTGATACAGCTGATGTACATGCTAATGAGTTTTATATATACAGCATTCTATATGAAAAATATAAACTTAGTTTCTTCTATGAAAGTATGAAATTATACAGGAAACTTATTGACACTGATGTTTTAAGAAAAAACACCGCCATTTCTATATTATCAAGATAGATATGTTAAGCTAATAAAGAGATGTTTAAATATCAATTCCTTCTACCAAGCGCTATTTTATAGTGCTTGGTTTAAAAAATTTAGAGTGTTCAGTTATATTAATACGCATTACTCCTTACGGTTATATAAAATAAAGAATAGTTAAGTGTTAAATTTTAACCATTCACTTTTTCTTGATTATAAACCAATCGTTTTAATTTTGGTACTTTTCCGTTTTAGATTCTTTATATATTCCATATGATATTAGTAGAGTCCGCTTTTGGCACAAAGCAGACGTATCTTACACAATCACCTCTTATTATGTTCGCACTCATTAAATGAGCACCGCTATCACGAGCATATGCAAACTGCGGTCCATGACAGTTGCCACATTCTCAACCCGCCAACCATCATATATAATGTTTCCAACCTGGAGAATGAATTATGCAGCAACCATCAAAGTGGCAAACGATCTGGCAAGCGAGCTCCCTTCCTTAGGCTCGAGCACGTCGCATCAAGATTATGAGGATGCTCTGGGGTTGGTGGAGTATCTGATTGAGCATGACTCCGATAGCCCGCGGGCAGAAGAGCTAACTCATCTAGTGTAGTTAGAAATATTCATGCGGATCATCTACTAGACGATCCGTATAATCATTACCTCATGTTTTTCCATCAAAAAACATGTACCCTAGCCATAAAAATAATCATAGAATGCATTAAAACCTTCATTACCGATAAGAGGCACAATTCTTTTCCGCAACTCATCAATAAAGTCATCTTTCACTTCGTCATTATCATCTGCTATATCAAAGATATCGTATTGACCATATACCAAATCAATAAGCTCAGCTAATGAAAATATAAATCCAGAGAGACTGCCAGCTATTTTAAATGGTTCAATTACATCATAACTAGCATAGACAGAGGTATTCCCTTCATCGATAACCGCAATTATAGGTTTACCTCCACCTAAATCATCACCAAAAACAAGATAATTGTTTGGTAAGTATTCATAACCACTTTGAGCCTTCGAGAGCTCACTGACAGAATGAATTTTAATTGGCGTGAAGCCTGTTTCAATCTTTAACTTTTCAGGATTAAAATTTTTATATAAGTAATCAACATCTGTTGAACGAGGTAAGTTGGACGGGAATGTATTATCCAAGTCATTAATTGTATTGAAACTCCCGGACAGCGAGTATTTTTTGCAAACAGCAACAAGTTTTTTTAAAGACTCTTCAATTTCACTCATAACAATACCTCACATTCAGCATATTCATTGATATTATTGACAGCTCTTCAAATTCTTACGGGTAAGATTACGGTCTATCAATCGTCCTTTACCTGGAGTCTCATAGCTGCCACGGTGACCTTGTAGACCATGTAAATGCTCATCATAGCCGCTTGGATGATTAGCATTCTGGAGAAATACAATATTCCTTGGATCACCTTGCCATTTCCCTCCCAGAACACCATTACCTTTCACACTATTGATATGATGGCCTGTATAACCCATTTCGGACATAACCGACGATAATTGGCGATTATTTTTTGTGCTTAATATTACTTCGCGTTCAGCGGCCGTCCAGTCTCGGCTTCCACCACCAGCCGCAACTAGTTCCCTTTCTTCTCCCCATGCTCGGCTTATTGCTGTCGCCCTGGCTCCCGGCTGCGCGCTAAGGGTGGGATCTGGTTTATAACGAACTAAACCTTGCGCAGAGAGTCCCCACGGATCAATCCACCCCAACGGATTCGGCGCATACTGATAAAGGTTCCACCCGCCATTAAGCCCAATCGGATCCTGCACAATAAACCGCCCGACCTGCGGGTCGTAGTAGCGGAACAGGTTATAGTGCAGCCCCGTTTCCCCGTCAGCATACTGCCCGGCATAGCGCAGCGGCTGGTGCGCCAACGCCGTGCGATTCACAGCCCGTGAGAACCCTTCGCTCTGGTGGCGTACCTCGCCAAAGCTGCCGTACTGGCCGCTCCAGCGCACCGCGCCGCGCTCGTCGGTCACTTCCAGTGGCGCCCCGTTCAGGTCGGTATTGAACCAGTAAATCTCACCGCTGCTCTGGTCAAGAAGGTGATCCACCCGCGCCAGCGGGCTCCAGGCTTCATTCGGGTCGTATACATAGGTGCTGCACAGCCCGCTCGCCTGCTGCTCCTGCAGCAGGCGATAGCCCTGCCACAGGAAGCGGGTGTCGGTGGTGCCGTGCGTCGTGGTGACGATTTTTCGCGTGCGGCGGCCCAGCGCGTCGTAGTGATAGCGCGCCTCAAAACGTCCTTCCGGCCCGGTTCCCCGGGCGGACACCAGACGGTTCTCGGTGTCATACGCGTAATGCTGTTCATACAGCCCGTTGCGGCGGCTGACCAGGTTGCCCCAGTGGTCGTATTTCATAAACAGCGCCTGCCAGTGCTGCAGGCGGTTATCCGTGACCGGTACCGCATCGTCATTGGCGGCGAGGTTATCCGCGGCGTCGTAGCTGAACTGCGCGCGGCTGTGCCCCTGGCGGGCCTCGTAGTGCTTCAGCAGACGCCCTTCGGCGTCGTAACCGTAATCTACCTCACCGCGAAGGGTGTCGCTGACGCCGGAAAGCTCACCGCGCGCGGTGTAGCGATACAGGCGTTCCAGTAGCGCCTGCTCCGGCAGGGTCACGTCCGTGCTCAATTCGCTGCGCTGCAGGGTGCGTCTGCCGAGGCTGTCATACTGGCGGAACTGCTCGCGCGCGCCCTGGGTGCGGCGCACCTCGCGGTGCAGGCGGTCGCGGGTGAACTCGGTCACCAGCTGCTGCCCGAAGCGGATGGCGCTGACGTGGCCGGAGCCGTAATGCAGCCAGGCCAGCTTTTGCTCGCCGGGCAGCGTCAGGCCGGTCAGGTTGCTCAGGGCATCCCATTCGTAGCCCACCTCGCCGTTAATGCCGGACTCGCTCAGCACGCGTCCGGCGGCATCGTGGCGGTAAGCGATCTCATCACTTTCGATACCCAGGGCAACGCCTTCGGCGGTTGGCGTGCGGCGGATGCGGGTGATCTGGCCGCTCAGGTCGCGGAAGTAGCGGTACTCCGCGTGGCGCTGAGTGCGCCCGATCAGCAACCCGCTGTCGTCATAGCTGAACTGCTGGACGCGACGGGCGATTCCGCCGTCAGCGGCAGGCCGTCCGTTTTCTTCGAGCGCGCAGAGGAACCCTCGCGCGTCCCATTCCATATGGCGCACGGTCTCGTCCGGGCGCGTTTCGCTGAGCGGGCGGCCCACGGCGTCGTAGGTGAAGCGGTATTCCGCTCCGTTGCCGTTATCGAGTCGCAGCAGGTTACCGCGCGGGTCGTAGCGCCACTGGCGCACGCGGCCAATACGGTCGGTAAGGCTGACCGGGAGGCCGAGCGCGTTATAGGCCCAGCTCACCTCGCTTTCCAGCGGGTCGCGCCAGCCCGTGAGCTGGCCGCGTTCGTTCCACACCAGCGACTCGCGGCTGCCGTCCGGATGGATCACGACGCTCAGCAGCCCGGCACGGCTCCACTCCCGCCGCGTGATATTCCCTTCTGCATCTTCGCTGGCAATCAGTTGCCCCAAGCGGTCGTAGGTGAAGCGGGTGACGCTGCCGGAGCAGTCGGTGCGCTGCGTCAGCAGCCCCTGGTGGTTCCAGACCAGACGCACCACGCCGCCGATGGCGTCGGTAATGCTCTCCGGCAGGTTTTCTTCATCATCGGGATAGTGATACGCGGTGGTGCTACCGGCCGGATCCGTTTCCGACAGCAGGCGACCGCGAAGGTCGTACATGGCCTGCGTTGAAGTGCCGTCCGGGTACACCGTGCGGGTGATGCGGTCGGTCAGGCGATGCCAGTGATACTCCGTGCGGCGGCCCGCCGGGTCCGTCTCGCTGGTCATGCGGCCGTATTTGTCCCACGTGCTGCGGCGCATCGCGCCGCCGGGCAGGATGACGTCGCAGAGCTCGCCGTCGCGGTAAACAAACGTCGTCTGGCGGCCGTCGTAATCCGTGAAGCGCGCGACGTTGTCGTCGTCATCCACCAGCCAGTGCGCCTGCGCGCCGTCTTCACGGGTCGCGCGGCGGGTGCCGTTATCAAAATCGTATTCGAACGTCAGCTGTTCGCCGCCGCTGTGGCGGAAGCCGACCACGCGCGGCAGGCCGTCAATCTCCCGCCAGCGGTATTCGCTCAGCAGGCCGTTGGCGTCCTCGTGGGCGCTCATCAGCCCGTCCTGCCAGCTGAAGCGTCGGCGCACGCTACCGCCCCGGCCGGTCACGGAGA
>Ga0213829_1000864_pt1 | contig 24392 bp, 24 predicted proteins | sample MC6MC0896MG_FD_180665 | JGI IMG/M metagenome (GOLD analysis project Ga0213829, IMG submission 180665) | Enriched soil aggregate microbial communities from Iowa State University, Ames, United States - MC6-MC0896-MG | ecosystem: Environmental > Terrestrial > Soil > Unclassified | place: USA: Iowa...
CGCATCGTCATTCTGCCGAACGACCACCTCGAAACGCCGCACTTCGAAGTTCAGCGTCTGCGTGATGACAGCCCGGAAGCCGCAGTCGGCCAGTCCAGCTACGAAATCGCTGCTGCCGCCGCCGAAGTCGAAGAAGTCCAGCCAGCCGCCGCGACCCGCACCCTGGTTCGCCAGGAAGCCGCTGTGAAGACAGCACCTGCCCGCGCCAACGCTCCGGTTCCAGCCGAAGTCGTCGCTGCCGCGCCCGTTGCCGCTCCGGCCGTCGCGCCAGAGCCAAGCCTGTTCAAAGGCCTGGTGAAGTCGCTGATCAGCCTGTTCGCGACCAAGGAAGAGCCTGCCGCTCCGGTTGTGGTTGAAAAACCAGCGACCACCGAGCGTCCAGCCCGCAATGAAGAGCGTCGCAACGGTCGTCAGCAAAGCCGCAACCGTAACGGTCGCCGCGACGAAGAGCGCAAGCCTCGCGAAGAACGTGCGCCGCGTGAAGAGCGCGCACCCCGCGAGCCACGCGAAGAGCGTCAACCACGCGAAGCCCGTGAAGAGACCCCGGCCGTCGTCGCCCGCGAAGAACGCGCGCCACGCCCTCCTCGTGAAGAACGCGCACCGCGTGCTCCTCGCGAAGACCGCAAGCCCCGCGGCGATCGTGAGGAACGGGTTCGTGAACTGCGTGAGCCTCTGGATGCCACCGCTCCGGCTGCCGCCGCTTCCGCCAACGCCAACGCCAACGCCAACGCCAACGTTCCGGCTACCGCTACCGCCGAAGAACGTCCAGCCCGTCAACCACGCGAAGAACGTGCTCCACGTCCACCGCGTGAAGAACGTCAACCACGTGCCGAGCAAGCGGTTGCCGCCGTTGCCGAAGAAGAGCTGACCGGTAACGAAGAGCAACTGCAGGAAGACGGTCAGGAAGGCGCCGAAGGCGATCGTCCTCGCCGCCGCTCCCGTGGCCAGCGTCGTCGCAGCAACCGCCGCGAGCGTCAACGCGATGCCAACGGCAATGTGATCGAAGGTTCGGATGAGTCCGAGTCCGCCGAAGGCGAAGCTAGCGAAACCCGCGAAGCGCCAAGCGCTGCCGACCTGGCCGCTGGCCTGGCGGTGACCGCTGCCGTTGCCAGCAGCGTGATCAGTGCGCCAGCCGAGGCCCAGGCCAACGAGCAAGCCGAACGCGCCACTGCCGCTACTCAGGAAACCGCTCCGGTGGAAGCGCCAGTCGTTGAAGCGACCACGCCGATCGAAGCCAGCGCGTCCCCGGAAATCGAAGTCGCGCCGACGCCTGAAGCCCAGCCTGAAGCTGAAGCGGTGACTGAGCCGGCAGTGACTGCCGAAGCGCCAGCCGTGGTTGCAGAGCCGACCGCTGAGACTGTCACCGAAACCGTGACCGAAACCGTTCGTGAAGTTCGCGAAGAGCAAACCGCGTTCAACTGGGTTGCCGAGCCGACCGCCGCCGAAGCGCCAGAAGCTGAAGCCATGGTTTCCGAACCTGTGGTGGCTGCTGCCGAGCCTGCACCGGTGGTCGAGGCTGCCCCGGTAGTCGAAGCTGCGGCACCGGTTGTCGCCGAAACGGCGGCACCTGAAGTCGAAGCGACGCCTGTCAGCGCCCTGACGCCGAGCGGTCGTGCGCCGAACGACCCACGTGAAGTGCGTCGCCGCAAGCGTGAAGCCGAGCGGCTGCAGAAGGAAGCCGAACTGGCGGCCGCTGCTGCACCGGCGGTGATCGAAGCTGAGCCGGTTGTTGCTGATTTGGTCGAGGCGGCGCCTGCCCCGGCCGCTGAAGTCGCCGCCGAACCGGTTGACTCCGCGATCGACGAAGCACCGCGTTCCGTTCAGGAAGCGGTAGAGCAACGCGAGCAAGCCCTGGAAAAAGAGCACGAGACTAAACCCCTCGCCTGATTCCATCGGCCATTAAAAAGCCCCGCCTGGTGAATCCAGGTGGGGCTTTTTTTATGTCCGTTGTCATGCAGGCAAACCGCGTTATCGTTCATCGCTGGCAAGCCAGCTCCCACAGGTATCGCGTCGATCATAATTTCCGTGAACAACCCGATACCTGTGGGAGCGGGCTTGCCCGCGATGGCGATCCATCAGGCAAAGACCAACGCCTCAGGCACATCCACATCCCACAACACCCCGGGATCGTCCACCGCGACTTCAACCACCCTCGCCTGCGCAAACAATGGCTTGGCCCCATGATCGCCCGATAACGCCATCAACCCTGGCCCAAACGTGCGCCCAAACCCCACCGGATGCCCATACTGGCCTTCGTGCACCGGCACACTGACAGAATCATCCGCAATCCCCGCCACCACCCGCTCTATACTCGACGGCAGAATAAACGGCATATCCCCCAACACAATCAGCCAGCCACCGAGCTGCGAACACGCCGCCACCCCGGCCGCAATGCTGTCACCCATGCCAGTCGACTCGATCAGTACAATATCGCATCCATAAGCCTTGGCCATGCGACTCACCTGCGGGCGGTCAACGGTCGTCACCAGGACGCGCTTTTCAAGGTTGGTGGGTAAATTCGCCAGTACCTGCTCGATCACCGAATGAACCGCGCCATCACGCCCGGTACAGTCCGCCAACAACTTATCCTTTTCGGCACCCGCCACCTCGCGGAAACGGCTGCCCTGCCCCGCCGCCAGCACGATCACGCCGATGGCTTCGCTCATACGTCCTCCTGCAACGGCCTCTTCTGTTTCAGCTCGATACCGTTCTTGATCGCGACAATTTCGGCCAGCAGCGACAAGGCGATTTCCGCCGGGGTATGGCTGCCGATGTGCAAACCGATCGGGCCATGCAGGCGCTCGATAGCTTGTTGAGACAAGCCTAGCTGAGCCAGGTTATTCCGGCGTTTCTGGCTGTTGACCCGGGACCCCAATGCACCGACATAAAAAGCCTTGGAGTCCAGGGCCGTGAGCAACGCCATGTCGTCCAGTCGAGGATCGTGGGTCAGGGCAACGATCGCGGTGCGTTCGTCGGTCTGGATGTTCAGCACCGCTTCATCCGGCATACCCGAGACGAAGCGCCCGTGCTGCTCTTCCCAACCGTAGACGAACTCGGTGCGTGGATCGCAGATCAGCACTTCGAAATCCAGCAGCCGCGCCATCTCGGCGACGTACCGGGACAATTGCCCCGCTCCAATCAGCAGCAACCGCCAGCGCGGACCATAGATGGCGCGCAAGGTCTTGCCGTCGAACGTCAGCGCGTCGGTCTTGCTGGCCGGTTGCAAAACCACTTCACCGGTCGCGAGATCCAACACCCGCGCCACGATTTCATGGGCCTCGCAACGTGTCAGCAACTCGGCCACCCAGGCCGGGTCACCGACACGCTCCTCGGTAAGGCGCAAGGTGCCGCCGCAGGGCAGACCGAATCGCGCGGCTTCCTCACGGGTGACACCGTAGGTGACCAGCTGCACCGGTGGACCATCGGCTGGAATCCGTCCGTCGTGCAGCCGGGCGATCAGATCGTCTTCGACACAGCCTCCCGATACCGAGCCAATCACCACCCCGTCTTCACGCAAGGCCAGCATGGCGCCAGGGGCCCGGGGCGCGGTGCCCCAGGTCTGGACCACGCTGTATAACACCACCCGCTGACCGGCGCGGCGCCACTGCAGCACACTGCGCAATACGTTGAGATCGACGCTGTCCATCAGGCCTCAGCCTTCTGCCAACCCTGCAACTGATAACGCACCGGCAGATCACGGATGCGCTTGCCGGTTGCGGCGAAGATCGCGTTGCACAGCGCCGGCGCAATCGGCGGCACGCCCGGTTCGCCGACACCGCCCAACGGCACATCGCCCGGCGGCGTTACCAGATGCACCGCGACTTCCTTCGGTGCCAGGGACATGCGCGCCACTTCGTACATGTGGAAGTTGTCCTGTTGGACCTTGCCATCCTTGAAGCTGATCTCGCCCAGCACCGCGTTACCCAGGCCCATGACGCAGGCGCCTTCGAACTGCGAGCGAATCCGCTCCGGATTGATTTGCGGACCGCAATCCACGGCGATGTCAGCCTTGTGCACTATCAACGTGCCGTCGTCTTTGACTTCGACCTCGATCACCGCGGCCACGTAGGTGACGAAGCTGTAGTGCACCGCCAGCCCCAGGCCCCGGCCCTTGGGCAATTCACGGCCCCAACCGGCGGCTTTGGCCGCGGTTTCCAGCACCGTGCGCATCCGCCCGGTGTCGATCGGATAGCGCTCGGGCGATTCGCCGTAGTTCCACTCTTCACTCAGTGTGCGCGGATCGATCTGCCGATCCGGGCCGAGCAATTTGATCTGGTACTTGAGCGGGTCCTGCCCGGCCTTGTGCGCCAGCTCATCGACAAAACTCTGAATCGCAAAGCCGTGGGGGATGTTCGACACCGAGCGATACCAGCCGACCCGGGTATGGATCGCCGCTTCCGGATTTTCCAGGCGCACGTTGGGAATCGCGTACGCCATGTTGGTAAAGCCCATGCCCAACTCGAAGGCCGCTTCGTGATTCATCCCCGGCGCGAACAGCGCCGTGATGCTCGGCGCTACCGTGCGGTGCAGCCAGGCGGCCGGCAAGCCGTCCTTGCTCAGGCTCGCCTTCAGGTATTCGGCCGACACCGTATGGAAATAGGAACAATGGATGTCGTCTTCACGGGTCCATTGCACCCGTACCGCCTTGCCGGGGAACTCCTTGGCGAGAATCGCCGCTTCGATGATGAAGTCCGGTTTGGACTTGCGACCGAAACCGCCGCCCAACAATGTCACATTGAAGGTGACCTTTTCGAAGGGAATACCCAGGCGTTCGCCAATGCGCTCACGAGTGACTTGCGGCGCCTGGCTCGGTGCCCAGGCTTCGCAAACACCGTCCTTGAAGCGCGCGATGGCGACCATCGGTTCCATCGGCGCCTGCGTGAGGTGCGGCAAGTAATAGGAGGCCTCGAGGGTACTGTCGGCGCTGCCCATGGCCTCTTCGATGTTGCCGGTATTGCGCACCACTTTGCCGGGCTTGAGGGACGCGGCTTCCAGTTCCTTGCGGTAGGCGATCGAGTCGTAACTGGCGTGAGGGCCGTCATCCCACTCGATTTTCAGCGCATCGCGCCCCTTGATCGCCGCCCAAGTATTGCTGGCGACCACCGCCACGCCGCCCAGCGGCTGAAATTCCAGCGGCAGCGGGCGATCTTCGATCTGAATGACCTTGATCACGCCAGGGACTTTCATCGCCGCGCCGGCATCGAAGGACTTGACCTTGCCGCCATACACCGCAGGTCGTGCAATGGTCGCGTAGAGCATGCCCTCGAAATGCACATCGGCGCCGTAGACCGCGCGACCGTTGACGATGTCGTCACCGTCGATCGCCTTGCTGCCTTCCTTGCCGATGTAGCGAAATTCCGTCGGCTGCTTGAGCCGAAGGCTGTCGCGGGCCGGCACCGCCAGCGCGCCAGCGGCGGCGGCCAGGGCGCCGTAACCCAGTTCGCGACCGGTCGGCTGGTGAATCACTTTGTGCAATTGCGCCCGGCACTCGCTGACCGGCACCTTCCACTGCTGCGCGGCGGCCTGTTCGAGCATGGTCCGTGCGGCCGCGCCGCAGCGACGCATCGGCTCGTACCAGTGGCGCATGCTGCGCGAACCGTCGGTGTCCTGGTTGCCGAAGCGTACTTCATCGCCCGGCGCCTGCTGCACCTTCATCATCGCCCAGTCGGCTTCCAGCTCATCGGCCACCACCATGGTCAGGCTGGTGCGCACCCCCTGGCCCATTTCCGAGCGGTTGCAGACCACGGTCACCATGCCGTCATCAGCGATGCTGATGTACACCTTCGGATCATCGATCCAGCCGTGGGGCATGCCGTCTGCGCCGAACTTCTTCTGATCCCCGGCAGCGAACGCGTCCTGCCAGCCCCAGCTGGCCACCAGCACCAGCGCGCTGGTCGCACCAACACCTTTGAGAAAACCACGGCGACTGAGGTTGCTCAGGGCGAAATCATTGGGTAACCGGCTCATGCCTTGGCCTCCTTCAGGTGAGTGGATGCCTGGCGGATGGCGGTCTTGATGCGGTTGTAAGTGCCGCAGCGACAAATGTTGCCGACCATCGCCTCTTCGATCTGTTCGTCGCTGGGGTTCGGATGAATCTTGAGCAAGGCGGTGGCGGACATGATCTGCCCGCCCTGGCAGAAACCGCACTGAGCCACGGCGGTGTCGAGCCAGGCTTGCTGGACGACCTGACCAACCGGGTCGGCATGCAGGTTTTCGATGGTGGTGACGTTCTGGCCGACCACCGAGCCGATCGGCGTGATGCAACTGCGCGCCGGAGCGCCTTCGATATGAATGGTGCACGCGCCGCACAGGCCCATGCCGCAGCCGAATTTGGTGCCGTTGTAACCGGACACGTCGCGAATCGCCCAGAGCAGCGGCATATCCTCGGTGACGTCGAGTTGATGGTCTTGACCGTTGAGCTTCAGGGTAATCATGGGCACGCCCGCATAGTTATCGGTTATGGGGTCGAGCAATCTGCCGCCGGGGGTTGGCGGTTGGCATCACGCAGATCGGCTCAGGCTAAATGGGCTCTCTTATGCGCACGCAGTGTCCGCATCGGGCCTTTGGTGGAGCAAACGTTTGCATCGTTAGGTGGCTAAGTTAACCCAGCATTAACAAAAAAGCCCTGCACAGTTGAAAGTGTGCAGGGCTTGGGAATCATCCATTGAAGCTTAGCTTCAATAACGATTGGGCTCCATTTCCAGGTCAACGTGGAACCGCTCGGAAATGTCTTTCTGGATCCGCTGCGCCAGATGCAGCAATTGCAGGCCGGTGGCGTTGCCGTAGTTGACCAGCACCAGCGCCTGCAGTTTATGCACGCCGGCGTCGGCCTCGCGGAAACCTTTCCATCCCGCCCGCTCGATCAGCCAGCCTGCCGCCAGCTTCATTTGCCCATCGGGTTGCGCGTAGGCCACCAGGTCCGGGAATTCATCCTTCAGCTGCGCCACGAGCGCGGCGGGCACCAAGGGGTTTTTGAAGAAACTGCCGGCATTGCCCAGCACCGCCGGGTCCGGCAGCTTTTCGTTGCGGATGCTGCAAATCGCCTGGCTGACATCGGTGGCCGTGGGGTGTTCGATGCCCTGCTCGGTCAGGCGCTGACGCACCGGGCCGTATTCCAGATGCAGGTGCGCGGCGCGGTCGAGAAGGAAACGGACCCGCAGGATCAACCAGCGTCCCGGCTCCTGCTTGAACAGGCTGTCGCGATAGGCGAAGTTGCATTCTTCCAGGGTGAAGTCCCGCACATTGCCGGTCTGGCGATCCAGCGCGGTCAGGCCGGCGAACACGTCCTTGATCTCCACGCCGTAGGCACCGATGTTCTGCATCGGTGCCGCGCCGACGGTGCCGGGAATCAGGCTGAGGTTCTCCAGCCCCGACAACCCCTGGGCCAGGGTGTGTTGCACGAACGGATGCCAAGGCTCGCCCGCCTCGGCTTCGATCACGACCTGGCTGCCGTCATCGCTCAGGATGCGAATCCCGCGGGTGGCCATGCGCAGCACCAGCGACTGGATGTCGGCGGTCAGCAGTAAATTGCTGCCGCCGCCGATCACCAGCAGCGGTATGTCATGTTCCGCGGCATAGGCCAGGGCTTCACGCACGTCGGCATCGCTGTGGGCCTCGGCGAACAACCGGGCCTGAACGTCCACGCCGAAGGTATTGAACGGTTTGAGCGACACCTGGGGCAGTACCTGCAAACTCATAACCGCCCCTTTAACTCGATCACCAGCCGATCACTGGCGCGCTCGATCAAGTCGAGCACCTGCTCAAAGCCCTGGTCGCCGTCGTAATACGGATCGGGGACTTCGTCGATTTCCGACTGGTAACGCCGCAGGAACAGGTCCAGCTCGGCCTTGCCCTTGGCCGGTTGCAGGGCCTTGAGGTTGCGCAGGTTACTGTTGTCCATGGCCAGGATCAGGTCGTAGGCGGCGAAATCGGCACGGGTGACTTGCTGGGCGCGTTGCGCGGACAGGTCGTAGCCGCGCAACCTGGCCGCGGCCTGGCTGCGCTGGTCCGGTGCCTTGCCGACGTGCCAGTCTCCGGTGCCGGCGGAGGCGACTTCGACGTGATCGGACAGCCCCGCTTCGCGCAGCTTATGCCGCAGCACGCCTTCCGCCGTGGGGGAACGGCAGATATTACCCAGACACACGAACAGAACCCGCATCAGGCCTCCAACAGGCGACGAACGCGCTCGAGGTCTTCAACGGTGTCGACGCCGGTGGGCGGTGCGATCATGGCATCGGCGACGTGAATCCGCACGCCGTGCCACAGGGCTCGCAACTGTTCCAGGGATTCAGTGTTTTCCAGCCAGCACGGGCCCCAACTGACAAAGTCATGCAGGAAACCGGCGCGGTAGGCATAAATGCCGATGTGGCGGCGATACGGCACGCCTTCCGGCAATTGATCGAGGCTCTTGGCGAAGGCATCCCGGGCCCAGGGCAACGTGGCACGACTGAAGGTCAGCGCCAGGCCGTTGAGGTCGCTGACGACCTTGACCACGTTGGGGTTGAACAGGGTCTGCACATCCTCGATCGGCTCGGCCAGGGTGGCCATGCGCGCTTCGGTGTGGGCGGCCAGGTTGGCGGCGACCTGATCGATCACGCTTGGCGGGATCAGCGGTTCGTCACCCTGGACGTTGACCACGATCGCGTCCGGCGCCAGGCCCAGCTTCGCCGCGACCTCGGCCAGACGGTCAGTGCCGGAGTTGTGGTCTTCACGGGTCAGCACCACTTCGGCACCAAATCCCTGGCAAGCCTCGACGATGCGCGCATCGTCAGTGGCCACCACCACGCGCTCGGCACTGCTCTTGCTGGCCTGTTCCCAGACGTGCTGGATCATCGGCTTGCCGGCGATCAGCAGCAGCGGTTTGCCCGGCAACCGGGTCGAGGCGTATCGCGACGGGATGACAACGGTAAAGGCTGTGGTCATTTATCCAGACGCTCGTCGGTGGTCAGGGTGCGGGCTTCGGTTTCGAGCATCACCGGAATGCCGTCGCGGATCGGGTAGGCCAGGCCGGCGCCCTTGCTGATCAGCTCGGTCTTGTCGGCGCTGAGCTTGAGTGGGCCTTTGCAGACCGGGCAAGCGAGGATGTCGAGCAATTTGGTGTCCATGTGCATTCCCTGGATAAAATCGGTTTCAAGGCAAAAGTCGGGCCGGCAACAGGCGCATCAGCTGCGTATCGAACCAGGCCACGAAGGCCGGTGATGGCGCAGCATCGACCGCCAGGTACCACCAATCGGCGGCGGCGAAGGCACGGCACTTCACCGCGTCCTTTTCAGTCATCACCAACGGCAACGACGGGGTGAATTTCAAGGCCTGGACGCTGTATTCGGCGTGGTCGGCAAACGCGTGGGGGACTGGCTGCCAGTGTAGCGTTTCGAGGGTCGTGAAGAAACGCTGCGGATTGCCGATCCCCGCTACCGCGTGCAGGGCCTGGCCGGCGGGAAAGTGGTCGAGGGGACGCCGTTCGCCGCTGTGCAGGTTGACCAGCGCGGTGGGCTGTAGTTGAAAGGCAAAACCGCCGTCGCGGTCGGCGACGGCGCCGTTGTACAGCACCGCGTCGACGCTTTGCAGGCGCTCGGCGGGCTCGCGCAACGGCCCGGCCGGCAGGCAGCGTTTATTGCCAAGGCCACGGGCGGCGTCGATCAGCACCAGTTCCAGGTCGCGGGCCAGGCGATAATGCTGCATGCCATCGTCGGACAGGATCAGGTCCAGCGGTTCACTTGCCAGCAAGGCCTTGACTGCGCGGCTGCGGTCCGGGTCGATCATCAAGGGTACGCCGGTGCGCTGGACGATCAACAAAGGCTCATCCCCGGCGATGTCGGCACCCTGCCCGGCTTCGACCCGCCACGGCAGGTGCGGTGGTTTGGCGCCGTAACCGCGGCTGACCACGCCCACCCGCAAACCGCTGCGCTGGCAGTGCTGGATCATCCACAGGATCAAGGGCGTCTTGCCAGTGCCGCCGACGGTGATGTTACCGACCACGATCAGCGGCACCGGCGGCTGATAGATTTCGCCCTCACCCGCCAGGAAGCGCTTGCGCTTGCTGTCGACCACGCGCCGGTACAACCACTCCAGCGGCTGCAACAGCTTCAGGGCCGGATGTCCCTGGTACCACGCGGCGAGCAAGCGATCGGACATGGCCATCAGGGCGCGGGCGGCGCCGCCTCGACAGTGGTCATGCGCAGGTGACTGAAGCCGAGTTTGCCGGCGGCGTCCATGGCGGTGATGACAGCCTGGTGCTGGGTCTTGCCATCGGCGCTGATGGACAGCGGCAGCGTGGTGTCACCGCTGGATTCTTTCTGCAACGCGTCCATCAGGGTCGCCAGGTCATTCTTCGGCAGTACCTGATTGTTCAGCGAAAACACTCCTTCGGCGCTGATGGCGACATCCAGTTGCTTGACCTGTCGGTCTTCGGCAGGCGCGCCACTGACCGCTTCCGGCAGATCGACGCGTAACTGGGTTTCACGGGTGAAGGTAGTGGTCACGACGAAAAACAGCAGCAGGATAAACACCACGTCGATCAGCGACGCGAGGTTGATGTCCACATTCTCCCGTTGCTTGCGGCGGAATTTCACGCTTTTTTGCCCTCGGACAGGTCCACGTCACGATCACCCTGCACAACCTCGACCAGCTTGATCGCTTCCTGCTCCATGCCCACCACCAGCTCATCGATCCGACGTTGCAGGAAGCGGTGGAAGAACACGGCCGGAATGCCGACCATCAGGCCCGCGGCGGTGGTGATCAGCGCCTTGGAAATACCGCCGGCCAGCACGGCAGCGTTGGTACCCATGCCCGAACCCATGAACGCACTGAAGATATCGATCATGCCCAGCACCGTACCGAGCAAGCCCAGCAACGGGGCCATGGCGGCGATGGTGCCCAGGGCGTTGATGTAGCGTTCCAGTTCGTGAATGACCCGCGCGGCGGCTTCTTCGATGCACTCCTTCATGATCTCGCGACCATGTTTGGAGTTGGCCAGCCCGGCCGCCAGGATTTCACCCAACGGCGAGTTGGCGCGCAATTCCTTGAGCTTCTCTTTATTGAGTTGCTTGTCCTTGATCCAGACCCAGACCTGCCCGAGCAAATGCTCCGGGGTCACACGGCTGGCGCGCAGGGTCCAGAGACGCTCGGCAACGATCGCCATGGCCGCGATGGAACTCAGAATGATCGGCAGCATCATCCAGCCGCCGGATTTGACCAATTCCCACACAGTGTCAGTCCCCTCGAAAAAGTGCGCCACTCTAACATAGGGGGTGGGCGCACCGAAGACCGGGATGTCGCCTCCCGTGGGCTTCGTTCACGCGCGATCAGGGTGCAGCCCTCCAGAAACGCCGTTCCTGACGCATTGTCCAGGCCGGCTTGAATTGTCCCAGTTGCAGACGGATGGCACCTTGTTCGGCGCTGTCATGGATCGCCATGCCACGCTGCTTGTAACGCGCTATGACCGTGGGATGGGGATGACCGAAGGCATTGCCCTGCCCACGGGAGATCAGCGCCGCCGCAGGTTGCAACGCGGCCAGCAGCGCCGGTGAAGATGAACTGCGACTGCCATGGTGTGGCGACTGCAACCAATCGGTGGTCACCGCCAGGGGACTGTCGAGCAGGGCACGCTCGGCCGCGGTGTCGATGTCACCGGTCAGCAGCAATCGCTCGCCGTTGGCTTCGATCTGCAACACGCAGGATTTTGGATTGCTTTCGCGGGCCTGCGCCCATTGCCAGAGCGCGAACTGCACGCCGTCCCAGGTCCATTGCCGGCCGCTCTCGCAGGCCTCGGCTTGCAGCTCGGCGGGCAACTCCAAGGGTTCGCCACTGAGTACGCGCTTCACCGGCAACCCTTGGGCGACGGCCTGCGCCCCGCCGGCGTGATCGGCATGGGCGTGGCTGATCAGCATCAGGTCGAGTCCACTCACGCCCAGTTTGCGCAACGTCGGCAGTACCACACGTTCGCCGAGGTCGTTATCACCGAAACGTGGCCCGGCGTCGTACAACAGCGTGTGATGACGCGTACGCACCAGGATGGCCAGCCCCTGGCCGACGTCCAGTTGCCAGATTTCGGCCGTGCCCTCCGGCAACAGCTGCCGGGGTGGAAATACCAGCAATAGCAGCAGCGGCCAACCCAACGGTCGAAGGGGCACCCCTCGAGGCATTAATAGAAGCAAGGCACCGAGTGCGCCCAAGACCCCCGCCCACCAGGGAACCGCCGCGGGCATCCACGCGGGAAACCGCCCGGCCATCAATGCAAGGCCCCTGAACAACAGATCGATCAAGCCGCCCGACACCCACAGCAACCCTTCGCCCACATAAGGGATGGGCAACAGCAGCGTTCCCAGCAAGGCAGGCGGCAGCACCACCAGACTGATCCAGGGCACGGCCAGCAGGTTGACCAGCGGCCCGCTTAGACTGATCGGCAATCCCAGTACCAGCAATATCGGGCCCAAACCGATCGCGATCAGCCACTGGGCGCGAGTCCAGGACTGCCACCAGCCCCAGGGACCCAGGCGACCGCCGAAAATGAAGACCAGCACGGCTACCGCCGCGAATGACAACCAGAAACCCTGTTGCAGACTCGCCAGCGGATCCAGCAGCAGAACGGCGTTGAGCGCCAGCAACAACGGCCACCAGGCACCGAGGTGACGAAAGCGCAGCCGCCACAACAGCACCAGGCCGATCATCACGCAGGCCCGCCGCACCGGCACGTCGAAGCCGGCCAGCAACCCATAGCCGAGCGCTGCGGCGAAGGCCAGACCGCACGCCCATGGCAGCCAGGGCAGACGGCCCGGCCACAGGCCATAACGGGCCAGGCCGGCGACCAGCAGGTACACCAGCCCCGCCAGCAAGCCGATGTGCTGCCCGGAAATCACCAGCAAATGCACGGTGCCGGTGTCTTGCAACACCTGCCAATCCTCGCGACTGAGCCCGGCGCCATCCCCCAGCACCAAGGCCGTCAGCGCCCCCGTTCGGCCTTGGGCATCCACAGCCTGCAAGCGTTGGCGGATGCTGTCGCGCCAGGCCCATCGGGCTTCTTTGAGACGGATGCCATCCTTGACCGTCCCGGTGGCGCCGATGCGTTGCGCCAGCAGCCAGGCGTCGTAATCGAAGGCGTGGGGATTGAGCAGCCCGGCAGGACGTTTCAGCTTCACCGCCAGTCGCCACTGTTCGCCGCTGTTGACCGGCGGCCCGCCATACCAGGCCAGGCGCAACAATGGCGGGACGGTCTCGCGTCGCGAGTGGGCGTCTGCCAATTCGAAACGCACGACCGCCCCGCCGTTCTGGGGCAGTCCCACCACCCGCCCTTCAACCCAACGGGTTTCGCCATCCAGATTGACGGGCAGGCGATCATCCAGCGCCCATTGCGCATTCGCACACGCCCAACTGAAGCCGAACAGGAAAAATGCCAATGGATAAGTCCTGAACGGCAACATCATCAAAGCCGCTACCGGCAACAACAGCCAAAACCAGACCGGCGGTAGTACAGGTAAAAAACGCAGGGTCAGCAGACCCAGCGCCAGCGCCATCATCCCTATGCGCATAAGCCCATCCTTGAGAGTTCCATCCCTAGGCATAGCCGGCTTATCGCACGACTGCGGTTATCAATTGTCACAAAGTCTGAATGGGCGGTTCATGGAATCCAGACATACTTGACGCCTTAACCGACCGAGAAGCCTTATGCCCCGGCGCTTATTCAAACGTTACATGCCAGACCCGACGAGCATCAGGGAACACAAGTCCTTACGCTTTCTCGGCACCTTGCTGCACGACCCGAACCTCTGGCACCTCAACCGACACTCCGTCGCCCGGGCCATGGCGGTGGGTCTGTTCGCGGCTTTTCTGCCGATCCCCTTGCAAATGCTGGTGGCCGCCGTCCTCGCCATCATCGTGCGCGGCAACATGCCGATCGCCGTCAGCCTGGTCTGGCTGACCAATCCGATCACGATGCCGGCCGTGTTCTTCTGCACCTACCAGACCGGTGCCTGGTTGATGGATGTCCCTGCCCGGCATTTGCCGGATGAATTGACCTGGGAGTGGATCAGCGGCCAGCTCTCGACGTTGTGGCAGCCATTTTTGCTGGGATCGGTGGTGGTGGGGCTGGTGCTCGGGGCCTTGGCTTATTGCCTGGTGATGATGTATTGGCGCTGGTGGGTGAGTCGGCAATGGGCGCGGCGCAAGAAAAAGCGGATGCAGTGAATGCAAAACGGCCTCCTTTTTGGGGAGGCCGTTTTTTTGTGGTGTCTGGGGTGACGCCTTCGCCGGCAAGCCGGTGAAGCAGTCGACTCGGTATCCCTTAAGTACGCATCCCACGCCCACTCACCAGCAACCGTGCACAGCCGATATACAACACTACAGTCGCCACCAGCATGAAGGTAATCGCCACGCTGATGCGGATATCGGAAACGCCCAGGATCCCGTACCGGAAAGCGTTGACCATGTGCAGCACCGGGTTGGCCAGGGACACGGTTTGCCAGAACGGCGGCAGCAAACTGATCGAGTAAAACACCCCGCCCAGGTACGTCAGCGGGGTCAGCACGAAGGTCGGGATGATCGAGATATCATCGAAGTTGCGCGCAAATACCGCGTTGATGAAGCCCAGCAGCGAAAATATCGTCGCCGTCAGCACCACCACCAGGATGGTCACCCCCAGGTGATGCACCTGCAACTGGGTGAAGAACAGCGACAGCAGCGTCACGATGAGCCCGACCATCAACCCGCGCAGCACGCCACCCAGGGTGTAGCCGATCAGAATCGTATGCGGCGATACCGGCGACACCATCAATTCCTCGATGGAACGCTGGAATTTGCTGCCGAAGAAACTCGAGACCACATTGCCGTAGGAGTTGGTGATCACCGACATCATGATCAGTCCCGGCACGATGTACTCCATATACGTGAAGCCACCCATGTCACCGATCTGCCGACCGATCAGGTTGCCGAAGATCACGAAGTACAGAACCATGGTGATGGCCGGCGGCAGCAAGGTCTGCGGCCAGATCCGGGTAAAGCGTCTGATCTCACGGTATACGATGGTATTGAGGGCAACGAGATTGGGTTGCAGCTCGGAACTCATACCGCCACCTTCGACAGATTTTTTTCCACCAGGGACACGAACAACTCCTCGAGGCGATTGGTTTTGTTACGCAGGCTCAGCACTTCGATGTTCTGCTGCGCAAGCTGAGTAAATAGCGCCGTAATGCCCATGGACTTGTCCACCTGGACTTCCAGGGTGTGACTGTCGAGCAACCTGGTGGCGTAACCAAGCAACTGCGGCGCCACTTTCAGATCGTTTTTCATGTCGAGCAGGAAGGTTTCAACATGCAGTTGGCCGAGCAACTGCTTCATGCTGGTGTTCTCGACGATGGTGCCGTGGTCGATGATGCCGATGTTGCGGCACAACTGCTCAGCCTCTTCCAGGTAGTGGGTGGTGAGGATGATGGTGATGCCTTTCTTGTTCAGCTCGGTCAGGAATGTCCACATCGAGCGACGCAGTTCAATGTCCACTCCCGCCGTCGGTTCATCGAGGATCAGCAGGCGCGGTTCGTGCACCAGCGCACGGGCGATCATCAGCCGGCGCTTCATGCCGCCGGAGAGCGAGCGGGACGGCACATCGCGCTTGTCCCACAGGCCGAGCTGGGTCAGGTATTGCTCGGCCCGCTCCTTGGCGATTTTCGGCGGGATGCCGTAGTAACCGGCCTGGGTCACGACGATATCGAACGTCTTTTCGAACTGGTTGAAGTTGAATTCCTGCGGCACGACGCCTATGCAGCGCTTGAGCTGCGCAGGGTTCTTGTCCAGATCGTTGCCGAAGATATTCACCGTGCCGCTGGTCTTGTTCACCAGGGTCGAGAGAATGCCGATGGTCGTGGATTTGCCGGCGCCGTTAGGGCCAAGCAAGGCGAAGAAGTCACCTTCGGCGACGTCCAGATCGATACCACTCAAGGCCTGGAAACCGTTGCCGTAGGTTTTGGTTAGCTGCCGGATGGACAGAGCGGAACTCATATCGGATTTACGCACCAGGAAGGGAAGAAAGGAATAAATAAGGGTGGGCGGCGAGCAATGCAACCGCAGCACATGACGCAATGTTGCTTGTCGCCGCCACACAAGTACAGTCAAGCGTGTCGATAGTGAGTATTAAGTCAACGCGGTCATGACGGCTTTCCGATAGGCCGGACGCTGCTTCAGCCGTGCGTACCAGGCTTCGACATGCGGCTGCGGCGCACGCTCGATCGGCATCTCGAACCAGGCATAAATGAAACTGCCGAGGGGAATGTCGCCCATGCCGATGTTATCGCCCGACAGATAAGGCTGGGCCGCCAGCGCTTGATCGGCCATCGACAGCAGATCGTCACATTCCTTGATCGCAGCCTTGATGGCGGGCCAGTCCTGCTTGTCCGCCGGCGTGCGCAAAACGCCCCAGAATACCGTGCGGAACGGGCCGGCAAAACTCGAAGTGGTCCAGTCCATCCACTTCTCGGCGGCAGCGCGGGCCTGCGGATTCTCCGGGTACCAGGCCGTACCGTTGGCATGGCGGGCCAGCAGGTAGCGCACGATGGTGTTGGATTCCCACAGCACGAAACCGTCGTCTTCAATCACCGGTACACGACCATTGGGATTCATCGCGCGGTACTCCGGTGTATCGACTACACCAAAGGCGCCGCCGGCATCGATGGCTTCGTAGGACAGCCCCAGCTCCTCGGCGGCCCACAACGGTTTCCTGACATTCGACGAATTTTTCCGACCCCAGATCTTCAGCATGACCGCCTCTTTATGGATGAATGCGCAGGCAGCATACGCCGGATCAGGCGCGACTCAAATCGCTCTGCATATCACCCAACAGCACCGGCAGTTGCTCGCTGAACAGATGCGGGTAGCACTTTTCCAGATGCTCAAAAAAGAACGTTTCAGGCACGTCGGCGAACTGGCCGTGATCGATCAGATACTCCATCAATTGCGCGCCGTCTCGATTGAAGGGATGGAATACGCTGTCGTTGATGGCGTCGAATGCCAAGGGTTCGACATTGAACAGTTCACACAAACCCTGGTTGAACGCCGGCGTGGCTTTGACCCAGCTTCCGTTCAGGTACAGTTCGGTATAACCGTGCATGGCGAACACATCGCTCTTGAGCAATTGGAGCAGGCGCGGGGTCGATAAATGGTTGCGCACATCCGCCAGACCGATACGTGCGGGGATCGAACAATGCCGCGCGCATCCGGCCAGCAGCGTGGCTTTGGGTACGCAATAACTCTCGCCGGCCGCCAGTGCATAACTGCCACGCAACGTCTGCGGGTCGCGACTGAAGGTGTAAGGGTTGTAGCGCACGGCCTCGCGCACGGCGTAATAGAGTTCGATCGCCTGCTTGAGCGGGTTTCGACTGCTGCCCCGATGTTTTTCGGCGAACTCCACCACCGACGGGTGGTCACTATCGATGAAGCGGCCGGGACTCAGATACTCGTGCATGAGAACACTCTCCTGATGAAGCCACGAGTCTAGCGACAGGTTCAGCACAGAGATAACGACGTTTCGGCCAAACTTGAGCGCTTTGTCGCTTGCTCCATGAATGATTTTTCAGGGCCTGCCAACCATCGGTCCTACAAAATTCAACACCGTTTCCCACGATTTCAATCACATCGCTCTGACCATCCTGTTTTACGGATGCCGTCTAAGCTCTGAAGGCTGGTTTTGCCTTGGTTTCACGGAGGATTAAATATGCTGCTGTTGTGGATACTGGTTCTGGTTGTCGGGATAGCTTATCTGGCTCACCGCCGCATCGCCCCGCTGCCGGCCATGGGCGTCGTTGCGGTCTATCTGTTGGCGATGGGCCTTTTCAGCCGTGCTCCGGGTTGGTTGCTGCTGATCTTCTGGGTGTTGCTCGCTGCCACCGCGGCCCCGCTATTGCTGCCCGACCTGCGCCGCAAATATTTCAGTGCGCCGATGTTCAACTGGTTCCAGAAAACCCTGCCACCCATGTCGCCAACCGAACGCGATGCCATCGACGCCGGCACAGTGTGGTGGGACGGTGAGCTGTTCAGCGGTCGTCCGGACTGGGACACGTTGCTGTCCTACCCCAAAGCGCAACTCAGCGAAGAAGAACAGGCCTTCATCGACGGCCCCACCGAAGAACTGTGCGCCATGGTCAGCGACTGGCAGATCGGGCAAGACATGGACCTGCCGCCAGAAGCCTGGGCCCACATCAAGGAAAACGGCTTCTTCGCCCTGATCATTCCCAAAGAGTTCGGGGGCAAAGGGTTTTCCGCCTATGCCCACTCGCAAGTGGCGATGAAACTGGCAACCCACAGCGGCGACCTCGCCTCCACGGTGATGGTCCCCAATTCCCTCGGCCCGGCCGAACTGTTGCTGCATTACGGCACCGATGAACAACGCAACCACTACCTGCCACGACTGGCACGGGGTGACGACATCCCCTGTTTCGCCCTGACCGGTCCCCTGGCCGGTTCCGACGCTGGCGCGATGCCCGACACCGGGGTGATCTGCAAAGGACAATGGGAAGGCCAGGAAACCCTCGGCCTGCGCCTGAACTGGGAAAAGCGCTACATCACGCTGGGGCCGGTAGCCACCCTGCTCGGCCTGGCGTTCAAGGCCTACGACCCGGACCACCTGCTGGGGGATGAAGAAGACCTGGGCATCAGCCTGGCGCTGGTCCCCACCGACACCACCGGCGTCAATATCGGCCGTCGTCACTTGCCACTGGGCGCTTCGTTCATGAACGGCCCGAACTCGGGCAAGGACGTGTTCATCCCCCTGGACTTCCTAATCGGCGGCCAGGAAATGCTCGGCAAAGGCTGGATGATGCTGATGAACTGCCTGTCGGTCGGGCGTTCGATTTCCCTGCCTGCGGTCGGTACCGGCGCGGCCAAATTCACCAGCCTGGTGACCGGCCAATATGCGCAGATTCGCGAACAGTTCAACGTTCCGCTGTCGGCTTTCGAGGGTATTCAGGAAGCCATGGCGCGCATCGGCGGCAATGCCTGGATGATGGACGCCGCGCGGATGCTGACCGCCAATGCGGTAGACCTGGGCGAGAAACCGTCGGTGCTGTCGGCCATCCTCAAGTATCACCTCACCGAACGCGGTCGCGAGTGCATCAGCCACGCCATGGACGTGCACGGCGGCAAGGCGATCATCATGGGGCCGAACAATTATCTGGGTCGCAGCTGGAATGGCGCGCCGATCTTCATCACTGTAGAGGGCGCGAACATTCTCTCGCGCAACCTGATGATCTTCGGCCAGGGCGCGATTCGCTGCCACCCTTTCGTACTCAAGGAAATGGCCCTCGCCGGTCGCGAAGACAAGGAGCAGGCACTCACCGAGTTCGATGGCCTGCTGCTCAAGCACATTGGCTTTGCCGTGGGCAACGCCGCCAGCACCCTGGTGCTGAACCTTGGCTTGGGACATTTCGAACATGCGCCGGGCAACAGCCTCAGCCAAGGCTACTTCCGCGCCCTCAATCGCCAGGCCGCGGCGTTTGCCATGCTCGCCGACCTGAGCATGATGCTGCTGGGCGGTGAACTGAAACGCCGCGAACGCTTGTCGGCGCGGCTGGGGGATGTGCTCAGCAACATGTACCTCGCCTCCGCCGCGCTCAAGCGTTACCACGACCTCGATTCACCGGACCATATGGAACCGCTGTTTACCTGGGCCATGGAAGAAAGCCTGGGTCAGTCGGAGCGAGCACTCGATGAGCTGCTGAGCAACTTCCCCAACAGGGTGTTGGGTTGTCTGCTGCGGGTAATCGTGTTCCCGCTGGGTCGTCGTCACAAGGGACCCTCGGACAAGCTCGGCGCAGAAGTCGCGGCGGTGATTGGCCGGGCCAAGGGCGATCCGACCCTCGAAGAATTGCTCGGCGGTTGCTACCGTCCACAATCGGCGGATGACGCCGTTGGTGCCCTGCAACACGCCTGCAATCTGTTGAACGCAGCGCAGCCCTCGCAGAAAAAACTGCATGCTGGCCTCAAAAGCGGCCAGGTCAAACCAGCGGTCGGCGAACACGTCATCGATGCGGCGCTGGAAGCTGGCGTACTGCAGCCCGGGGAAGCGCAATCCCTGCGTGATGCCGAAGCCGCACGACGCAAGGTGATCGATGTCGATGATTTCGACAAAGAGGAACTGGCGCTGACCAAGGGAAAGGTCCGCTGATCCCGTCCACCATGTAAAAAAGGGCGCGGGCGCTTTATACTCCCGCGCCCGTTTTGCTCTTGAGGACTTATCTCGTGTCCAATGTCGTTGCCGATCATCTTGTCTTGCTCGACCACCTGCGCAGTATCCTGGTCGCCGTAGGTGAGGCCGAACAGGTGCCCGAAGAAAGCCATGCCTTGTTCCTGGAGCGCTTCGATGAACTGCGCGCGTTGCTGCCGGTCGATCCGATCGAAAGCCAATACCTGGGCCAGGACATTCTGTGCCAGGTGATTACCCGCTATCCGCAAATCGCCCACCTGGTCCCGCGCGACCTGCTGTGGTACTTCGCCGGTGACTGCCTGCACTACATGCCCGATGATGAGATCGACCTGTACCAGGCACTGGAGGAGCGTCGTTTCGAAGCCGAACAGAACGACGAACCCTTCGACTGGAACCAGGAAAAACAGCTGCTGGCGATGTCGAACGACGACAGCAAGCACTGATTCACGGTCAGCAGCAAAAAAAAGGCCCGCATGGTCATACATGCGGGCCTTTTTTATTAGCTGCAAAGATCAAAAGATCGCAGCCTGCGGCAGCTCCTACATTGGGAATTGCGTTCACCCTGTAGGAGCTGCCGCAGGCTGCGATCTTTTGATCTGCTTTAAAAGAACCCATCACTTTCGGGCAACTCATACTGCGCCGCGACTTTGCCCAACGTACCTGGTTTGCCCGGCTTACTTAGGGTCGGCTCCTTCTCCAGGCACTCCACCAGATAATCGATCAACACCCGAAGCTTGGGCGGTAGATAACGGGTCGGCGAATGCAGCAGCCAGGCGCCACCGTGGTAGGACGCAAGGAAGGTCCAGTCCGGCAACACCTGCACGATGAGTCCCTGCTCCAGCGCATAACGCGCAGTAAAATACGGCAGGCTGCCAATCCCGATGTGCTGCAACACCGCACCCAGTCGCACACCGGTGTGATTGGCCGCATACCGCCCGCGCACACCGACGGTCACCGCCTTGGTGCCTTTCTTGAATTTCCACCGTGCATCGCTCGGGGTTTCGCCCAGGTAGATGCAACTGTGATCGAGCAAATCGTGGGGATGAGACGGCGTGCCGTGTTCGGCCAGGTACTGCGGCGTGGCGCAGAGCAAATGGTCGATGGTCAGCAGTTGCCGTCCCACCAGGCCGGCGGGTGGCCGGTCGGTAATGCGAATCGCCAGGTCGACGTTGTCGTCGATCAAGTCCACCTGACGGTCCTCGAGCAACAACTCCACATCGACTTTGGGGTAACGCCGCAAAAATTCCGGCATATGCGGATGAATCACGAACCGCCCCACCGCTTTCGGCACACTGACGCGCACCAGTCCTTCCGCTTCGTGGGTGAACTGGCCACTGATTTCCATCACCGACTTGGCTGCACTGACCATTTCCTGGCAGCGCTTGAACACTTCCTCGCCACCGTCGCTCAGCCGCAGTTTACGGGTGGTGCGTTGCAGCAAGCGGGTGGCGAGCGCCTTCTCCAGGCGTGAAATACTGCGACTGATTGCCGAGGGTGAAGAACCCAGCTGGCGAGCCGCCTCGGAGAAACTGCCGGTCTCGACGACCTTGACGAAAATCGCCATTTCACCCAGCAGCGGCAGTGGAAGATTTATGCTCACAGCACAACAGTCCTTTGATGTTTGAACGGATTATCACGCAAATCCGCTCTCCATATAATGAAAAACAGAAACTTTAATAAGGTCATGGACTATGACGCTTCGCCTGTTTTTCCATAGTGATGATCTCAAGGCCGACGTGGAAGTGCTGGATTGCACGCCCTGCGAGAACGAATTCGCGGTGGTGCTGCGCGCCACGCTGTTTCATCCACAGGGGGGCGGACAACCCTCCGACACCGGCTGGATCGGTGAAAGCCAGGTGTTGCGCGTGGTTCAGGATCCGGACCGGATCATCCATTTCGTCGATCGCCCGGTAAAGCCGGGCATGACCCAGATCCGGGTCGACGAACAGCGTCGCCAGTTCAACACGCGCATGCACTCCGCCGGCCATCTGATCGGACACGTTGTTCAGGCCATGAGCTGGATGCCGATCAAGGCGCATCACTGGCCAGGCGAAGGACGAGTGCAGTTCAAACCGGAAGATTCGGCACAGGACGTCGATGCGCAAACTGTTCAGTACGGCATCGAGCAATGGATCGCCCACGACCTGCCACGCCTGACGTCATTACGCGAAGGCGCCCGGGAAATCGGCTTCGGTGAGCTGCCCGCCTACGGTTGCGGCGGCACCCATGTACGTAGCCTGAAGGATCTGGGCGTGGTCTCGATCACTGCCGTTTCGCACAAGAAAGGAACGCTTTCGGTTCACTACGATGTGAACTGAGCGAGTTGACGATGCCGAGCCCGGCATTGCGTGACGCCGAGGCAGCTTGCAGTCGCAGGCTCCGTTGCCTCTCTGATAGATGGACCTGAAACCATGATGCTTGACGTCGATCGTCTCGATGAGACGTGCATAAAAAAACTGGCCAACGAAGAAGTCCTCGCCATTCGCGTCAAAGGCTTGCTGCCCCGATCGCTGGCGATTCAGATTGGCGACAAGATCCTCGCCCCCGGCTTCGAAGGCTACATCAACGCGCCCAGCATCGGTCGCATCGGCATGGCGTTTTATGAAGCGGAAAACCAGCCGCTGTTGATCGAGGATTATTTCGCCCGCGCCACCCGCAACATCGCGGAATTACGCAACCGCTGCGCGCCCTACCCGTCTCCGGTCGACACCCTGCGCTGCATGCTCGACGAATCCTGGCCAGCGGGAGCGCACCTGGAAAATCTTTACGGGCGCAAGATGTATGTCGGGTTGTCCCGAGTGGTTAAGCCTGGCGTCTGCTTCCTCGCCCACCACGACATCTTCGCCAAGGATGCCCCGGACAGTTATCAGGCCCGAAGCCTGGAAGCGCAATTCGCCTGCAACGTTTACCTGAACATGCCCACCGAAGGTGGCGCATTGCAGATGTGGGACGACGACATTTCCCTGGACCAATTCGACGAGATGCGCGGCGACAGCTACGGCATCGACCCGGCGCTGCTTGGCCCTGCGGCTCTGGAGATTCGCCCCGAACCCGGCGACTTCATCATGTTCAACTCGCGCCGCATGCACTCGGTGACCCCGGGTGTGGCGGACCCGCGCTTGAGCCTTTCCTTCTTTGTCGGCTATCGCGGCAACGCTTCACCCCTTACTTTCTGGAGTTGAGATGCTTTCCAATTACATGGGCGAGTTTCTGGCGTTGGCGATCATCCACTTCCTCGCCGTGGTCGCACCCGGACCGGACTTCGCGGTCACCATCCGTCAAAGCGTGCGTTTCGGCCGGCTGGTCGGGATCTGCACGGCGCTGGGCATCGGCGCGGGTATTTCCGTACACGTGCTCTATACCCTGCTCGGCGTCGGCGCATTAATGCACACGACCCCCTGGCTGCTGACCGTGGCCAAGGTGGTGGGCGGCGCCTACATTCTGTACCTCGGCGTCAGCCTGATACGCAGCAAACCCAAGACCGTGCTGGAAGGCGACAAAGGTGCGGACCAACCGATGGCAGAGCAAACACTGCTCAAGGCGTTCAGCACAGGTTTCCTGACCAACGCCACCAACCCCAAGGCCACGCTGTTTTTCCTGGCGATCTTCACCAGCCTCATCAGCGCCACGACACCGCTCGAGGTTCAGGCGTTGTATGGGGTCTGGATGTGTTTCGTCAATGCATTGTGGTTTGTCATTGTCGCGCTGTTCTTTTCCAGCACCCGGGTGCGATTGCTGTTTCTGCGAATGGGGCACTGGTTCGAGCGGACGATGGGGGTGATTCTGATTTTGTTCGCAGGGCGTTTGATTCTGTCGATGTAAAAACCTCGAACGAGCAAAAGGCCCGCACAGTCTGACTGGCGGGCCTTTTTTTCTGCAGCGGACACAAATTGCGCACAAACAAAAACGCCGCTCATTGAGCGGCGTTTTTGTTAAATATGGAGCGGGAAACGAGACTCGAACTCGCGACCCCGACCTTGGCAAGGTCGTGCTCTACCAACTGAGCTATTCCCGCAAATGGCGTCCCCTAGGGGACTCGAACCCCTGTTACCGCCGTGAAAGGGCGGTGTCCTAGGCCACTAGACGAAGGGGACACGCTGCCCGGAACACATGGTGTGTGTTTCGGTGCCCAGACCCGCATCCGAAGACTTGGTTCTGGTTTCACTCAGCCCTGCCCGAAAGCAACGCTGTTTAAAAATGGAGCGGGAAA
>Ga0213829_1000866_pt1 | contig 24371 bp, 20 predicted proteins | sample MC6MC0896MG_FD_180665 | JGI IMG/M metagenome (GOLD analysis project Ga0213829, IMG submission 180665) | Enriched soil aggregate microbial communities from Iowa State University, Ames, United States - MC6-MC0896-MG | ecosystem: Environmental > Terrestrial > Soil > Unclassified | place: USA: Iowa...
GGCCCCCCCCGTTGTCATCTTCGTCACCCGCCTTCGGCGGGTTCCTTCAGATTCCCTCGGGCTTATCGACGCCCCGCGCACCCCAGGCCCCCGACACCCCGGGCTCCGGAAGTTGCAATCTGACGTCAGCTGGGGCGATTTGTTTTCTTAGGGTTCTCGCCACGAGTATTTGAGTGGTGGAAGATCTTGCGGGGCCCGCTCCATGCCGGCCGCGCGGGCGGCCTTGTGGAGCTTACGCGTTGGTGGTGCGTCGTTGCGGAACTCGCTTCGCGTGTGGCTGCACTTGACGGGTTTTTCTGGACGGCTTTGCCGCGCTTCAACCGTCCCGCGAGGCACGGTCGCCCAATGAACCCCGGTGCGGTGGCGCGCGACGGGTCAGCACGCGCAAGGCAGTGGTGGACGCGCGCCACCCCTCTACCTCCCCCCAAAATCGTGGGGGACCCCTAGCAAACAATTCTTAAATTGCGCGAGAGCGACCCCCGCCCAAACGCCCACAGATGCGTATGCCGAGTAAGGCCGCCCGCGCGGCCGCCACTCGGCGGGCCCCGCAGCACTCGTCACTAAGGCACGTCCTAGCAGCGCGTCATGCCAAGACGGCGGCAGCCCGTCGGCGCGGTGGCCCTGACTGCGCGCAACTTCGATGCGCCCAAGGGAATCCGAAGGGAGCCGAAGGCGGACGAGGATGACGACGGGGCAGTCCGGAGCGAAGGCTCCGGACCGCAATCGTGGGCGCGCGCAGGCAGGGCCACCGCGACGATGGGCGACCTACGAGAACCTAGCACCTAAGAAGAAGGCCAACCCCCACCAAGCCCCAAACCTAACCCCCAAACCTAAGCCCCAAGCTCCCACCCACCCCCGAGCAAAAATATCAGCCCCCTTCATCAGCCCCCAACGCAGGACTAACCTCTCCCACGTACCGGCAATCCAACTCCAGCCCCAGTTCATCCATCCCCAAAATATCAATCTCGACCGCCGTCCCCCGCTCCAACTCGGGCATCCCGCCCACCCGAGTCACCAGCGGTGCATTCGCGAAGCGCACCAGATCGTCGCGCAACACATGCGCCACCGTCCGAGTCACGTTGTGCTGCTTCAGCCAACGCAGGCACCAGTAGCGCTCCATGGCGCTTTGGAACTCTGCCCACGCCGCATATTGCGCATCGAACGCGCCGATGATCGCGAACAAATCTGCATCGCGCGGCTTGAACGGCGCTACCAGCCGGGCAGACACCCCATGTTCCACCGCCGCGATCAGTTGCCATTGGTTGACCAGGTCAACATAACGGCGCAGCGGCGACGTGCTCCATGCGTATTGCGGCACGCCGATGGCTTCGTGCGGCAGCGCCTGCGTGCTCATGCGCACGCGTCCCGCCTGCTGCGAACGGTAGATGCCCGGCACACCGTGCTGGTTCAGCAAACCGCCCCATTGGTTGTTGGCCAGAATCATGTATTCGGCCACCATCCGGTCCAGCGGCGCATTGCGCTGGCGCGGGACCAGGCGCACCGGCGTGTCCGGATCGTCCGGGTTGCCGTCCAGATAGAAGCTGTACTCCACCCGCGAATTATTTTCGGGCTTGCCGCGCACGTTCTCGCGCTGCGCCGACAACGCTTGCGCCAGTTTCCACAGCGGGCGCAGCCAGTGGCCGTACGGAATGTCCGCCGACGGGTCCGCCAGGCTGGCTTCCGTCACTTGCGCATCCAGCATGTTGTGGCGCAGGTTCTCGCGCACCACCACCCGTTCCAGACGGGTTTCGGATTCGAAGATCTCGCCCGTTTCCGGGTCGGCCACGACATACAGCGACAGCACCGGCACTTCGCGGCCGGCGTCCAGCGAGAACGCCTTGATGACGTTGTCCGGCTGCATCGGGATTTTGTCGCCCGGCATATAGACCGTGGACAGGCGGGCGCGGGCCAGCTTGTCGAACTCGCTGTCTCGGGTCACGGTAAGGCCGGGGGCGGCCACGTGCACGCCGACGCGCAGGCGGCCGTCGGGCAGTTCCGTGACGGACAGCGCGTCGTCGATTTCTGTCGTGGTGACATCGTCCACCGAATAGATTTCGGCGTCCGACAGCGGCAGTTCGCGGTCAAGCGGCGGCAGTTCCAGCTCGGGGAATTCCAGCCCGCGCGGGAAGTTCACCGCCAGGAAGCGGCGCTTGTGCAGGGCCAGCGCGTGCGGCCATGCGCCCAGCTCAAGCAGCAGGCGGTCGGGGCTTTTGCCCAGCTTGGCGCACGCGGCGTCCAGCGCTTTCCATTGCTGCGAGTTCTTGTCCGGGCGAATCAGCAACGACTCCGCAGCTTGAGCGATGGGCTCCGGCAGACGGCCGGCGGCCATCTCGTCTACCCATTCCTGCTGCTGCTCGGCCTGGCGCTGCTTCTTTTCCAGCGCGGCCAGGGCGGCAGCCAGGATGTCGGGCGGGGCAGGGCGGTAACGGCCCTTGCCACGACGATGAAAGTACGCTGGCGCGCTGTGCAGGCGCATCAGCAACGCGGCCTGTTCCACGGGCGTGGGCGTGTGGCCGAAATAATCGGCCGCCAGCGTGGGCGTGTCGAATTCTTCTTGCGGCGCGCATTCCCACAGGAATTGCAGGTCCAGTGCCTCGGCAGCGGCCGCCGCCTGGCTCATCAGCGCTGCCGGTTCCGGCGAGGCGAAGTTGAACAGGGTGTTGGCGCGCTTGATTTTGCTGCGCTTGCCCGACTCCGACTCCACCTGCAGGCTGGCGTCGGTCTCGGACAGGATGTTGCCGGCCTTGAAGCTGCCGTCGTCTTCGTAAAACACATACATGGTGGGGATCTTCCTGGGCGGCGCGCACGCGCCGCCTTGCGCAGCTATATAGAGTGTTGAGGTCTGGTACTGATTATTGGGGGCGAACCTGCTTGTCGCCAAGGGCGAATTCAAGCACCTCGGGCATCCATTGTTCGAAATCGGACAAGCCGTGGTCGCTGCCTTGCACGATACGCTGGGGGCAGCCTGCGTATCGATCGCGCATTTCACGCCAATCCAAGACCTCGTCGCCGGTTGCCGCCAGCAGGAAGTACCGGTCAGGCTGCGTGATGCGAGGGACGTGGATGGCCGTCAATTCGTCCACATATTCGGGCAGAAAGACGAACGGCGCGTTGGAATGATACATGTGGTGTTCGCCGACCTGGGTCGCCAGGTCACGCGCGGCTTGCACGGCCGGGTTCAACAGCACCGCCTTGCAGCCCAGTTGCTCGGCCAGCCACGTCGCGTAGAAACCGCCCAGCGACGAGCCAATGACGGTCAGCGCGCGGGGGCTGTCGGCGCCGGCGAGTTGGCGCTGGGCGATGCCCATGGCCAGATCAATCGCTTCGCGCGGGCTGGCGGGCAGTTGCGGGCATGCCCAGGCGTCTGCCAAGCCGCGCTGGGCCATGGTGTCGGCCATCAGGCGGGCTTTGAATGAATCCGGCGAGGAACGAAAACCATGCAGGTAGAGAATCATTTCGTGCTCGTCCGGTGGGTGTGGCCTGGGGGCTTGGCGTTTGGCCGTTGCGTTAGCCGCGCGCGTCCAACGCATTCAGCAGCTTGCCGTGGATGCCGCCAAAACCGCCGTTGCTCATGACCAGAACCTGGTCGCCCGGGCGGGCGGCGGCGGTGACGGCCGCGACCAATGCATCGATGTCATCGTAACTGGAAGCCCGATCGCCCAGGGGCGCCAGTACTTCGGCGGGATTCCAGCCCAGCGCGTGTTTGCCGCTGTGGGCGCCAAAGCAGAACACCAGGTCCGCGTCGGCAAGCGCGTCGGGCAGACGTGCGGCCATGGTGCCCAGCTTCATGGTGTTCGAGCGCGGTTCCAGCACCGCCAGGATGCGCGCGGACCCCACTTGGCGGCGCAAGCCTTCCAGCGTGGTGGCGATGGCGGTGGGGTGGTGCGCGAAATCGTCGTAAACCTTGACGCCGTTGACCGTGCCGCGCAATTCCATGCGGCGCTTCACGCCGGCAAAGCGCGTCAGCGCAGCGATGCCGTCTTGCACCGTCACGCCCACGTGCTCGGCTGCGGCCAGCGCCGCCAGCGCGTTCATGCGGTTGTGTTCGCCGGAGAGCGCCCAACGCACCGTGCCCGCTTCGACACCATTGCGCAGCACGCTGAATGCGCCGTCGGCATCGGGCGCCGTGGCCTGCCAGGCGCCATCGGCGCCGAACGTGACGGTTTCCGACCAGCATCCGCGCGCAATCACGCGGTCCAGCGCATCAGAATGCGTGGGGCGCACGATGCGGCCCGAACCGGGAATGGTGCGCACCAAGTGATGGAATTGCGTCTCGATGGCCGCGAGATCGGGGAAGATGTCGGCGTGGTCGTATTCCAGATTGTTCAGGATGGCGGTGCGCGGACGGTAGTGGACAAACTTCGACCGCTTGTCGAAGAACGCCGTGTCGTATTCGTCAGCCTCGATCACAAAGGGGCGGCGCGCCGGGTCGTAGCGGGCGGACACGTGCAAGTCTTGCGCCACGCCGCCGATCAGGAAGTTGGGCGCCAGGCCCGCGGCTTCCAGAATCCAGGCCAGCATCGAACTGGTGGTGGTCTTGCCGTGGGTGCCGGCCACCGCCAGCACATGCTGGCCGGGCAGCACGTTGTCGCCGAGCCATTGCGGGCCGGACACGTAGCGCGCGCCGGATTCCAGAATGGCTTCCATCAGCGGGTTGCCGCGGCTGACGACGTTGCCGATCACGTACAAGTCAGGCTTGAGCGCCATCTGGTCGACGCCGAATCCTTCGATCAGCTCGATTCCCTGTTCGGATAGCTGGGTGCTCATCGGCGGGTACACGCCCGCGTCGCAACCCGTGACCTTATGACCGGCGGCGCGCGCGATCAGCGCCAAGCCGCCCATGAACGTACCGCAGATGCCAAGAATGTGCAGGTGCATTGAAAATTCTCCTGTCCTGCATTGTATATATAGCGGCGCGCTGGCCATGGCCGCCCGTTGCGCGCAAAACGGCGGCAGCGGTTATGATCGCGCCATGAATCGACGCCTACTTCTTTCCGCCGGCGTGGCCGTAGCCGCCACGGTTGCGGGCGGCCTTACCTTGATGGGACGCAAGTCCCAGAACGCAGCGCCACCGGCCGCACCCCGCGAGCCCGACCCCATTCCCGCGCTGATGCAATTGCAGATGCCGGATTTGAATGGCGCAATGCATTCGCTGACCGACTTCAAGGGCCAGCCGATGGTGGTCAATTTCTGGGCAACCTGGTGTGCACCGTGCGTGAAGGAAATGCCTGAACTCGACGCGTTGCAGAAAAAGTACCCGCATGTGCGGTTTGTCGGCATCGGTGTCGATACCGCAGCGAACATGCAAAAATTTGTCGAGAAAGTGCAAGTTTCCTACCCGCTGTGGGTAATCGGCGCCGGGGCCATCGATACCCTGCGCAAGCTTGGAAATCCAAGCGGCGGGCTGCCTTTTACCATCGTGTTCAATGCTGATGGCGGAATTAACCGGAAGATATTGGGTGAAATCCAGCCAGATGATCTGAACCAAACCCTATCCGGTCTGAAGGCGTAAGTCTGTTGGACAAATAATAGGAATTGGCGTAAAAAGCTGGTTTATCGGCTGTTTTGCCAACAATTGGCAAACCACTCATTGGCAAGCGCATGGCGCAAAACATACTGGTATTGCATGGCCCGAACTTGAATCTGCTCGGCACCCGGGAACCTCATATCTACGGCAGTTTGACGCTGCCCCAGATCAATGAGCGCCTGGAATTGCTGGCAGGTGAACTGGGCGCCAAGCTGACTGCTTGGCAAGGCAATCACGAAGGCGCGCTGGTTGACCGCATTCAGGCGGCCCGGCAAGACGGCACAGACTTCATCATCATCAACGCGGCGGCTTATACGCACACCAGCGTCGCAATTCGCGATGCGCTGGCTGGGGTCGCGATCCCATTTATTGAAGTACATTTGTCCAATCTGTATAAGCGAGAGCCCTTCAGGCATCATTCTTATCTGTCCGATTTGGCGATAGGCCTTATCAGCGGCCTCGGCGCGGACGGCTACGAGGCGGCTCTGCGTTACGCAGTGCGGCACTGATCTCGCACCAACTCACAGCTTTTACATCTTATACGGCGCGGACCCCACGCTGGGACGCCGTCGACACTATCTCGGGAAGCAGCTTCTATGGACCTTCGAAAACTCAAAACCCTGATCGACCTGGTGGCTGAATCGGGTATCGCCGAGCTGGAAATCACCGAAGGCGAAGGCAAGGTACGCATCGTCAAGTTCTCGCAGACCTTGCAGCCGGTGGCTTACCACCAGCCGGAAGCTGGCGTGCCCGCCGCACCGGTGGCTCAGGCCGCAGCACCAGCCGCTCCGGCCGCCGAAGCCGCCCCGGTCATCCAGGGCCACGTCGTGAAGGCGCCGATGGTTGGCACGTTCTACCGTTCGCCGAACCCGGGCGCCGCCCCGTTCATCGACGTGGGCGCCACCGTCAAGGAAGGCGACCCGCTGTGCATCATTGAAGCCATGAAGCTGCTCAATGAAATCGAAGCCGACAAGTCCGGCGTCATCAAAGAAATCCTGGTCGAAAACGGTGAGCCCGTCGAGTACGGTCAACCCCTGTTCGTCATTGGCTGATAGCTGAAAATGTTCGAAAAAATCCTGATCGCCAATCGGGGCGAAATCGCCCTGCGCATTCAGCGCGCTTGCCGTGAGCTGGGCATTAAAACCGTGGTCGTGCACTCCGAGGCTGACCGCGAAGCCAAGTACGTGCGCCTGGCCGATGAATCCGTGTGCATCGGGCCCGCGCCGTCACGTGATAGCTACCTGAACATGCCGGCCATCATTTCGGCCGCCGAAGTGACAGATTCCGAGGCAATTCACCCGGGTTACGGGTTCTTGTCCGAAAATGCCGACTTCGCGGATCGCGTCGAAAAGAGTGGCTTCGTCTTCATCGGCCCGCGTCCCGACACCATTCGCCTGATGGGCGATAAGGTCAGCGCCAAGCGCGCCATGATTGAAGCGGGCGTGCCGGTGGTGCCGGGTTCCGAGGGCGCGTTGCCCGAAGATCCGCAGGAAATCATCCGCATTGCGCGCGAAGTGGGTTACCCGGTCATCATCAAGGCGGCAGGCGGCGGCGGTGGCCGTGGCATGCGCGTGGTGTACACCGAGGCCGCGCTGCTGAACGCCGTCACCATGACGCGTTCGGAAGCGGGCGCCGCGTTCAACAACCCGGAAGTCTATATGGAGAAGTTCCTCGAGAACCCTCGCCATGTGGAAATCCAGGTGCTGGCCGATGGCGGCCGCAACGCCGTCTGGCTGGGTGAACGCGACTGCTCCATGCAGCGCCGTCACCAGAAAGTCATTGAAGAAGCGCCGGCTCCCGGCATCGCCCGCCGCGCCATCGAGCGCATCGGCGACCGCTGCGCCGACGCTTGCCGCAAGATGGGTTATCGCGGCGCGGGCACGTTCGAGTTCCTGTTTGAAAACGGCGAGTTCTATTTCATTGAAATGAACACCCGCATCCAGGTCGAACACCCGGTCACCGAACTCATCACCGGTATTGATCTGGTGCAGCAGCAGATTCTGGTTGCCGCCGGCGAGAAGTTCACGCTGCGTCAACGCGACATCCAGTTCAAGGGTCATGCGATCGAATGCCGCATCAACGCGGAAGATCCGTTCCGCTTTGTGCCCAGCCCCGGCCGTATCACCAACTGGCACACGCCGGGCGGCCCGGGCGTGCGTATCGATTCGCACGCGTACAACGGCTACTTCGTGCCGCCGAACTACGATTCGATGATCGCCAAGGTCATCACGTACGGCGACACGCGTGACCAGGCCCTGGCCCGCATGCGCATCGCGCTGTCGGAAATGGTGGTGGAAGGCATTTCGACCAACATCCCGCTGCATCGCGAGCTGTTGCAAGACGCCCGCTTCATTGAAGGCGGCACCAGCATCCACTATCTGGAAAACAAGTTGGCTCAGCGTCCCTGACCGACCATCCTGGGGCCTCGCGGCCCCTTTTTGCCTTTGGGCCTGCCCGCGGCAAAAACCCTTCGGGGCCTTTTAATGTTTTACGGTCATCGGGCCGCGGCATGCGCCGCGGCCCGATGACCAGATGGAAGAATAATCATGCGTGAACTCGTGCTCCATTGCCTAGAGGCGCAGGCCGAAGCCCTGTCGGACGCGCTGCTGGAAGCGGGCGTGCTGTCCGTGTCCGTGGAAGACGCCGACTTCGGCACCGACGTTGAACGTCCCCTGTTTGGCGAACCCGGCACCGAGCCCGACGTGCAAGCCTGGGACCGCAACCGCGTCGTCGCCCTGCTGCCCGACGGAGCCGATCCCGCGCAGATCATGGAAGAAGCCGCCGCCGCAGGCGAGCTGGACGCGTCGGTATTCGACGGCTGGAGCCTGCGTGATGTGCCGGACGCTGACTGGGTGCGTTTGACGCAATCGCAGTTCGGCCCCATCCACATTGCCGAACGCCTGTGGATTGTGCCGAGCTGGCATCGCGATAATCCCGATGTGCCGGGTTTGGACCCGGCCGCTGCCGAAGACGGCGCTATCCACATCGAACTGGACCCCGGCCTGGCCTTTGGCACTGGCAGCCACCCCACGACCCATCTGTGCCTGGCCTGGCTGGAAGCCGAGCTGCCCGCGGGCGCGACCTTGCTGGACTACGGTTGCGGTTCGGGCATTCTGGCGATTGCCGCGCGCAAGCTGGGCGCGGGTCCGACCCTGGCGGTCGACATCGATGCGCAGGCCGTGCAAAGCACCGCCTATAACGCCGAGGTCAACCGCGTTGAACTGCAAGCCATGCTGCCCGACGCGTTGACCGATGGCACGTTCCAGGTCGTCGTCGCCAACATTCTGTCCAACCCGCTGAAGGTGCTGGCGCCGATGCTGGCTGGCCGCGTGGCGGCTGGCGGTCATCTGGTGCTGTCGGGCGTGCTGGAACGCCAGGCCGAAGAAGTGGCCGCCGCCTATGCGCCGTGGATGGCTATGTCGGTTTGGCGTGCGCGCGACGGCTGGGTTTGCCTGCACGGCCAGAAAGCCTGAGCGCAGCCCAGGCAGGATTGCATCACATGGCTCTGACTACCCGCTGCCCCCAGTGCGGCACCTCGTTCAAGGTGGTGCCTGACCAGCTTCGAGTCCGTAATGGCCTGGTGCGCTGCGGCGCCTGCTCAACGGTGTTTGACGGCCGCGCCTGCCTGCTGCCGGAAGCCGGTTCACCAACGGCGTTGCCGCCCGCGCCGGCCGCAAAGCCTGCGACGCCGCCCGCGGCGGCGGCGGCCGTTGCCGCGCCGGTGCTGGCAACGCGGGCTGCCCCGCCGCCACCGCTGTCGCGGCCATCGGCAGAACCGCGCGAAATCGCACCGTGGGAAGACGAGCCCGTTTCGCCTCCTCCGCCACCCGTTCGGCCTGCACCGGCTGCGCCCATCGTTTCCCCCGCTGTTCCCCCCGCCGTCTTACGCGGCCGCGAGGCGATTCGCCGGCGCGATGAACCCGATACGCACCTGCCTGAAGACGACGCCGACGACGAGGACGCAAGCGAAGACGACAGCGCGTATCGGCCCAGCGCTTCCCGCAATGAACCCGTCTTCGCGCCACCCGCCACCGAACCGGTCATCGACTGGGACGCGCGCCGCCGCGCTGCCGGGCACGCCGAGCCGACGTTTGCCGACTACGGCGACAAGCGCAACGATGACGACCGCGACAACGGCGCCGATGATGACCGTTACGACGACCGCCACGCTGCCGCCGATACCCGCCATTCCCACGACAAGCTCGACGCCGATGACGACCGCGGGCATCACATCCGCATCACTGACTACGACGACGAACCCGAGCCCGACGATGGCCGCGAACCCGTGCTGGGCGACACGCGCACGCGTTACTCCAGCGCCACGGATGTCGGCCGCACGCCGCCCGAATTCCTGGATCAAGACCGCCAGGAACGCCGCGGCCTGTTCCGCAAGTTGTGGGGCTACGCCTGCCTGTTGGGCCTGATCGCGCTGGGCCTGCAACTGCTGTACGCGTATCGCACGGACATCGCCAACTCCGTACCCGTGATGCGGCCAGTGCTTGAAACCGTGTGCAAGCCCTTGGGCTGCACGGTGGGCTACGCGCGCCGCCTGGAACGCATTGCGATTTCTTCGTCGTCCTTGCAGCCGCCCACGGGCGCCGCCGCTATCGACGACGGCCGCAGCCGTCTGGTGCTGAACCTGGTGCTGCGCAACCGCTACGACAAGCCGCAGCATTGGCCCGCGTTGGTGCTCGATCTGACCGACTTGTCGGACACGGTGGTCGTGCGCAAAGTGCTCAGGCCAGAAAACTACCTGACTCCCGAGCAACTGCGCGGCCCCTTCGGCCCCGCAGGCGAGCTCAAGATTTCCGTACCCATTGAAGTGACCGGTGTGCAGGTCAATGGCTACCAACTCGATAAGTTCTTTCCTTAAAGGATGACAAGCATGGCAACCCCTGTCCTGGTTTGCGGTTCGATGGCGTTTGACACGATTGCCGTGTTCGAAGGCCGTTTCAAAGAGCATATTCTTGCTGACCGCATCCAATCGCTGAGCGTGTCGTTCCTGGTGCCCAGCATGCGCAAGGAATACGGCGGTTGCTCGGGCAACATCGCCTACAACATGAACCTGCTGGGCGGCGCGCCCGTGCCGGTGGCCACCGTTGGCGAAGACGCGGGTGAATACATGGAGCGCCTGTCGGGCCTGGGTATCGACACCAGCCGTGTCAAGGTCATCCCCGATACGTTCACCGCGCAGTGCTTCATCACGACCGACCTGGATGACAACCAGATCACCGCCTTCCACCCGGGCGCCATGTCGTTCGCGGCAGACAACGACCTGAGCGATGCGGACGCGGCCTGGGCCATCGTGGCGCCCGATGCCAAGGAAGGCATGTTCGCGCATGCCGAACGCCTGCATCGCCGTGGCATCCCGTTCATCTTCGATCTGGGCCAGGCCATGCCGTTGTTCGACGGCGCCGATCTCGAGCGCATGCTCAAGCTTGCGCAGGCGTTGACGGTCAATGATTACGAAGCCGGCGTGGTCGAGCAACGCACGGGCCGCAGCGTGGCGGACATCGCCAGCACGCTGCAAGCCGTGGTCGTGACGCGCGGCGCTGAAGGCGCCACCTTGTACACCGGCGGCAAGACGATCCAGATTGCTCCGGTGCGCGCGTCGCAGGTGGTGGACCCCACGGGTTGCGGCGACGCACAGCGCGGCGGCCTCTTGCACGGCCTGACCTCCGGCTGGAGCTGGGAAGACAGCTGCCGCCTGGGCAACGTCATGGGCGCCATCAAGATTGCTTCGCGCGGCCCGCAGAACCACAACCCGTCGCGTGCGGAGATCGACGCCGTGCTGCACGCCACCTACGGCATCCATCTGCCCGCCTGATTCCCACTCAGGACGGGAACCGCCACGCGGCGGCGCGGTCGAAGAACACATCAAGTTTTTTTAAATGCGGCGGCTCTCGGGCCGCCGTATTTACACGGTGTTATCTGCCTATGGCGGTGAGTTTCAGTGTGTTGCAGGGGAGCCTGACACTCATTTTGGGCGGAGTATGATCAATGTTCGTCGGCAGTGCCCGATCGAGGAGTCCAAATGAATCAAAGTAAATCTCTATCCCTGGTGACGCCGCGTACTGGCCGGTGGTTGGCCATCGCAGCAGTTGTGACGTCGATGGCTGTGTTGGGCGGCTGCGCCAATCGCAGCGCGTCCAGTGGTGTGTACAGCTACGACCAGGCCCAGCGCGAGCAGATCGTTCGTACGGGCACGGTCACGGGTGTGCGCCCGATCGTGATCCAGAACGACAAGTCCAGCGGCGTTGGCATGTTGGCCGGCGGTGCGTTGGGCGGCGTGGCAGGCAACGCAATCGGTGGCGGCACGGGCCGTACCATTGCAACCGTCGGCGGCGCCATTCTGGGCGCTTTGGCGGGGAACGCCGTAGAGAACAGGGTTGGCACGAACTCCGGCTACGAAATCACGGTGCGTCTGGATAACGGCGAAACCCGTGTGGTGGCGCAGGAAGCCGATGTGCCCGTCAGCGTGGGCCAGCGCGTTCAAGTGATCAGTGGTTCGGGTCCGACCCGCGTCACCCCGATGTAAATCAAAAGCCCGCGCAAGCGGGCTTTTTACATGCCGACGGCAGGGTTGCCGGCGGCCCTACAAGCCCCGATTCCGGGGCTTTTTCATGCCTGAAACTGCACGGCCGGATATCGGGGCCAGGCCAGGGCAGGCCGTTAAGACGTAAAAATCTGTCGCGCTGCCGCAACGCAGCACCCGGGATTTACCCGCAGGCGTTACGTTTGCCAGCCTTTTCTCGCGATTTACCCCAAAAGTTTCATGGCGATTCAACGCCCGAAGTGCAATGATTGCGCCTGCGATCGGCATCACGATGCGATTTTGATGTAACCAAGTGCATCCTGACGCTGTTCTGGATCGCTGGAACGGTCAGTTGAGTTTCAGCATTTTTCTGTATCCTCACCTACCTGAATCCCAGGGGCGGGGATGTTTTGCCGACGAGGCAATCAGCACTATCTATGCATACCGAGCAAGAACTCCACACCAAGATCGGCGAGATCGTCGAGTCGATCGTCATGAAGAAAGTCACCCCCGACACGCAGTTGATTGCCACTGGCCTGGTTGATTCCCTGGCCGCGGTGGACATCACGCTTGCGGTCGAATCGGAGTACGGCTGCAGCATCCCGGCTCCCGAAATCGCAGAGCATCTTCAGTCGGTCCGCACGCTTGCCGGCTATGTCGCTGCCCATTCTTCGTAATACGCGGTTGTTGTCCCACGTCGCGGCTGCCGCGACGGCGGTCGCACTGGCGGTTGGCGCGTACTGCGGGGCGGATGATCTGCTCAGCCGTATCGTCACGCCTACGTCTACCCCGTCGCTCGCTGCTGCCGACAGGAACAACTACCTGCCCAATCTGGGGCCGGACTGGGGCACTCAGCACGTCAACCTGAATCGCCTGGGCAACGCCCTGAGCGACGGGACGCTGGTCGTGCTGGGCTCGTCCGAACTGTCCAGCCACGATCTGCGCTTTGTGCCTTACCGGTTCTTCCCCGATGAACTGAAGGTGCCCACGCTGGCCTATGGCCACGCCATGTTCCAGTCCTATGGCATCGTCAGCGTGCTGGAGTCGGTGGCGGATTCGCTTACGCCGAACACGCGGCTGGTGATCATGGTGTCGCCTGCCTGGTTCGCCTCGGGCGGCCAGTTGCCGCGCAGCGCGTTCGCTGAACACGTGACGGGCCCCGTCTGGGATCGCCTCTGGGATCAGCCCAGCACGCGCGAGCAGATGCAGAACTGGATCACCGACAACGCAAACTGGGGCCTGCTCTGGCTGATCGCCAACGGGCAAGTGGCCGAGCTCAAGGACAAGCTGTCGCTGTGGTGGCATGCCCGCAAAGAGCCGGCGCCTGACCGTCCGCGCAGCAAGCTGTCGGTGCCGGCGCACCGCTTTGTGTCGTGGCCGTCGTCCGCGCGCTTGAACGAAGGGCAGTGGGGCCGTCTGACGCACGAAGCGCGTGAAGTGGAGCGCGGCTTGGGCGGCAACAATCCCTACGACGTTCGCGACGACTACTACAAGCAGTACCTGGCGCCGTTGTACTCGCCAGCCCGTAACGAGTTCGCCGACGTTGACCCAATCACCCGCACCGAGCTGGGCGATCTGTCGCGCGTCATGGCCCTGCTGCAAAAGCGCAAGGTGAAGGCGTACTTCGTTATCCAGCCGTTCAATCCCAAGCTCATTCTGGATGTCGAACGTTTCGACCCGGTGGTGGCCGCCATTACCGGCATGTGCCAGCGCTATCAGATGGGTTGCCTGGATCTTTACAGCATCCCGTTTGAACCCGGCATGGTGCGCGACGACATGCATCTGGCCGAACTCGGTTGGGCGATGGCGGACCAAGGCATTGCGGAGTACTTTTCCCGATGAAACGTTTCTTCTGGCACCTGTGTTTGTACATAGGCGTGATCCTGGTGTTCGTGCTGCAGGCTCAACCCACCACGGGTAGCGGCGGACCGATCAAGGTCGAATTCCAATACCAACAGTTCTGACCGCACCATGGAATTGTTCGCAAGCTTGAGCTTTTTTGGCGGCGCCCTGTGTGGCGGCCTGGGCCTGTTGGCATACCGGTCATTCGGCATGCCGTTCCAGATCGGCTACCGCCACATCATCGGCGTGATCTGTCTGGGCGTGTGGATGGCGGTGTTCTGGGCGCGCCCCTATCAGCCCATCGCGCTGCTGGCCATTTCGGGCAGCGCCTTGTGGGCCGTGCGCCGCAACTACATTCCCACGTGGCTGGCGGTAGTCATCACGATGACGCCGTTGCTGCTGGTGAAGACCGGCGTATCGCACCTGGGCGCGATGCTGGGCCTGTCGTTCGCCACGTTCCGCGCGATCGACGTGCTGCTGTTCGCGCAACGCAACGAACGCGTGTCGCCGCTGGACTACTTCATCTACCTGTTCTTCCCGCTGACCTTGCTGGCCGGCCCGATGTACCGCTGGCGTAATTTCCAGGCGGATCTCAAGCGCGGCTACGAAGGCGTGAACCTGAACACGTGGCTGACGGGGCTTGAGCTCATCATGCTGGGCGTGATCCAGAAGTTTGGCGTGGCCGAGCTGATCTGGCGCTACGGCCTGGCCACGCTGGACGCGCACGACTATTCGTTCTCGGGCGTGGCGCTGAACGCGTCGCTCTATAGCGCCTACCTGTTCTTCGACTTCGCCGGCTATTCGACGATGGCAATCGGTATCGGCATGCTGTTCGGCTTCACCTTGCCAATCAACTTCCGCAACCCGCTGGCCACGCTGAATCCGCAGGACTTCTGGCGCCGTTGGCACATCAGCTTGTCGGAGTGGTTGCGCGACGTTGTGTTCATGCCGATCTACAAGGCGCTGAGCAAGACCAAGTTCTTCGGGCGCCATCGCATGGCCGCGCAGAACATCGGCATCTTCGCCACGCTGCTGGCCATGGGCGTGTGGAACGGCTTGTCGCTGCACTACATCGTCAGCGGCCTGATGTTCGGCGCGTATTCGGTGGGCCACAACCTGCTGATCAACGCCTCGCGCACGCGTCCTGCGCTGCAAGCGACCCTGGCGCATCCGGTGATGCGCTTCCTGGGCCGCGTGCTTACCTTGATTTTGGCTGCGCTGGCGCTGTACGTGTTCAGCGGCCGCAGCCCCATCTGACGCCGGGAGTTTCGGCATGCGTTTCGACCTGAAGTCCTTCCAGTTCGTTGAACTTGATATTTCGCCCGACGCGCTGGCCGTCGCCGCCGCCGACCGCACCTTGACCTGGGCGCAGTTGCGCGCCGAGGCGCAGGCCTGGGCCGATAAGGCCCGCCAGCACGGCGTGGCGCCGGATGTGCCCGTGGCCATCTACGGCCACAAGGAAGCGTCGTTCTTCGTTGCGATGGTGGGGGCGCTGCTGATCGGCGCGCCGTTCGTTCCCGTTGACACCATCTATCCGGCCGAGCGCCTGCGCCGCATCGTCGAGATCGTGCGTGCGGCTGCCGTCTACGATGCGGCTGCGAACACGTTCACGGCGGGCGAGGGCGCGATGCTGGCCGAGCGCGGCCTGGCTTACGTCATGTTCACCTCTGGCAGCACCGGTGACCCGAAGGGCGTACAGATCGGCCGCGAAAGCGTCGGTCTGCTGGGTGACTGGATGCTGGGCAGTTTTGGCCTGGGTGATGCGCCCGTGTTCATGAACCAGGCGCCGTTCAGTTTTGATTTGTCGATGTATGAAGTGTTCGCCACGCTGGCCTCGGGCGGCGCCTGCGTGCTGAATGCGCGCGAGCAGATCGCTGCGGCGGGCACGTGGATGCCGCGCCTGGCCGAGCATGGCGTGACGGTGTGGGTATCGACGCCGTCGTTTGCGCATCAGCAATTGGCCAACCGCGATTTTTCACCGGCCATGTTGCCGGCGCTGCGCACGTTCCTGTTCTGTGGCGAGCCCTTGCCAGCGGCGCTGGCCAAGAAACTGCGCCAGCGCTTTCCCGGCGCCGTCATCCTGAACACCTACGGCCCCACGGAAGCCACGGTGGCCACCACCTGGATCGAAGTCACCGATGCCGTGCTGGCCGCGCATGACCCGCTGCCGGTGGGTCATGCCAAGCCCGACAGCGTGCTGATCGTGGACGAAGGCGAGATCTGCATCGTGGGCGACCACGTCATGCGGGGCTATCTGAATCGGCCCGACCTGAACGAAGCCAAGCTCTACACCTACGACGACGGCCGCCGCGCATTCCGCACGGGCGATCTCGGGTTGATGGAAGAGGGCGGCTTGTTGTTCTGCCGCGGCCGCATGGACGACCAGATCAAGCTGAATGGCTATCGCATCGAGCTTGCCGAAATCGACGAAGCGCTGCACGGTCTGCCTGGCGTGGAAGGCGGCGCGTGCGCGGTGCTGCGCCGGCCCGATGGCACGGCGGTGCGCTTGATTGGTTTCGTGGCAGGTGTGGCCGAGGAGGCCGCGGCGCGCTTTCTGGCGCCCGAGGCATTGGCCGGTTGGAAGGAGCGGTTGGCGCAACGCCTGCCGCCCTATATGGTGCCGTCCGAATTGGTGGCCTGCCCGGCGCTGCCCATGTCGAACAACCATAAGATCGACCGCAAGAAGCTGGTCGAGATCTACGCCGGCATTCCGGCGTAGTTCCACGCGTGCGGGGCGCGATGCCCCGCACGTTTACAGACCGATCATGCGCTGGCTGACGTTGGCCAGCACCATCAGCAGCACTTGCGCCAGAATCAGCAGCACCAGCGGCGAGAAGTCGATGGTGGTGCGCGGCAGCAGGCGGCGGATGGGGTCCAGCATGGGCGCGGTCAGCGCTTGCAGCAGCGGCATCATGGGCGCCATCGGGTTGACCCACGACAGCACGGCTTGAATCAGCGTCAGCCACACCACCAGGTTCAACGCCCACTTGATCGCCATGATCAGTGCCGAGCCCATTGCGGCGGGCAGCAACTGAGCAGGGATCAGCGCGCCCAAGGCAACGAGCCAGATCAACACGATGTAGACCAACGCGGCCAGCCACGCGGCGACGAGGCTCGTCCAATCGATCTTGTTGCCGGCCGGAATGACCTTGCGCAGCGGCCCCACCAGCCAGTTGGTGGCTTGGTAGACGGCGCGTGCCAGCGGGTTGAAGGGCGGCAGGCGGATCGCGTGCATCCAGGCGCGGGCAATCAATGCCGCGCCGAACAGCGTGAACACGATTTCGAGAAGGAAGCGAAAGATATCACCGAGCATGGACGCGATCACCGAAAAAATAAGGAATCAATTGTCGCATGGTGGCGCAAGTTTATTGCCGCCGCATTTGGCATGCGCATCGTTCGAATGGACGAGCGCAAAAAAGCCGCCCGGCTAGCCGGGCGGCTCTAGTGAAGCTAGTGCTTCGAACCGTCCTGATTACGGACGGCCACCCGTCGGGAACGGCCACGACGCGGCGGGATTCAGCGCGGTCTTCGCGCCCGGGGCAGCAGCCGTGGACGGCGGCGTGGCGGGCTTCTTCGGAGCGGCTTTCTTCGCAGCGGGCTTCTTGGCGGCGGCGGGCTTGGCAGCAGCGGCCGGCTTGGCGGCAGCAGGAGCCTTCTTCGCAGCCGGAGCCTTCTTGGCTACAGCCTTCTTGGCAGCAGGAGCCTTTTTGGCGGCAGGCGCCTTCTTGGCTACGGCTTTCTTGGCAGCGGGGGCCTTCTTGGCAACTGCCTTTTTGGCAACAGCCTTCTTGGCGACGGCCTTCTTAGCAACAGCCTTCTTGGCTACTGCTTTCTTGGCGACGGCCTTCTTGGCTACGGCTTTCTTGGCAACGGCCTTCTTAGCAACGGCCTTCTTGGCAACCGCCTTCTTGGCGACAACCTTCTTGGCTACTGCTTTCTTGGCAACCGCCTTCTTGGCGACAACCTTCTTGGCTACCGCTTTCTTGGCGACGGCCTTCTTGGCTACCGCTTTCTTAGCGACAACCTTCTTGGCGGCTGCCGGCTTCTTCGCGGCAACCTTCTTCACTGCCGGCTTTTTGGCGGCGGCGACTTTCTTCACAGCTACCTTCTTGACAGCGGCTTTCTTGGCCGGTGCGGCCTTCTTCGCGACTGCCTTCTTGGCGGCGGCGGGCTTCTTCACCGCTGCTTTCTTTACGGCTTTCTTGGCTGTTGCCATGGTCATGCTCCTTAGGTTCAGGGGTCCCAGAACTTAAACCCGTGCCCCGACTCGCCAACAAGGCGAACCGTGCCCGGGCTATTCATCGGCGCATGCCGCTGTTCTGTGCGAGCAACAGCTACTACGGTTTGCGCTAATGAATTCGGCACAGCCATTTGATATGGCCCCCGCTCCTTTGGCGCGAGCCATTTCAAATGGCGCCGGTCGCAGCCTGATCACAGGCCGCCGACCGCTTGTTCTACGTGTTCGAAAACACCCTGACCGGGAAGCGCGTCATCAAGCCTGTCGCGAACGCAACGCTTCTTGAATCTGAAGCGTGCCCGCGCCGGGCCTGATGACGTACTGCTTTACTCCCAGCTCAGCGTGCCACCGGTTTGGTATTCGATCACGCGAGTTTCAAAAAAGTTGCGTTCCTTTTTCAGATCGATCATTTCCGCCATCCACGGGAAGGGATTTTCTTCCTGCGGGTACAGCGGTTCGATACCGATTTGCTGGCAACGACGGTTGGCGATGAAGCGCAGGTAGGATTTGAACATAGGTGCGTTCAAGCCCAACACGCCGCGCGGCATCGTGTCTTCGGCGTAAGCGTATTCGAGTTCGACCGCTTTGCGGAAGAGTTCTCGAATTTCTTCGCGGAATTCCGGCGTCCACAGATGCGGATTTTCCAGTTTGACGGTGTTGATCAGGTCGATGCCGAAGTTGCAGTGCATGGATTCATCGCGAAGGATGTACATGTACTGCTCGGCCGCGCCGGTCATCTTGTTCTGGCGGCCCAGCGCCAGGATCTGCGTGAAGCCCACGTAGAAGAACAAGCCTTCCATCAAGCATGCGAAAACGATCAGCGACTTCAACAGCGTCTGATCGGCTTCGGGCGTGCCCGTCTTGAAGTGGGGGTCCGCGATCGCGTCGATGAACGGGATCAGGAACTCGTCTTTGGCGCGGATGGACGGAACTTCGTTGTAAGCGTTGAAGATCTCGGCTTCGTCCAGGTCCAGGCTTTCGACGATGTATTGATAAGCGTGCGTGTGGATGGCTTCTTCGAACGCCTGGCGCAGCAGGAACTGGCGGCATTCAGGCGCCGTGATGTGGCGGTACGTGCCCAACACGATGTTGTTCGCGGCCAGCGAGTCGGCCGTGACGAAGAAACCCAAGTTGCGCTTGACGATGCGGCGCTCGTCCTCGGTGAGCCCGTTCGGGTTCTTCCAGAGGGCGATGTCGCGCGACATGTTGATCTCTTGCGGCATCCAGTGATTGGCGCACGTGGCCAAATACTTTTCCCACGCCCACTTGTACTTGAACGGCACAAGTTGATTGACGTCGGTTTCGCCGTTGATGATGCGCTTGTCGGCAACCTTCACACGTTGCGAGGTTGCGGCGCCGCTCGTGCTCAGACCCGCCGCGTGTTCAGGCGCGGCAGGCGTCGGCATGGCGGTGTCGCCAAATACACCAGTCGCTGCCCGCACGGCGGGCGCAGCCTGCCCGCCGCCCGCGGGAGCGGGGGATGCAGGTTGCGTTGCGATGGTGTCGTCTTCCCAATTAATCATTTCAATTCTCCGGAGGCGGTTATTGGCAGGCTTCGCACTCTTCGAAGCCGGCGTCGCCCGGCCTCATGGTGCAAACCGCCCCGAGAACTTCGGGTTCCGGCAAAACAGGTGCGGCGCCCACAGCCGCAGCCGTGGATTGGCCACCAGCAGTGACGGCATTCAATTCGCCGCCGCGGCCCGTGGACTTCTCGGCGCTGGTGGCGCCCAGGGTACGCAGGTAGTACGTCGTCTTCAGACCACGCAGCCATGCCAGCTTGTAGGTGTCATCCAGCTTCTTGCCGGATGCGCCCGACATGTAGATGTTCAGCGACTGAGCTTGATCGATCCACTTCTGACGGCGCGACGCGCATTCAACCAGCCAGCTCGGTTCGACTTCGAACGCAGTGGCGTAGAGTTCGCGGAGTTCGGAAGGTACGCGATCGATGCGGGACAGGCTGCCGTCGAAGTACTTGAGGTCGGCGACCATGACTTCGTCCCAGAGACCGAGTTTCTTCAGGTCACGCACGAGGTAATCGTTAACGACCGTGAACTCGCCGGAGAGATTCGATTTGACGTACAAGTTCTGGAAAGTAGGTTCGATGCACGCAGATACACCAATGATATTGGAAATAGTCGCGGTTGGGGCAATTGCAACGCAATTGGAGTTGCGCATGCCATGTTGTTTGATGCGCGCGCGCAACGTATCCCAATCGAGCGTGCTCGATTCATCAACTTCAACATGACCACCGCGCTCATCGCGCAGCATCTTCAACGTGTCTTGCGGCAAGATGCCACGCGACCACAACGAACCTTCATACGATTGATAACGGCCGCGCTCTTCAGCAAGCAGGCTCGATGCGAAGTACGCGTGATAGCACACGGCTTCCATCGAACGATCCGCGAATTCAACAGCGGCTTGCGATGCATACGGCACGCGCATCATCTGCAGGCAATCCTGGAAGCCCATGATGCCCATGCCCACCGGACGATGGCGCGCGTTGGAATTGCGGGCCTTCTCGACGGCGTAGTAGTTGATGTCGATGACGTTGTCGAGCATGCGCATCGCGATGCTGACGGTGCGCTTGATCTTGTCGTGATCCAGCTCGAAACCGCCGCCGGCAGCCGGCTTCATGTGCGCGACCAGGTTCACGGAACCCAGGTTGCACACCGCGATTTCCGATTCGTTCGTGTTCAGCGTGATCTCGGTGCACAGGTTCGAGCTGTGAACCACACCCACGTGCTGTTGCGGCGAACGGATGTTGCACGGATCTTTGAACGTGATCCACGGATGGCCGGTTTCGAACAGCATCGACAGCATCTTGCGCCACAGCGTCAGCGCCGGCATCTTCTTGTAGAGCGTCAGTTCGCCGTTGGCGACACGACGCTCGTAGCCCAGGTAGGCTTCTTCGAAAGCCTTACCTACCTTGTCGTGCAGATCGGGGCAGTCTGACGGCGAGAACAGCGTCCACTCACCGCCTTCCATCACGCGCTTCATGAACAGATCGGGAATCCAGTTCGCCGTGTTCATGTCGTGCGTGCGGCGGCGTTCGTCGCCGGTGTTCTTGCGCAGTTCCAGGAATTCTTCGATGTCCAGGTGCCACGATTCCAGATACGTGCAGACCGCGCCCTTGCGCTTGCCGCCCTGGTTCACCGCCACGGCGGTGTCGTTGACGACCTTCAGGAACGGGACGACGCCCTGGCTTTCACCGTTGGTGCCCTTGATGTGGCTGCGCAGCGCGCGCACCGGGGTCCAGTCGTTGCCCAGGCCGCCGGCGTACTTGGCCAGCAGCGCGTTTTCCTTGATGGCGTCGTAGATGCCTTCCAGATCGTCGGAGACGGTGGTCAGGTAGCACGACGACAGCTGCGAGTGCAGCGTGCCCGAGTTGAACAGCGTGGGCGTCGAGCTCATGAAGTCGAACGAGGACAGGATCTCGTAGAACTCGATGGCGCGCGTTTCGCGGTCAGCTTCGCGCAGCGCAAGGCCCATTGCCACGCGCATGAAGAACACCTGCGGCAGTTCGATGCGGGTGCCGCGGATGTGCAGGAAGTAGCGGTCGTACAGCGTCTGCAGGCCGAGGTAGCCGAATTGCAGATCGCGCTTGGCGTTCAGCGCCTTGCCCAGACGGGTCAGGTCGTAGTTGGCCAGTTCGGGCGACAGCAGGCCGCCTTCAATACCGCGAGCGATGAACGTGGGGAAGTACTCGGCGTAACGCGCAATCATGCCGTCTTGCGAGACTTCTTCACCCAGCACTTCCTTGCGGATCGTGTGCAGCAGCAGGCGAGCGGTGACCTGGCTGTAGGCCGGGTCCTTTTCGACCAGCGCGCGCGCCGACAGAATGGCGGACTTGAACACTTCGTCAACGGGGATGCCGTCGTACAGGTTCTTGACCGTTTCCTTCAGGATGGATTCGGTGTCGATGAACTCGGCCAGGCCTTCGCCGGCGGCGACGATGGTCGCGCGCAGTTCAGCCAGATCCAGCGGACGGCGCACGCCAGCGTCGGTCACGTTCAGCACGTGTTCGGCAGGCGCGGCAGCGGCCTTGTCCTGACCTTCGGCGGCAGCGGCGGCGGCGCGCTCTTGCGTGCGCTTCTCGCGGTACAGCACGTAGGCGCGGGCAACATCATGCTCGCCCGAGCGCATCAGCGCCAGTTCGACCTGATCTTGAATGTCTTCAATATGGAAGGTGCCGCCGTTGGGGCGGTTGCGCACCAGGGCGTTCACAGCCTGGCTGGTCAGGTTCTCGACCAGTTCACGCACCCGGGCGGACGCGGCGCCCTGGCCACCGTTGACGGCCAGGAAAGCCTTGGTCATGGCGATGGCGATCTTGCTGGGTTCGAACCCGACCACCGAGCCATTGCGGCGAATGATGTTGTAGCTGGCCCATTGCCCGCCATTGGCGTCGGCAGGGGAATCGGTTTGTGAGGGCGGCACGGCCGAAGGCCGGGTCACAGAGGCGATCGTAGTCTGCATGGAAGCTCCTGTGCGAAAACGCGTAGATAGCGACATGACGACGTCATGTCCGGTACGAATGTGGATCTTTTAGAGGGGGTCGGAACGCTAGGACGGGCTAGTCCAAAAGGCGTGGCCGACGAGAATCAGCGCTTAGGCGACCACAACATATAGTGTAGCACCCCTCGTTGGACACTAATTCTAGTGATCGAGAACTACAGGGACAAGAAAAGATTATGACGACGCTCACAAAAGATTGTTACTAAATGCACTAGGCGCGCCCAGTAAGGCGCGCCTAGGACAGGACCGCTCAGAGCGAATGTTTATGCGGTTTTCCGCAGGGGCATGTCGCGCGGGGCCGGTGCCATATAGCTCTGCATCAATCGACCCAATTCCGTCCGATACTTCTCGACGTTCGAAGCCTTCACATGGCCGTAGCCACGGATGGTTTCTGCAAGGCCGGCGATTGTAGCCGCTTGTGCGAGCTTGTCCCGGGTCAACCCTACAAGCAGCTGGTCTATGGTCTGGCGGTACTCTTTGACGAGCGCGCGTTCCATCTTGCGTTCGGCGGTGTGGCCGAAGGGATCGAACCACGTGCCGCGCAACCCCTTCATGCGCGTCAGCAATTTCAGTGCCGTCATCGTGCGCGGACCCAACGTCATCTTGCGCGGCACGCCGGTGCGCGGGTCCTTGCGGGCGAATATCGGCGGCGCCATATGAAAGCGCAGGCTGTAGTCGCCTTCGAACTGGCCCTTCAATTGCGCCTGGAAGTCGTCACCGGTATAGAGGCGCGCAACTTCGTATTCGTCTTTGTAGGCCATCAGCTTGAACAGGCCGCGGGCTACCGCCATCGCCAGGCGCGGCGTCTTCGCGTCGGGCGCCAGTTCGCGTTCGCGGGCCGCGATGGCCTCGACCACGTCTTGGTATTCGCGGGCATAGTTCGCGTCTTGGTACGCGGTCAGGTCCGCGACGCGGCGTGCAACGGCGCGTTCGAAGGTCTCGGGCACGTGCAGCTGCACGACTTGCGCACGCGGACGCAGCGCGCTGTCCAGCGCGTCGGGCTGATGGGCGGCCAGACGGCCGCTGTCGAACGCGGCCCGGTTGGCGGCCACCGCCACGCCATTCAGTTCAATGGCGCGGTGGATGGCGGCTTGCGACAGCGGCACGCCGCCACGCTGCCACGCATAACCCAGCATGAACATGTTGGACAGGATGCTGTCGCCAAACAATGCCAGCGCGGCTTCGTGCGCATCGATGGCCGCCGTGTTGGCATCGCCCGCTGCGTGGCGGATCTTGGCCAGCAGCGCTTCGGGGCGCATGGCGGCATCGGGGTTGCGCGTGAACTCGGACACGGGCGCCACATACGTGTTGACCGTGACCTGCGTGTGCCCGCGGCGCAGCGCGCCGAGTGAATCCGGCGCAACAGAGGCCACCGGGTCGCACAGGATCGCGGCGTCGGCCTGTTGCCAATCCAACCGCACCGGGCCTGCCGAGGCGCCCGCCGGCGCCAGACGGATGTGGCTGACGACGGTGCCGCCCTTTTGCGCCAGGCCGGTCAGGTCCAGCACCGCAGCAGACAGCCCTTCCAGATGCGCGGCCATCGACACGATGGCGCCGATGGTGATGACGCCGGTGCCGCCCATGCCCGCGACGAGCAGGCGGTAAGGGCGGTCTAGCGCCGGTGTCGCCGGCAGCGGCAGTTGCTCGATCAAGCGTTGCAGACGTTCTTGATCGGTCTTGGGCGCCGCGCTTTTCCTGGGCTTGCCGCCCATGACGGC